>Ga0105028_100045_pt1 | contig 13171 bp, 7 predicted proteins | sample RS_106metaG_FD_91478 | JGI IMG/M metagenome (GOLD analysis project Ga0105028, IMG submission 91478) | Switchgrass associated microbial communities from Austin, Texas, USA, to study host-microbe interactions - RS_106 metaG | ecosystem: Host-associated > Plants > Roots > Rhizosphere | place: USA...
GACCCGAAGGCTACAAAGTTGCCATTCATACCTTTCACAGCTTCGGCACAGAAATCATCAACCAAAACGGTGAGTACTTTTTTCAGGGTGCGCACTTCCGTCCAGCTGACGAATTGAGCAGCTACGAAGTCCTGCGCGGCCTATTAGAAAAACTGCCGCACGACAACATTCTCTACAGCAAAATGAACGACCAGTTCACGTATTTGCGTGATCTGCAAACAACCATCTCTGATCTCAAAAAGAGCGGCCTGACACCCGATGAATTATTAAGTGCGCTCGATCGCAACGATGCATTCTGCGAGTGGATCCAGCCAAAATTACAAAAAGCCTTTGCCGATCGTCTGAGCAAAAAAACGTTGCCCGGATTGCATGATTTACTGGACGGGGCAGAGCAATACCAAAACGACCCGCTCGAGCTCATTGGCTATCAACCGCTCAGCACGCTATTTATCGCCTCGCTCCAAACGGCCGTCGAGCAGGCCGAAAATGAAAACAGCACCAAACCGCTGAGTGCCTGGAAAAAATACTGGTGCGAAAAACGCGATGATGGCGAGACAACGCTAAAAGACACTCGCAATTCTGCCAAAATCCGCGCTGTCGCTGGGGTTTACTACGACTATTTGGTCGCGATGCAACAACGCGAACTGTACGACTTTGATGACATGATCCTGCGCGTTGTGCATGCTACCGAAGTATTCGACGAACTGCGTTACCAACTACAGGAACAGTATCAATACATCATGATCGATGAGTTCCAGGACACTAACGACGCGCAGATGCGCCTGGTGTGGAACTTGACAAACAACCCCGCCCAAGAAGGCAGGCCGAACTTGCTGGTCGTGGGCGATGACGACCAGGCGATTTATCGTTTTCAGGGCGCAAATATTTCTAACATCCTGGATTTCCGGCAAATCTACCGGGACGTGAGTCTCATCCCGCTGACGGATAATTACCGTTCGCACCAAAAAGTCCTGCAGCTCGCACGATCCGTCATTATCCAAGGACAAGAGCGCCTGGAAACCTCTATCCAAGCAATCGACAAGACTCTGACGCCGCACTCTCAGGTGAGTGAATCAACCGTGCAGCTAACAACCTACAGCGACGACACAACCGAAAACGCATCGCTCGCCGCCCGCATAGCAGATGATTTTTCCCGTAATCCAAAGAGGACCCGTGCTATTATCGCTCGCCATCATCGCCAGCTCCAGGCATTGTTGCCATATTTGAACGCACACAACCTGCCGCTTCATTACGAGCGCCAGGAAAACGTCCTGGAAAGCCCGCCGGTGGAGGCGCTAGAACTGGTTTCGCACGTCGTCATCGCTATCGCTGCTGCCGAGCACGATATTGCCGACAGCCTGTTGCCGCAATTACTAGCCCATCCGGCATGGAACATCCCGCCAATCGACGTCTGGCGACTCAGCCTGCAAGCAAACCGCGAGCAAAAATCATGGCTCGAAGTCATGCAAACCACAAATGATCGCCAGCAGGATATCGCCAACTGGTTGATTGACGCTGCGGCACTTGCCCTCACCGAGCCACTCGAATTCATGCTGGATCATCTGTTCGGTAACGACGAATACCAGGTCGCCGACAATCCGCACCAGGAACCAGCCAATGGCGATAATGGCCAGATCGAGCAAGCTTACAACAGCCCATTGCGGGCGTACTTTTTTGCAGCAGACAGTCTGCGCGAACATCCGGCCGAATACTTGACGTACCTCGGCTCATTACGCGCAATTCGCCGCAGTCTGCGCGAATACCGGCCGGACCGGATCCTGAAATTGTCTGATTTTATCGAGTTTGTCAGTATGCACCGCGAACTGGGCTTAAGCATCCAGAGTCAGAGCGAAATCGGCGCCGAGCACAGTGCGATTGAGCTTCTAACCGCCCACAAAGCCAAAGGTTTGGAGTACGACGATGTCTATATCGTTAGTCTGACGGACGGCATCTGGGGAGAGACCGCCCGCTCCCGGGCGCGGCTACTCAATTTCCCGCACAACCTGCCATTTGCAATCACCGGCGACACCAGCGACGAGCGGATCCGCTTGCTCTACGTTGCTTTGACTCGTGCGCGGGAGCGACTGCTGATGAGTTCGCATGCCCAAAACGGCTCCGCCCGCGAAAGCCTGCCTGTCGTGTATGTCTTGGTACCTGAATTGGAAAAAACCGAGGCCAGCGCGCCAACCAACGTCGAACGGTTGGCCGCCGAAATCACCGACTGGCGCACGCCGCTACTCAACATACCCGAAGTGTCGATGCGCGATGTGCTGCTACCAAGCCTGGAGCGTTACAAGCTTTCAGCCACTCACCTAAGCAACTTCCTGGATGTCACCCGCGGCGGCCCGCAGCTATTCTTGCTACAAAATCTGCTCCGGTTCCCGCAAGCCATGAGCCCGTCAGCCGCCTACGGCTCCGCGATTCACTTGACCCTGCAGCGCGCCCACCAGCATTTGAGCGCCACTGGCAAACGCCGCCCGAACGAAGATGTACTGGGCGATTTCGAACGTGAGTTACGTACATCCCAACTTTCCAGCGAGACAACCGAGCATTATCTGCGGCGCGGCACCGATACGCTAAATGCGTTCCTAGAGGCTCGCTACGACAGTTTCGATCCCGAGCAAATCGTCGAGCGAAGCTTTGGCTCTGATAGTATCGTCATCAACGACGAAGCCATCATCACCGGCGCCATCGACCTGATCGATATCAACCGGCAAACAAAAACCATCACCGTCACTGACTACAAAACTGGCAAAGCCACCCGCAACTGGCAGGGCAAGACTGACTACGAAAAAATCAAACTGCACCATTACCGCCAGCAGCTCATTTTTTACAAACTACTCATCGAAGGCTCGCGCGAATTCACAGGTTATACGGTCGAGAGGGGAGTCATCGAGTTCGTCGAGCCCACCCCAAGCGGCACGATCGAACGGCTCGAGCTAGAGTTCGATGACGCGGAAATCGAACGGACCAAACAGCTGATCACGGCCGTTTGGCGCCGTATCAATCGCTCAACTTTGAGCTTGATCAGGAGCACCAGCCAAACTTCAAAGGCATCCTGGAATTTGAAGATTATTTGTTAAATGTGTAATTTACATTTTATTTTCTCAAAGTCATAAAAATGGTATAATTAGCGATTGACCGAGGGACAAATGTGATTTTGTTGTCTCTCTGTCGTACTGACTATTGTCGGTTTGTCACCTGAGGAGGTGAGATGGTTGGCTGGCGCCACAACCAAACAGCAGCCCGAAGGCCAGTACACCACCAAGCTGAAGTGTGATAAGTGCAAATGCGCCTCTTGGAGCTGCAATTACCACACGGAACGTATGGCTGGCTGGCGGTGTGCTCACTGCGACCACTACCATCCGAATTAGACTTCCCTGGAAACAGGGAGGGGTCGAGGCAGTAGTGGCAGGGAATCCTGCTGTCTCGGCTAAACCCCCGGCCGGGTTATAGGTCTGGACTGCCTTCGCGGCCCGGCCGGGCAAGCTTCTGGCAGCTCCGCTTAAGCGGAATGGACGCCTCGCTGCCAGAAGGGGGTCTTCGGACCCCGCACGGGCCCGGGAGCCGGATGTCTATGTTGGCGCCCCCGCATGACATACCGGCTTCCGGGTACTCCAAACCTCCAACCGGATCCGGCGGTTGGATCCCCTGACAGTCAATGTCGACTGTCAGGAAGGGGCCTTTGGCCCGCCCAGGGGCCGGTGTCTGTGTCTTCCCCCCCGACACGACATCGGTTCCTGGGCACCCCCAAACTTTGCCGGGTGAGCGTACGCTCCGAGGAATCTCCTCGTGAGGCTTTCGAGCCTCCCCGCACACGCCCGTCACACTAGTGACGGGCTGCTTCTTTTATGAGATAATATACGACTGAGTTATGAAGAATTTCTGGCAAGAACTTGATCGGCCATTTTTTATTTTGGCCCCGATGGAAGCTGTGACTGACACGGTTTTTCGCCATGTCGTCGAGCGGGCCGCGCCGCCGGATATTTACTTTACTGAATTTACTAATGCGACGGGTTGGGCGCACGCCGGAGACAAGGCCATTGGCATGCGTCTGGTTAAAACGCCTGATGAAAAACCGATCGTCGCCCAGCTATGGGGCGCCGATCCAGCATCCATGGCAAAGCTCGCTAAACACTGTGCTGAGCTTGGTTACGACGGCATCGATATCAACATGGGCTGCCCGGATAGTGCCGCGATCAAAACCGGCGGCGGGGCTGCCATGATCCGTACACCAGAATTAGCAGCCGAGATGATCGCCGCGGCCAAAGAGTCCGGCTTGCCAGTCAGCGTCAAAACACGTCTGGGTTATTCGCGTACTGATGAGTTCAAGGAATGGATTTCGCACCTGCTGCGCCAGGACATTGTCGCCCTCACCGTTCATTTGCGCACCAAAAAAGAAATGAGCAAAGTTGATGCCCACTGGGAGCTTATGAATGAAATTAAACTCCTGCGCGACGAGATCGCCCCGCAAACACTCCTGATTGGCAACGGCGATGTCCGTGACCGCCAACACGGGTTGGAGCTTATCGAAAAAACCGGCATTGACGGTATCATGATTGGTCGCGGTATCTTTCATAACCCCTTTGCATTTGAAACAGAGCCGCACGAGCATAGCAGAGCAGAACTACTCGATTTACTCCGCCTGCAATTGGACTTGCACGACGAATGGTCAGCAAAGCATCCACGCAAATTCGACCCGCTCAAACGCTTTTTCAAAATCTATGTCCGTGATTTCGAGGGAGCAGCCGAACTCCGCGACAAGCTGATGCATACAAAAACGACCGACGAAGTCCGCAAACTATTGTTCTAACCACTACACTCCACGTATACTAAGCTCATAAATTCTAGGAGGGCCGATCGTGAGTACTGGAAACGTCAAAGTAGCGAGCGAAGTTTACATATCGCATCCGATCAGCGCCATATGGCAAGCATTTTTGCGATGGCGTGATACCAACCTGGCCGTCACCATCGGCGTCATGGCGCTGGTATTTGTAGCAACCATGGTAGGCGTCATCATCATTTTCGCGATCATCGCCGCAAACATGGCCGGCAGCGGCACCCTCAGCGACGACCCGAACCTCTTTTTCGGCCAGTTAATACAGTATGGCTGGTTTACGATCCTATTCGGCGTCATCGGCCTGATACTGCTGTTGTTACCGTTCACTATTGCAGTTGATTATTCATTTGTCAGCTCGCAAAACAACCGCAAAGTAAGCGTCGGACAAGCTCTCCGGCGCGGCTACCAACGGCTGTTCATCGGGCTCGGTACCTATGCGCTGGCATTTTTAATCATCACCGGCGGGCTCGTCCTGTTGATCGTACCGGGCATCTATTTTGCCCTACGCCTGAGCTACCTCAATAGCATTGTCGCCAACGAAAACTCCGGCGTCATGGACAATATCCGCCGTTCATGGCGCCTGACACACGGCAACGTCTGGGACATTCTGGGTGTCGGATCCGTTGCAACCATCGTGGGAACCGCCCTTAGCATCATCATGACCGCCGTCGTCGGAGTAGCCGAATCGACTAGTAACGCCGGCATCGGCGCCGGCCTGACGGCAATCATGGCGCTGCTGATGGTTGCGTTAAGCCTGGTCACTGCACCAGGGCTCTATTTCCGCTACCACCAATCCGCCCTGGAAAAGGATAAAAAGCTGAAAAAGCAGGGTACTGACAGACTAAACTACATCGCCTTTGCCGTAGCGATACTCATGACAGCTCTCGGCACCTACACCGATCAGACCGTCCCGTCGGCGCCATACCAACCAGGTGATGGCTATACTCCGGATTACTTGCCGGTCGAGTCGACTTAGAAAAATTCTTGAAACTCAGGCGTTAGCAATAACAATATCAATGCCAGTGCGGTTCTTGTCAGGATTGGGCAATACCCGTGAAGTAGCGACGATACGTGCAACCGACGCAATGACAAAGCCCTCGACATTGTCATGAGGAATGATAGTGTCGATCTTTTCGGCAATAGGTTCCACTGCCCACAGGTCGTAATGGTAGTAGGGCTCGCCATTCGCATAGGCCTCAGCAGCGTCAAACCAGGTGTCTGGCGTCGTATTGACACGAATTTTGCTGGCGCGGTGACCGTCAGTGTGAGCCAGCGGTGATCGTTCAATCGCTGGCAGTTCATCGGCACGTGTCATGGTGGCGGCTTCAATATCAACACCGCGATAGAGCAACGGATCGCTATACAAGCGTGCATAGAACTGTTGGAGCTGCTCGAAAGTTGACTCATTCACGCTACCACCCAAAATACGGTTCATCTTCCGAAGGATAAGTTCGCCGTTATTCACGATTTGGTCTCCAATCGCTTGTGCGCCTTGCTCTCCACCACAATTTTGGTGCAGGGTAGATTCCAGCCCAAAGCGACCCAGGCCTACCGTAAGTACCTTGGCCTGTGGACCAACAGGTATTTCAGCCCCAAATCGGCCATCCGAACGAAGCCAACGCGCAGCAGAGGTGTCTTGGGACAAGCCAAACGGTGATGCCGCCGTTTTAACGTTCTGTTTACCGTTTTGATACCCTTGGTCATCGACACAGTCAATCTCGATGGGAAGTGAGTAATCAATGGGCTTTAGCTGTTGTTCGGGCGCACTCAAAGTAATCTTCTTTCCTAAATTTATGCCGCATATCGAGTGAGATTCACGCTGGCAAAACCAGTACAAATTACATCCGATATACCTGGTGACTCGCAGACACCTCGATAGATTCTACCGCTTTGCGCCCGCTCCTGCAAGAACAATTTTTATCATCCATTGCTTTGTGTTATAATAGCATAAATACCATGAAAATGCAAGAGCGTCAGCCCACCGCACCACTCTATCCCATTTCCAGTAATGAAATGGACGCCGATTTCAGTATGCTGGCAAGTTTTGACGACAACCATTTGGAAACACTCAAAGAAGACTACCTGCACCGCCTGGCTGACGCCGACCCGACGCATTTTTTAATGAACCTGGAAGCCCGCCCGTACTTACAGGACGTGCCGCTACTGCGACGTCCCTACCGCGCCGGCGTGATTGCTGGTTCAATTATCTTGCGCGAGCGCATCTACGCGATCGAGCAAAAGCCCCACGATGTATTCCGAGGCGAGCACCAGCGACAGATCGACTGGCCAGCCATGAAACTGGCACGATTTACGCTGCGGCAGTACTTCGCATCGGATTTTGACGTAAAACAGCACCTGTACGAAACCGTCGAGCTGCCATGGTTTTTGCATGATTCCAGCTTTGTACCATATGGACAATCTCTGCCGACCAACGACTGGATGGCGACCGGCATAGGCGACATCCTGCGTATCGGCGACATTGCCGAGGCTCAGTATACTGGCCAGGCAGTACGCGAACCCGATGTCGCGCCGCTCGAGCATGAGTCACTCCTGTCAGACAAATTATAGCTACCTGCCTAAGACGATTTGTAAGCTACCTCATGATGGCTTGTTTTGTGCGGCCCAAAGAATACTTTCGTGTAGAGGCGTATAGTACTCACTCCCACGAGTAAGTAAGAGAGACAAAACAGCATGATCATAAACCCGTGATGTGTCGGGATCGAACTCAGCAGAATGTCTTGCGCCAAAAACGAAGGGCTAATAGGAAACGCCATGAATACCAGCGCGACGAGAAAGAAGAAGTTTCCGAGAGCAGCGAATACATAGATGGAGCCCTGGTAGTCACGCAGCGCATTCTTCTCGCCCCTTTTCTCCAGGTAGCGCAGGCACGCACAGCCCACTACGTACGCCACCGCCACGCCCGTGCCATACAAGGCGAGATACTGCCAACTACCGCCCGATGCCGCGCCCAGGAAAAGTGCTCCAAACAGATGCCCCAGCATGATCAGGTTCCAACACACGCTAGCAACCTTTTTGGTGGTATATGCTCGCACGTAAAACGCGATGCTGACGACAGCCGCAACGATTGCAGTGACGAATGCCGTCTCAGAGGACGCCACTGCTGCCGTGCCGAGCAACAAAGCAAGTACCAAAGTGGCTATTTGAACACGCCGGCCATCGAGGAAAGCAAATACCCGCCCGAGCCGTTTAAGCGGTTTCCATAGGTAATGGCTCACCGCCGTATTCATATTCCATTCTTTTATACCTAATGCGTAGGAAGTAGCACGGAGCCTACCCAGGAAAGTATTTTTGATTTTGTGAATAGGAGGTACGAAACGGAAGAACTGATCATGCACGAGGTAACTGACAATCGATGGGGAAATGAGCAACTGGTATGTCCTGAGAGCAGCGTTGCTCACAAAGTGAAGCAGCACGAGCCACTGCAGGCCGAGCGCCAGCTCAATGAACATGAGGCCAATTTGAGTGATGGACGCATACGCAATCTGCGTCTTGGCAGATGACTGGACGCGAGCAATTGACGAGGCGACAATGGCAGTAACGAGACCGATGGCTGCTACGACAACTCGGAGTACAGTGTTATCCTCCCAAAGCGGATATGTCCTCAGCAGCAGGAAAAGCCCCATGTGCACGGAAAGCGCACCGTAAAAAATCGCGCTCGATGTCGTCGGACCTTCCATAGCGCGAGGCAACCAGTACGAAAACGGGAACTGTGCAGACTTGATCATAGCCACCACCAATAGGAGAAGCCCGAGAATCAAGATACTTCCATGCTGCGCCACAAGCCCTGAAAGTTCAGAAAAATTCACGTTCCCTGCAAAGATATGATGCGCATACCACAGAGCCGCCAGCAGGAAAGCGTCGCCGATTCGGTACACCGAAAAAACCTTTAGAGCGTTTCGCGCCGGCAAAAACCGATCCCGGTAAAAAGCAATCAGCAGTACGGAGCTGATCCCGATGAGCTCCCAGCCCAAAAAGAGCACTTCAAAATTACCAGCCAGGATGATGAGCACCAAGCCGATAAAGAACAATAGGACGGTGCTATAAAACCGCTTAAACCCCTGTTCACGATGCAGATAGTACTTGCTAAAGATGAAAATAAGGGCCGTCATAACAGTAGCTGTGCCCAGGAACACTGCACCGAGTCCGTCAAAATAGAAGTCGAGCGAGAATGTATAGTCGTGGCTCGAATAGAGCGATCCGATACTCGCAAGCACAGGGTGAGCCCCTGTACTCAGCCATTGATAGCCGATGGTCAGGAACGCCACGAGCTCTAAAAGTATCGCCCCGGTAGCAACAGAAAAAATCGTGCGCTCCCACTTTCCAGGCATCAGCATACACAGAGCAAAGCCGAGGATTGGGATGAGTACTAACGTGGTGAGAAGTTCCGGTAACATATAGGTCCTATTTTATTATGTGCACGGGCAGGTTTTCCTGGGTGGCATCCAAAATGTGATTTGTTTTCATCTTCATGGTCGTTTCAAATGTACGGGACAGATCATGCATGGCAGGGAGTTTTTTGGTAAGCGGAGTATATGGAGCGAACGCGCCATCTTTGAGAACATATAGCTTTTTCTCTTTCGGATGCAGCGCGACTAAATGAATCCACTCATTAGAGAACCATTCGTACAAGTCAGGTTTCGACTCAATAACCTTTTTAACGACGTCGGGGTAATGTTCGACAACCATCAGCAAACGTACAGGGTCGTGAACCTCAACCATTTGCAGGGGCAGGCCAGAACGAAGATCGCCATCACTACTGTTCGCAACACCTACCAGGCCCATGACATTGTGAGGCAGTTTCGTACCGGCGCCCAATTTGTAATTGTCCATCCGTGAGAAGAAATATTCCAGGTTTATACCACCGCAAACAACGCCGAGAGGGGCGAGTACATTGAGCAACAGCGCACCATCCGGATCAGTCTTGTAATCGTAGGAGTTCAAAAAAGCCCTTCGATCGAGGAATAGATGCTTCGTCAGGCTCCTCGGTCCCACGACACACAGTGCATTCGTGCCGTGCCCGAATTCCGGCCTCGGCTCAAAGTAAGAAACGGAGCGCTTTTTGATATCTTTCCTGATCTTTTTCAGGTCTTGCTTGGTGCTGATAGACATAAACCGGCGCGAACGTTCTTTGGCGTCCAAATCAAGCGCTTCCTCGAACAAGCGGATGTTTTTGTTATGCAGCGCCCTATTTTCCCCAGTGAGTACACTTTCGTCATAAAACTTCATTTCATCAGATGCCGTATCGTGCAACCCGCCTACGAATTGCGTTGATTCAGGAATAGACAGACCGCGCGCCTCAAGCAATTCTCGCACCGGCTGGTAGTTTGCCATGTAGGCGAATACGCGGGCATTCACCAATCCCGGCCGGCCGCTACAGGCACCGCAGTCGTGCGCGCCGTGATGAGGGTTATTGGCACTGCTCGACCCATGGCCAATGATGTACACTATGGGCGAAAAATTTTTGATAAGCCCGATGCATCGGAGCGTTTTCTCAACGCGGTCCGCCATCTCACTCACCGTAAAACCTACCTGCAGACCCTTTTTCTGGTCTTTCTCCCCGTTATGTACGATGGTCAGCTCAGCATCCGGGTCCATATGGGAAAACGCATCGGCAATTGCCGGGCTCATGGTCGGATTTATCAGGTTGACGATGAGTTTACCTATCGCCGGAATTCCCAGCAAGTATGAAAAGATAAAGCCTCTCACCAATCTGTGAGAATGCTTGTTGTACATGATTTCTTTTTTAGGCGTGTGCGCGTCGTGTTTTGGCACTTCACGAATGAGGTATTTCGGAGTGACCGGCGCAGGGCAGAGTTTGTCGTAGAACTTTGCGCCCGCTGGGTGAAAGTAGAACTCGACGCCAAAAAATCCGGGCGCACCGAATGTCTCGGCATGCTGGTCCAAGCTCTCCACGTAGGTTCGCAGAGAATACTCCCGGTCGTCGATACAGAAAACAGACTGAAAACTCTTGGGCTGTACGTCTTCTTTGGCTGTCTCGGAAGGCAGTGTCAGCAGCACTCCGGAGAGCACGGTGTCGTAGTAATTCCACTCAAAAGCGTCTTGCCATATTTTGATGACTTCCTCGAGCTCAGTTATGGGCTCGTCCGCGAACATGTCTATCGGTGGCTGTTTTAGGCTGCCACCGAGTGGCTCCCAGTTCTCGCCCAGGCGCTCCGTCAACGTATCGATCTCCAGCAGCAGTTCGAGGATTATCATGTCCTCCAGGGAAATTTTCTTTGAGTACAACAGCGATTCCGGCTTGTCTTCAAGCGTCGATACGATGCCCGACCATCCCCGGTGGGAAAACTGCTGGTCGTAAATATATTGTTCGTAGTAGCTCCGATCACCGACTAACATATCGAGCAGCTTCGTTATCGTGACTGACTTGTCGTATAGGAGGCTGCGTACTTTTTTGGTAGCAAAAAAGCTCACCAGGCTATGATCCTCGAGGTCCCTGAGCGCATTTAAAAGCCCCTTGTCTTCAAAGGGGAAAGGCGAGATAGCAACACCTTGGTCAATGTAGCTGCAGACAATACGAAACAGGAGTGGCTGCACTGCGTTGTCCATGTTAATGGAATAGAGTTGTCTCCACTCATCTCTCAGCCTACCGACGCGTGGTTCGTTAACCCAGTCGTATTCTTTGTAGAGAGCCCGTTCATGCCACGTGTCAAAGTCTTCGTTGCCTTTGCGCTGCCGTATAATCCTAGCCAATGTCTTTGGGGTTATCCGCCTGATAGCATAGAGGTCCCTATACTCGGTGAGCGTCAATGTCGTTTGGTATCCAAAAATCGCCGACGCTTTGTAGATAGCGTCATAAAATTTCATGTCCTGGAATGCGTGCAGCGTATTGTGATGTACAAAATCTTTGAGCGGGCCTTGGGTCGGCAAATAATGCTTCAACGCGTGCAGAAGATGTGACTCATCAAACGTAAGGCTATTTTTTTCAGGCATAATCAAACATGCATCCGGTTAATGCGGTGTCTTTGAATTTAGATTCGCAACAAAACTGCCAGCCTGTTGCTGACAATCGGCGAGATTCAGAGTCTTCGCGTTACAGACTCATTTTACTCCTGTTGGTAATTTTGTAAACACACAATATATATGGTATAGCCATTAGCAAAACACGCTATATACGATATTGGCGTTGTTTACAGGGAAAAATAGCCGAGTAAGGCTGCTTATCGGTGGTGACGACGGTGGAGTCCGGCGACTTTCAGACGGGCAGCATGACGGTTGACGAGCGCCTGGGCTTCGTTGATGTCGATCTGGGTTTTGGCGTTTGCGCGTAATTCTTGGGCGCGTTCCAGAGCAGCTTTGGCCTCTAGCTCGTGAATTTCTTCGGCGCTGTCAGCCTCGTCGACGAGGATCCGAATACGATCTGGGCTAATTTCGATGACACCACCGTTAGTCGCAAAGACTTCCATTTGGTCATCGACATCAGTTTTTTTGCGGCGCACGCTGATAGCACCGGGCACGGCCAACGCGACAAGCCGTTCGTGACCCGGAAATACGGCGATCTCGCCATCAGCCGTCGGCAATATAACCTCGTACACCTCTTGGTCGAGTTTCACACCTGTGAGCGTGACGAGTTCTAGGTTCATTATTTAGATTCCTTGGCCTTTGGTGTGCCACCGCGCATATAGAATGCAGATTCAGGCAAGTCGTCGTGCTTGCCCTCGAGGATCGCTTTGAAACCAGCGATGGTATCCTTGAGTTTCACATATTCACCAGCAACACCGGTGAAGCCTTCGGCGACAAAGAACGGCTGCGAGAAGAAGCGCTGGATTTTACGTGCGCGGGCAACGGTCTGTTTGTCCTCGTCGGTCAATTCTTCCATACCCATGATGGCGATGATGTCCTGCAGGTCTTTGTAACGCTGCAGCACACGCTGGACTTCGCGGGCGACATTGTAGTGTTCTTCGCCAACGACCTCTGGGTCGAGGATAGTAGATGATGAGTCGAGCGGGTCAACGGCAGGGTAGATGCCAATCTCGGTCAATGCACGGTTCAACACGATAGTTGAGTCAAGGTGGGCAAACGTCGTTGCAGGCGCTGGGTCGGTCATGTCATCCGCAGGAACATAGACAGCCTGAACAGAGGTGACAGAACCCTTTTTAGTACTGGTGATGCGCTCTTGGAGGCTACCCATTTCCTGTTGCAGAGTAGGTTGGTACCCTACGGCAGATGGCAGGCGGCCTAGCAAAGCTGACACCTCGGCACCAGCCTGGGTAAAGCGGAAGATGTTATCAACGAATAACAGCACGTCTTTGCCTTCATCGCGGAAGGCTTCGGCCATGGTCAGACCAGACA
>Ga0105028_100046_pt1 | contig 13093 bp, 26 predicted proteins | sample RS_106metaG_FD_91478 | JGI IMG/M metagenome (GOLD analysis project Ga0105028, IMG submission 91478) | Switchgrass associated microbial communities from Austin, Texas, USA, to study host-microbe interactions - RS_106 metaG | ecosystem: Host-associated > Plants > Roots > Rhizosphere | place: USA...
CGCCCCGCCTCCTCCGGCACCGCCCGCCGGGCCGGAGTCCCCCGTCCCGCCTGCCCGTGAGGAGCAGCCGTGAGCGTCGCCGCCTACGTCCTCGCCTCCGTGATCTGGGGGCTCGCCGGACTCATCGTCGGCTTCCTCCTCGGTCGCGCCCGACCCGTCTACGTCATGGAGGTCCCGATGACCGTCCCCGCCACCGCCACCCCGGCGGACCCGTCGCCGCCGCGGACCGGCTGGCGCCGCTGGATCAACTTCGACCGGATCATCGGCGCGGCCGTCGTGCTGCTCGCCGTGCTCTCCGTCTCCTTCCTCGCCGTCACGATCAACCGGCAGGAGGCCGCGATCACCTGTCAGAGCGCGTTCAACGAGCGGTTCATCGCCGCACTCCGGGAGCGCTCGGACGCGGCGACCACGGAGCGCGCCGCACAGCGGGATCTCCTGACCGCGGTCATCACGCCCGGCGACAACGCGCGCGCGGCGATTCAGCGCTACCTCGACGGCCTGGCCGCCGCCGACGCGCAGCGTGACGCGACGCCCCTGCCGGACCGACCCGACTGCGGGGACGGCGGCTCGTGATGGGCCGTCACCACGTCCGGGAGCCCGGGGTCGGCGAGGTGACCCAGGCCCTCGTCGTGACCGTGCCCGAGGACGTCTCCGAGCCCGCCTCGATCGGTCCCTTGACTCCGGGGCCGTCGAGCTCGACGGCCTCCCCGGGTCTCGTGTCGACACAGCCGGTCGCGCTGACCTCCGCCGTGCAGGCCGTCCTCGCCGCTGCGGTCGCGGCCGGTTGGGTCGCGCTCGACTCGACCGCCGTCGCCGCCGTCGCCTCCGGCGTGGCCGGGCTGATCTGGCTCCTTCTGACGCTCTTCACCCGCTCGAAGGTCACCCCGACCGCACGGCCCCGAGACGAGCAGGGGCAGCCGCTCACCCCGGACGCGAAGGAGAGCACATGACGCTGCGACAGGACCTCGACGTCGCGGCGGGCGCGACCTGGCAGAGCCCGACATGGGCGCTACTCACCGAGACCGGACTCCCGCTCCCGACGACCGGGTGGACCGTGCGGGCGCAGGTCCGTCGCCGGGCCGCCGATGAGGCGGTCCTGGTCTCCTTCGGCAGCCCCGGCACCGGCGCCGTGCAGGCCGTCGCCGACGTCGGGGAGGTCACCGTGACCACGGGCTCCGGGGAGCCCGTGACCACCATCGGGATCACGCTGCGCCTCACCGCCTCCCAGAGTGCGGCCCTCGGCCCGCTCACCGGCGTCTATGACGTCCTCGCCGCCCAGGACGGCGGGGACGCCTACCGCGTGGTCGAGGGCGCCTTCCGGGTCCGGGAGGCGGTGACCCGATGAGCGTCGAGGTCATCACCATCCCGGGCGGTTCCGGTCCGGTCACCACTCCCGTCCCCGGCAGCTCGACCACACCCGTCGTGACACCCGCGGTGCGGGTGCCGAAGGTCGATGACCTCGCCGACGTCTCCGCCCCCGCCGGGTCCGTCCCGCAGGAGACCGACCTCGTCTGGCGGCAGGGCGCGGACGGGATCTACCGCCTCACCCCGATGCCGCAGCCCGAACCGCAGTGGGGCGATGACGTGCGCTTCGCGGCCGGGGCTCCCACCGATGACGACGCCCCCGCAGGCGTCTTCCACGTCGACTACACGACCGGACAGCTCTATGAGAAGGAGACCTGATGGCGACCAGTTGGATCGCGCGCGGCAACCTCACCGGCCCGGAGGGGCCGTCCGGTCCTGCGGGCTCGGACGGCGTGAGCATCACCGGAGCCACCGTCAACGGCTCCGGGGACCTGATCGTCGACCTCTCCTCCGGTGCGCAGGTCAACGCCGGGCACGTCGTCGGCGCGGCCGGGACCAGCGTCAACTTCGAGAACTCCGTCGCGACGACCTCCGCGCTGCCGGACTCCCCGGCGCTGCTCTCCGCCTACTACGTGCAGGCCGACGGACACCTCTACGTCTATGAGGGCGCGGAAGGGGCCGGGAACGGCAAGCCCGGCTACACCGACGTCGGCGCGATCCGCGGAGAGCCCGGTCAGACCGGCCCGGCGGGGACGGACGGCGACGACGGCGTGAGCGTCACCGGTGCCTCGATCAACGGCGCCGGGCACCTCATCCTCACCCTCTCCGCGGGCGGCCCGATCGACGCGGGCGTCGCGAAGGGCGCCGACGGCGCCCAGGGTCCGGCAGGCACCGACGGCGCGCCCGGGACGAAGGTCTTCGCCTACTCCACCACGCCTCCGGCGGCCTCCGGCGTGCGCGTCGGTGACCTCGCCATCGGCGCGAACGGGGATCTCCTGGAGGCCGTCTGATGGCGACCGCCTGGGCTACGCGCGGGAACCTCCGCGGCCCGCAGGGGATCGAAGGGCCGGCGGGAACGACCGGCCCGCCCGGGACGCCGGGCGCGGACGGGAAGACGGTCCTCAATGGCTCGGGCGCGCCCAACAACTCGCTAGGCGTGGCGGGCGACTTCTACATCGACACCACGAACAACCGGCTGTATGGGCCCAAGGGCGCCAGCGCGTGGCCCGGCTCGTACGTGAACCTGGTGGGCCCGGCCGGTGCAGCCGGGGCACCAGGCGGCGTCAGCGTCATCTTCCGGGGCCGGGCCAGCGCCGCCCAGGCCCTCTCAGCCTCCACGTGGACCAGCATCAACTTCGCAACCGAGGACTACGACACCGACGGCGCCCACGACGCCACGAACACGCACCTGTTCACCGCCGTACGCGGCGGCTACTACCGGGTGACGGGGATGGTCCCCTTCCCGTCCAACTCGGCCACCTACCGCGCCGCCCGCATCCGCAAGAACGGCGTGGTCTGGCCCGGCAGCCAGAACTACGTGCCGGGCTCCACGCTGGCCACCTACACGCCCGTCACGGTCGACTCGGTGCTGCTCCTGGCGGTCGGGGACACTGTGGAGATCCAGGGCCTCACCGGCACGGCCATGTCGACGGCGTACGTCACCACGGCCAACTCCGACATCGCGGCGATGATGGAGGTCACGCTCGTCCAGCCGACGAACGGGCCGGTGCTGGCCGCGCCCGCCCCGGTCGCCGAGCTGTTCACCAACAGTGCGGCCCAGACGTTCCCGTACAACACCTGGACCTCCTGGACGTTCGACAGCGAGGCGGTCGACACCCATGACGGCCATAGCCTCACCACGAATCCCAGCCGCTGGACCTGCCCGGTCGGCTGGGGTGGCTACTACGCGGTGTCGGGGGGCTCGTACCTGATCCAGGTCGGCGGGTACGTGCACGCAGTCCGGCTCGCCAAGAACGGCACCCCGGTGCGTGGGTCAATCCACCGCGACACCGCTATCACGGGGACGGACACCGACTCGGGTCTCACCACCGGCATGCACGTCATCCAGCTCACGCCAGGGGACTACGTGGAGGTGCAGGCGTTGCACACGAACCCCACCGCTCGCGGGACCTTCGTGACCGCCGAGTACGGCCCCTTCCTGTCGGTCGCCTTCCTGCGGCCCACCTGACGCGGGGGCGCTTGAGCGCCCCCCTCCTCGAATTCCGAAAAGGAAGAATCACATGCGACTCACCCGACCCGCGGCGCTCTGCGCCGCAGCCGTGCTGGCCCTCGGCGGCCTGACCGTCCCCGCCGTCGCCTACGCCGGGGACCTGATCCCCGACGTGACCCCCGAGCCACTCAGCATCGCTGCGGACGTCGCCGCGGACGTGCAGCTCGCCCTCGGTCGGCCGACGGACTTCCCGCTCTGCGGCCCGCAGGTCCCGGTCCTCTACCACCTCACCGACGGCGACCGGGACGCACACGTCCTGTTCTGCGTGGACGCCGACGTCGCTGCGGAGGTGCAGGCGCAGCTCGCCGCGGAGTGACCTCCCCGGGCGGTCCCTCCGTGGGCGTGGCCTAGGCCACCCGAAACCTGGACGGGCGAACCTGTACGGGGCTGCTACTCCCGGAGTAGCTGCGAGATTTGTCCTGATGGGCAGAGAAAGGCCCCCTGCCGTGACCGCGATTCGCGGACCGGCAGGGGGCCTCCCTGCGGTTCGGATGCTAGATTCCGACCCGCGTCCTCCCCGGGGCGTTTGTTGGGCCCCGACCGGCTGCACCGTGAGAATCTCCCTCTGCTGGTGACATCCTCACGTTGCCGGGCGGTAACGACCTCCGGGGAGGGCGTCCTGAGTGAGGGACCTAAGGAGTCAGGTCCCGAAGAGGTCCGGGAACGTCCCCTGGACCATGCCGAGCATCCCGTGACCCTCACGGTGCAGGCGCGCATCGCGGTACCACGTCAATCCCTCACCGGGCGGTGGCTCCGTGCGGTGGTTGCCGTCCGCGTCATGAAACCGGCCGTAGTCCGGCGGCCGGTCGTCTTCTCCGTCCTCACGCAACGACTGTCTTCCCCTCTGCTGGAAGGTGATGAAACGGGGACGCTACCCCCTGAGACCCCCCGCGGCCAACTATCACGCGTTGGCCCATTCCTCGGGAGCGTCCTCCCTGCGGTGCTCGTGGTCATAGGCACGCAGGACGTCAGCCGGGATGCGCCCACGCGGCGCGCACTTCACACCGCGCTTCGCCGCCCAGTCACGGATCGCCTCCCGCTCCTGCGCGCTGAGTGGGGTGCGGACGGAGGCGGTGACGTAGCCCGCGACCGCCTCCCTCGTCGGCATAGCGGGCTGAGAACGGTGACGCCGCCGGGCGGGGGATTCCTCCTCCTGCTGCGGCGGCGCCGTCGCCCCCTCTTCGGCCTGCGCTCCCTCTCGCTCTAGCGCTTGGGCTCTCTCACGTTCAAGGGCGAGCGCCTCACGATGCTCGGCAGAGTTGAGGCTGACCCACCGCAGGTTGTCGAGGCGGCAATTCTGGGGATCGCCGTCGAGGAACGCGGGCACGTGCCCGCGTAGGCGCCCTCGGGTCGGTGAGAAGGCGGCGAGGACCTCGACGGCTACCGCCGCCGAGCGAGGGCCGGGGCCGCCGGGCTCCAGCAGGGTCACCCGGCGCCGCGGCGGGGGGCCGGAGGTCACGTAGTCCCGGAGGAGCTGCCTGCGCTCCGGGCAGTAGACCCGGCCGTAGGTCGAGATCAGGTAGCGCGGGTGACCGTAGACCTCGATCCACTCCTCATCGGCGTAGGGCATCGGCAGGTCGGTCTTCACGCCGCCCCCTCCGCGAGCCGGGCGAGCCCGGTCGAGAAGGCGTCGAGCAACCTCTCCGACCGCACCCGCGCGCGGGGCATCGCCCGGCGTCCGGCACCGGGCGGGGCGAGGTAGCCCGCGTCCCGGTCGTAGGTGAGCTTCGAGCCCACCCAGTCCACGCGCACGACCTCACCCTTGCGGAAGGTGAGTTCGAACATCTCCACGCGCGTCACCGCGCCGCAGTGCTGGCACGGGCGGAGCAGGAGGTGCATGTTCCCGCTCGGCCGTAACCGCAGCCGGGAGCGGCTCCACGGCTCGAAGCGGTGGCCGGACTCCCGGCAGTCGAGGAACTCCTCCGGGGCGTCCCGGAGGTACTCCTCGATCGTCACCGGATCGAAGGTCATCCGTGCTATTGGGTTGTCGTCTGTGCGTGACTCAGTAGTCGTCACAGGAGTGGGCCTCTCCCGTTGTCCGCTGTGGTATGGAGTTTGGTCCAGTAGCGACTCCGCCGCCACTCGGGGGAACAGAGTGCTACTGCGCGGTCACGGTAACGGATCGCGTGAAGATGTGGTGAGACACCTCTGATCGCGCGACGAGTGGTCGCCATCACCCGATGGGCGGAAGGTCCCGCCACGCGGACCGTGAGACTTCCGGCACATGCGGTGACGGCCGTAGCTTCCTGCGCACCCACCAGCAGAGGGGACAAGTGAAGATCATGGGTCGTCACAGGCGACCGGCCGCTTCATGGCGTGACCGGCTCCTTGGCGGCTCCCCGGATCATCCGGTGAGCCCGCCACATCCATCGACCGAGCATGACCCGCGCCCGTGCGGGGAGCAGGAGGCCCACCCGCTCCTCACGCACCGCGCGCCGACCGAGGAGGAGAACCAGTACCCGACCGCCCGCGCCTACCTGCGCGTGCAGCCCGAGCCCGAGGGGCTCGCAGAGATCACCGTCCCGATCACGTCGCCGGACAGGCCCATCCTGCGCGTGGTCCGCGGCGGCCCGCAGGTACAGATCCGCTCCCTACGAGAGGTCCGGCTCTGCTACCCGAACGGGACGGAGCTGCCCGTGCACTGGCGGCTCAGCGAAGGCGGGACCGGGCGCGCGGCGCGCTGGTTCATCGGAGCTGACGTGCCCGCGGGCACGCCGGTCGAGACCGGCATGATGATCCGCGCCGCGACGCGGGTCCTCCCGCTCACCCTCGACGCCGAACCGACCGCCGATGACTGGGTCCGGGGAGGTGCCCGTGCCTGAGTACCTCGACCCCCATCTCGACGCCCCGGCGCTGCCGCTGCCGGAGGTGGAGCAGGCGATGACCCTCGCCGTCATCGAGCACTACCTCTCGACCACACAGGACCCGCGGGACTGGATCGGCCGGGACGCCGCGCTCGGGGAGGTACAGCGTCACGTCCTGCACGGTGACCCGCCCGCGGTCGAGGCCGCGGCGCGCATCCTCACCATGATCCGGCTCATCGTCCGGCGGCACGCGGAGGAGCTACTCCTCATCGGCGGGAGCCACTCCGGCGGGAAGCTGAGCTATCTCCTCCAGCGGGAGGGGATCGCCGTGGATGACCGCGCCTTCGCCGACGTCGCCGCGGCTCGGCTCCTGCTCGCGGAGCTGGGCGCGATCGACGGCGGCCCGTTGGACGCGGTCTACGCGCTGACCTCCCGGCGCGGCTGCTCCGCCCTCCTGGACGTCTTCGTGCAGGCGGCGGAGCAGTGGCAGGGCACCCGGCGTTCCCCGGGTGCCTCGACGTTGCGCCGGAGCGCATGATGGCCGCCGCGCTGCCGGACGGCAGCTACTACACGGTGAAGGAGGTCGCGGGCTTCTTCCGCGTCTCCTACATGACCATCATCCGGATGATCGAGCGGGGCGAACTTCCCGCGCTGCGCATCGGCAACCGCACCCGCGGGGCCTACCGCATCCCGGCCGAAGCCGTTGCCGGGCTCATCGACCCGCCCGCGCAGGTAGACGCACCGGACCTGCCCGCTCAGCGCACCGGGTAGGCCGCCAGGCACCACGGCGGAGGGGGTCATTCGGCACACCCGGTAACCTCCTCCGCTCAGGGCGTGACCGGCTGGTCGCCGGAATCAGGGGTGGCCCCCCTGACGCGGTTCGATCCCGTGCGCGCCCACGGACGATCGCGGCGTGCCGCGCGCACGTCAGACCGTCTACTCGGGAAGGCCCACCCCGATCAGACAGGACCCAAATTGAAGATCAGAAAGTCGACCGGCCCCCGGCCGGCCAGACCTCCATCCCAGCTCCGCGCGAAGGCGGCGCTCTACCTCCATGCGTTCGCCGGAGCCGCGCTCCTCTACGGCATCACGATCGCCCTCTCCGTCCTCCTCGGCGTGCCCGACTGGGACGCACTGGTGTGCATCCCGATCTACGTCGGGATCGGCTTCCTCTCCGCGCGCACCCTGGACGTACGTCGCCGGGCCGCCTCTCTGCGGGCGATGACCGCCATCGGCGCGGGCTCGGCTCTCGTCGCCGTATACCGCTGCGGGTGGAGCGTCCCGGTCCCGGGCACCTATGAGCCCGCGGCAGCGATGGTGCCGGTCCTCCTGCACGTCATGACCGACTGTCCCGACCCGGAGGCCGCAGGCTTCCGCCGGGACCACCCGGAGGAGGCCGAGCAGGCGCGGAAGGAGGTCCTCGCCCGTGTGGACCGATCGGCCTGAGGTCACCCCGGAGGACGCAGTCCGCATCCACGAGACCCGCAACGGCGCGCAGGAGCCGGGCGCCTCGACCGGGCTGGAGTACCTCGACGCCTACATCGCCGCGATCCGCCACCAAGCGCAGTGCGACGACTTCTCCCGCCGAGGACTCACCCTCCTGGGCCGCTCCGGCATCCCTGAGCCCTCCCGGGTCTGCTACGGCCGCCCCTGCCGCAGCTCCGCGGAGAGTGACTCCGTGCACGGGCTCTGCCAGCGCTACGCCTGGGCCGTGCCGAACGTGGCGGCCCTGGACGCGATCCGGGACCACTCACCCGGGGGCGTGGTCGAGATCGGCGCCGGAGGCGGCTACTGGGCGATGGAGCTACAGCGTCGCGGCGTGGACGTCCTCCCGTTCGACCCGGACCCGCCCGGACTCTCCGCGGAGGGCAACGGCTGGCACCACGGCTACGCCTGGACCGCCGTTCACGAGGGCGACCACACCCACGCCGGGCTGCACCCGGAGCGGACCCTCTTCCTCTGCTGGCCGTCCTACGACGACCGTTGGGCGGCGGAGGCCGTGCAGCTCTACCACGCCGCAGGCGGCCGGACCGTCATCTACGTCGGTGAGGGGCAGGGCGGCTGCACCGGAGATGACCTCCTGCACACCCTCCTGAACGGGGAACGGCCCTACTGCTGGCACGGCGGGGATGAGGACCCGTGCGCGCGGTGCCGCACTGCGAACGCGGCAACGCAGCTCTACCTCCCGAAGCTCGACCTCGCCATCCCGCGCTGGTCGGGCATCCATGACCGCCTGCACGTCTATGAGCGGGCCACGTGAGGCCCTCGGAGTTCGCCCGGACCCTTCGCGAGGCGCTGCTCCTGCGCGCCGTCGAGCGGTCCGGACGATTCATCACCGGCCCCCGGCGCCCCTGCTGGCACTGCGGTGAGCCAACCCGCTTCATCGAGGTCGCCTTCGAGGCCCCGCTGCACCCGGGGGCCTGTGAGGAAGCCAAGGACCGCGAGTATTGGGAGGCCCTGGTCGAGCAGTACCGCCAGGACCGACAGAGGGGACAGCAGTAGTGAGCGGCAGGACGGCGAAGCTGCGCCGGAAAGCCGGGCTCGAGCGCCGCCGTCACGTCGAGCTCGACGCGCGACAGGAGGCGATCCGGCAGCTCGACGCGCTCTATGCGCAGCTCCCGCCGCTGGAGTGCAAGGGGCTCTGTCATGACACCTGCACCTCCGTAGACGCCTCTGAACTGGAGCGGGAGCGGATGCGAGAGGCCCGACCCGGAGTCGAGCTGCCCACCTTCGAGGAGGGCCGCGAGGCGTTCCGGCGCGGAGAGATCCCGCGCTGCCCGATGCTCGGGCCGCTCAACACCTGCACCGTCTATGACGTCCGGCCACTGATCTGCCGGGTATTCGGGATGGTCTATGACGCCAATCTCCTCGACCCGGCGCACACCCAACCGATGATGTGCGACCACGGATGCATCCCGGACGGCACCATCACCCGCGCGCAGCTCTTCCGGCACCTGCGGCAGATCGAGGCCCTGAGCCAGGAGGTCACCGGGGTCAGCCGCATCCCGCCGGGAGGGTTCATCCGATGAGGCCCATCGACTGGCGACCCGTGAGCCGCAGGCGATGGTGGGCATCCCTCGGGATCACCTTCGCCGTCTCCCTCGCCCTCGGCGTCGGGACCTCCCTCGGCGCTACCGCGCTCTGGGGCGGCGCATGGGGTCTCGCCGCCCTACCTGTTCAGATCCTCCTCGGCTACGGCTGCGGCTGCACCTGGGCGGGCTACCTCTACCGGCACCACCTCGGCGTCTGGCCGCCGCTGCACTTCTACGTCGAGGCGTTCCGCAGCGCCGGGCGACTCCTTCTCGGCCGGGAGGTGCGCGGCGCCTTCCGGCACACGCACGGGGATCTCCGCGCGCGCGACGGCCGAACGGACCAACCTGATGATCGGGGGATCAGTGGGAATCGAGAAGACCTTGACGGATAGGCGTCGCCCGGACCTCCGGTCCTACGCGGACCTCATCCTGATCCTGACCTACGTCGCCAGCCTCTGGACGGTCCTGCCCGTCCTCGTGACCTTTGACCGCCTGCGCGCCCGCGCCCGTCGTGCACTGCGCCCGCGGCCCGCTCCGCGGCCGTAGATTTCACCTTCACAACTCCATCTCCCACGGAAGGCCCACCCGTGATGACACCCGAAGACCCCATCGCCCACGTCGGCGATGCGGAGTTCACTGCTCACCTGCTCCAGACCGACCGGACCTCCCGGCAGGTCCGCGCCGCGCTCGAAACGACGGAGCGCTCGATGGCGCTGGAGGGCTGGGACGGCTTCTTCGCCCGCCCGCAGCTCTTCCAGATCCACAGTGACCCGCGGACCGGCGCGCTCAACGTCGAGCCGTCCATCCTCACGACGACGCTGCACATGCTCGCCGAGCACAACCCGGACGTCGGGATCGGGCCGTGCGTCGTCCGTCTCGCCGAGGTCATGGAGATGGGCAGGTCCCTCTCCAACGCAGGCATCGTCACCGACTTCCCCGCCAACTACTTCGAGGAGTGGGCCGCGACCTCTGTCGGCTACGGCATCGCCACGGAGGTCTTCATCGCCTCCTACCGGGAGGACGAGTCCGGAGAGCAGGACCTCACGCCGCCGAGTGAGCGGCCGGACCGCTGGGAGGCCCGTCTCGTCCTGTTCTCCTCCCGGGACGGCGTGGTCTGGGTCGCGGCCCGGTCGCGGCGGCGGAAGGCGAAGCTCAGCATCCGGGCCGTGAAGCCGGACTCCTCTGAGTCCGGCATCGTCGGCGCGCTCGCCCACGGGCTCGTCCGCATGACCGCGGTCTGCCGGTCCAACCCGATCCCCGTCCCCCCGCGGGCGTTCCGGAAGGCGGATCAGTGAACGCCGCGGAGACGCAGGAGGAGCGGCTGCTCCGCCTCTACCGAGCCCTGCCCGGAGACGATCAGCGGGCGCTCGTGCGGGTCGCCATGTCCCTGGTCGGCGGAGACCCGCGCTCCTGGGCGCCGCCCGGGGCGACCTTCACGTGCCCGCGCTGCGGCGCGACGTCTGCGCACCCGCTCGACGTAGCCGAGGGCTATTGCGGGGCCTGCCACGACTGGACCGGGGCGCAGCGCTCGTCTCAGCGCCTCGTAGAACAGCCGCAGAGCGATCGGGAGACCCGTCCCGCACGGGGAGGTGGGGCGGAATGACCTCGGTGCTGCTGGGGATCGGCCTGACCCTCCTAGGAGGCGTCGTGCTGCTGTCGTGGGTCGCGGTCGCGGCCGTGGTGATCGAGGCCCGCCGCGCCGAGCCGCCCCGAGCCCGGGTCGAGATCCCGGGGCCACGTCAGGAGGTGGGCTGATGGTCACCACGCCTAGCGCCATGCCGCGCAAGGCCGCGCCGCTGACCGCTACGCCGCCGTTGGAGAAGCGGCGCCCCCTGGCGGTCGTGCCGGAGTCCGAGCCCGAGACGGACCCTCAGCTCAGCTTCTCGTACTGGAACCACGGGTGCCCGGCGCCGGGATGCGCCACGGTGCTGCCCAGACACCTGCCGGTATGCGCCCACCACCGGAGGCGTGCCGATGGGAGGTGCGCGGAGTGATTCTCTTCGGTGACCCGTGGGACGCCCCGGTCTGTGAGGGCGCCACCTACCTGCCGGAGACCCCGGACTATGCGCGGTGCACCTACTGCCGTGAGCACTTCGCCGACGGCGATCAGGGCGTCGTCATGCCGATGGTCGGGGAGACGGACCCGGACTACCTGATCGGCCTCTCAGGGCCGGACCGGGAAGGTCAGGCCGGGAGCCTCGTCGGCGTGCACCGGGAGTGCCTGCTCGCCCAGACCGTCGGGCACGTCTACGGCGTCTGTGACTGCACCGGCTTCCCCGGCACCGTCCGGGACCGGGCGAAGGAGGTCCTGCGGCGGGCGCAGGCCGAGCCGCTGCCGACGTTCCGGGAGACCGTCCAGGAGGCGGAGGCCGCCGTGATTGACGAGGCCGCCCGGACGTACCACGAGAAGAGAGGAGGACGGCAGCAGTGAGCATGTACGACCTAGCGCTAGGTGACGGACATCAGGCGGCGCGGGGACAGATCCTCCTGAGCTTCCTCGCCTACAAGGAGGGGCAGCCGCTCCGTGTGGGCCGCTTCCGGGATGCCTGGATCGAGCAGGACCCGGCTGACGGGCTCCGCATCGCCGTCTACACCCGCAACGGCGGCGGCAACCGGGACCGCTCCTGCGCGGATGAGGTGCCCCACTGCGGGCAGTGCTCCGGCTGCGTGATGGAGGACCTGCCGCAGCATCCGCTCTACCTCCGCGACGCGGACGACTCCTTCGACTCGACCTACGCCACGGTCTACTTCCGCTTCCCGGACACGATCCCGGAGGACCTGCGCGGCGCGCTGGTCGAGGTCGCGGTCGAGCCCGTGGACATGGCGCAGAAGTGGCGGGAGGCGATCGAGGAGGTCTCCCGGGTCGTCGGGGAGCAGACCCGATGAGCGCGCCGGACTTCGACGACGACGCCCTTCACGCGGGCGTGGACATGATCGGCCGAACCGGCGCCCGGAGATTGGAGTTCGGCTACCTCCACGAGGGCGTGCCGGTCGAGGAGGCCGGGTGGTGGGCGACCGCGCTCTACCGTGGGACGAAGCTCAGTAGCGAGGGGCACCGCTCCGCGGAGGAGGCGGTGAACGGACTCGCGCAGCGGCTCCTCACCGGAGCCAAGTGCACGCACTGCGGCGGGCTGGTCTCCCTCCTTGACGAGGGCGGGATCACCCACGCCGGGCCGGACGGCTCGGTCACGCTCCTCGACGGCTCCTCCTGGAATCTCTCCGAGATCACCCACTTCTGCCGCTACCGCCGGGTCGGGCCGCGGTGGGTCCGCGGCTGTGAGCGGCCCGGAGCCCGCGGCCGGAAGCCGAAACGGAAGGGGAAGCGCCGATGAGTGACCTGCCCGGTCCCGGCGTCCTGAGCTGCCTCGCGGTGCACTCCGGGGCGGAGCCCACCGTCCCCTCCGTGCAGCTCCGCTGCTCGGCCTGCGACTGCCCGATCTGGGTGTCCGTGCCGTGGTCACGCCGGGTCGAGGCGGCCGACCCCCTGATCCGGCCGCACTGCGAGCGCTGCGCGCAGCTCTACGTCCGGCGGCGCCGTGACGCCGGGGACATCCCGGAGGTCGTGCTCCCGACCGGGATCGAGCGGGCTCAGCTCGAAGAGCACATGTCCCGGGCGGAGGTCGAGCGAGTGGCGAAGAGGTACGCGCGGCGGCTGCTCTTCGGCCCGACCCTCCCCTAAGACGTCCGGGACCGGGCTCCCCGCCCCTCCGAAGGGTCCCGGA
>Ga0105028_100047_pt1 | contig 12787 bp, 17 predicted proteins | sample RS_106metaG_FD_91478 | JGI IMG/M metagenome (GOLD analysis project Ga0105028, IMG submission 91478) | Switchgrass associated microbial communities from Austin, Texas, USA, to study host-microbe interactions - RS_106 metaG | ecosystem: Host-associated > Plants > Roots > Rhizosphere | place: USA...
ACCTACTATTGTTGGTTGCCATTTTTGTTGTCAAATCTGAAAATCTTGCCACTTTTTTGACAAGGCAAGATCATCTTTGACTTCGATTCGTCCCTTTGGTCTTCTAAATCCAGGATTTTCTAAGACCATTAGCAACGAACTATCCAAATGCCTCAAACCGTGCTTCATTGAAACTACGCTTTTCGGACAGCGCCTTCATCACGATTCGATCGATGACAGATTTGGCAAGCAGCACGTAGTAATGCAGTTCCGAATAGGGCGTATTCAGCCTATCGATCCTGCCATGTGCCTGATGCCACTGTTTGTACGAATACGTGAGCGAGTAAAACACCATCGCATCCGTCGTCGTGCAGTTCCAACCTTCCGATCCAGCGGTGTACTGAACCAGGTATACCCACCTTTCTGTGTCCGGAATGTCTTCGTGCTTGTGACCGTTCCACTCTGCTACCGGAACCTCTGCCGACAGCGTCCGTAGCCTTTCTAGTTCGTAGTCGAAGTTGTAGAACACGATCAGCCGCGGGTGCTTCCCCATCAAGTCCCGGACAGCCTGCAAACGCGATGGATCACCGTTCACGATCTTACGCATACACGAGAAGAGCTCTGCCACGTTCCGTACTGGACGGTCTTCGAACGGGTTCCAGCGATCCTTGAGAAGCTTGTCGAATTTCTCTTTATTGTATTCGACAATAACTTCAATTGTATTTCTCGTGGTCTGCTTTTTGTACGGCATATGAATTAGAATTGAATTCCTTAGCCGCACCAATTTCCCGGTGTTAATATACCTATCAACTTTCGGGAATTGACTATACGGATTATAAACCACGTGTTCGCGTTTGAATTCTGTTCTATTCTTGTAGAATCCATTCGCGATAAACACTGGAATATAATCCAGCCAGTTATCTCCGGGGGTGGCACTCAGCAGAATCCAGCGATTGTTCTTCTCCGGTTTCGTGATGTGGATGAAGGCCTTAGCCCATGCTCCACTGCCGACAAGCCTCTGTTCGTCGAAGATGAAGAAGGCTCCGCGGACGTTCTTGTACTTCGCGATGTTGTTCCACGAGTCCACACGAAGGACTCCGGCCACAGTGGCGTCACGTGTCTTGTAGACGCCGTACTGAACGAACTCCTTCTCCCAGTCCAGGGAGTCTCGTTTCTTGGCTGTGGTGATCACGTAGACGTCTCGCGGAGCCTCCTTCTCCATGTAGTAAGTCGCGGCTGTGATCGACTTACCTGTTCCCACACCACCCCAGAGAATGGCGCCGTTGTGAAGCTTGTCGACAGCAGTCCTCTGGTGGGGGTAGAGAACGACCATGTGTTACTCCTCCTGCTTTTCCCACAAAGGATGGACCTCTATGGGCTCTGTGGGGGTTTCGTCGAACCTGAAGATTACGGTGTCGTCTTCACTACTGCCCTCGTCGGTCTCGATCTTCCCGAAGACTACGGTTGCGTCATCAAGATACGGAAGATTGACCACAGAGGGGTCGTACGATGTTGTCTTTACGATCATGCTGTTGTACCCGCGTTCGGCCGCGAGCTTGTCGAATATGGGTGTGTCACCATCCTCGACCGGTCTGGACATCTTCGCTCCTTTGCGAGTCCTTCTTACGAGATAAAAAGCAAAACACATGTGGAGGAAGCGGAGTAAGGACCCGTCACAATCCCTACCCCGCCTCCAGCACCATCCCCGACCCTAGTCGAACAGAAGTTCCCCGATCATGTCGTACTGCTCGTCTCTCGAGAGGGAGTTCCAGAACTCAGTGAACTCCGCCAAGGAAACACCTCGCGAGTCCTCACTGAAGTACTTGGCCAGCATCCTCTTCTCGTCTTCGCTGATACCCACGATCGGCATGTTCCCCACTCCTGTCAGACACCGAGCCTGTAGTTCTCCTGAGTCTCTGAGGACAAAGACGCCCACCAGAGAGCGAAAGCCTGTGGTCCACCCCGGTCGAACTTCTCGTACAGCCTCGACAGGGAAGTCGAAGACTGGATCTCGATCAGAAGATCTTCGTTCGTAACGAGACCCGTAAATAAGCTCTTGTGCATGTCACCTCCTAGGGTGTCTGAAATAGTTCGACGATCTTTTCTGCATACTCTTTCGCTGTGCCAGCCGTACCGCTGACGTCTCGCTTCTGCACCGCAAGGCCATACTCGATCATGGCCAGCTTCACCATACGAACAACCTCACCCAACTTTTCGTCATCGCTGCGATCTGTCGGCTTGAAGTTGTGGAAAAACACACCCTCGTCGTAAGGGCGAAAGCTCTTCTGCTTCTCGTTGTGAACGATCCAGTTACCGATGTAGGCCTTCACTCCGTCACGAGTGTAGGAACCCGAAGGATGAGGCAGAGAGATGTAGAGAGTTTCCGAGTCATCCAAAGTCTTCGCGATCGTACCTCTACACCACAATGCTACATAGTTGAGGTTTTCTTCAGTGAGCTTGATCGCCTCAACCACGAAAGTCTTGCGCGTGAAAGTACGCATCTCTATGCCCATGGCTATTGTTGACCCTTTCGGTGTTTGCCATAGCGTTTCATCAATCGACTACCTTGTCCGACATGTAACCCATCGGGAAGATTCATCGATCGTTCGTGACGGTACTTCTTGAACTCTTCGCGGAGTAACTCAAGTGTCTGTTCCGGATCTTGCTTCGGCTCAGGCTTTTTCCGCGACGCCTTCTTCTCGCCCCAGATCTGCAGAGATATATCGACCCCCACAACGATCGCGACGATCACTAACCAAAGTCCTAAGATCCAGACTATGATCACTTCAGTCCTCCGGTTTATCCGACCCTTCCAAGTCGATGTCTTTTGCGATGTAGACGGCGGCGACGCCGATAACCACACCCGTAAGTGCGATCACGACGTCGAACGCCATCTGTCCAACTGTCACTCGTCGTCCTCTGAGTAATCGCGGTGTGGAGCCTGCCCTGCGTCCGGAACATCCGCGTACTTCAGTTCGAGCTCGTCCTCACGGATGTTGAAGTATCCGCTCTTGAGATAGGCCTTTCGACCCGTCTTTCCGCTGACTTCCCAGTCGTACGGTCGGAGGATCAGATCCACCTGGTCGAACTCCGCGTAGTCCAGGAGCTCACACGAGTCCGCATCCAGCATGGTGCGTCCACGAGAGGTGATCATCGCCAGACGAGGCGGACGACCCTTGAAGCTGACGGTCACCTGAAGGTGAATCAGTTCGTCATCGCCATCCTCCCGCGGAGGCCTGCGCTTGACGTTCCAGCCATCGGCCTCCATCTGCTTCGCTGTGTCCTCGTCGAGTACGACCGAGAAGTTCCGTCGTCCCGCGGGGTTGAAGGTCTTCTCCGCTCCAGCGAAATTACGGAAGATGATCCGTGCGTTCTCCAGAAGGACGGTACCCTCCTGCTTGCCAGCCACCATGAACTTTCTTCTCCTTGTTCAGTATCTCGATGAGCTTCTGATCGAGCGTTTGTCTTCGACGTCTCACCAAGCGACGTATTCGACCCACCATCTTTCTACACCTCGTTAGGCTTTGTCAGAAGTTCGAGGTAATGCCAGTAGTTCACCTCAGACTTCTCGCGCCAGTATCGAGGAATAGATACATCATCCTTTCGCTTCTCATGAAACTCGAGACGACGCATCATCTCCGTCTCATCCATCATCTCCTACTCCTCGTCTGTGTTTACGACACCCTCCTTGAGCTCGAAGATGTCGATGGCCGTCTTTTGGTTGTCGGCGTTGTACGAGACGAGGTAACAACGCTTCTCGTCCAACTCGGGGATATGAACGAACGCCATCCAATCCTTGAAGATCTGTGCGTACCACAGTATCTCGATCTTGTCTAACGTGACCCAGCCTTCTGGGGAAAGGCAATAGTCCATGTTGGCGTAGTGTCGGACAAGGCTCTTGGCTCTACGAATGTGGTTCTGCTCGTCGTCCATAGTCTCACTCCCCGGAGTGGACGAGAGAAAGGGGCGGCAGGTGGCGCTAAGGTAATCCGGTTCGCCGTTGTTTACGGTCCCGAGCCTGCTCTTACAGCGGATTCTGCCCCATACGGATCAGTCAGGAACGATGGCGTTTTCGACCTTCTGGTAGGTGTCCACGTAGGTCACCTTCTGATTTCCATCGTGTGTGACCTCGTAGTACATCTCTTCGCGAAGCGTCGTGATCATCATGACCTTCCAGTTCTGCAAGGTCTTGGTGAACCACACCACGAAGATCTCATACGTAGCCTCATCGGCGCCGTTCTCGTACTCGTCCAGGTACTGTATGAGAACCTGTTTGGCACGAGCTACGAAATCTCGCTTCTCGATCGGTGCGTTGTTCGCCATTTCACCCCTGTTGGAGAAGTACGCTTCGGCTTCCGTCTTGCAGATCGTACACATGGTCATTCCGCCACATCGAGCGATACTGACAGGACGGTCGTCCCTGAGCGCTACTGTGCCGGGTATGTGATGTCCGTGTCTCGTGTACGCCATTCCCCCTCCTTCACTCCCACCAGAACATGATGGGGCCGATAGCGAATCCCTTGGAGAATATCCTGAACTTTGGGAGACGCCAACTGTGTCTCCAATACCATCGTTGACCACATTCCTGATGAACGTGTATCAACACTCCTCCTACTCGTCCACGATCAGAACGATGAAGCTGTCGTCACTAAGCTGCCTGAGCTCGTACCGCTTCCCCTCCTTCAGGGCAGGAAGAAGCACGTAAGGCTCCTTGGTCAGCTCCATGGCCTCCTTGTGACTGGCTGACGGTTCGTTCCGTTCGAACAGGTTGCTCATGCCTACCTCGTTGTAGATTACGACCTCGTTCACAACATCGACGTTGAAGCAGCGCTTGAACTTCATCCCGTTGATGTCATAAGTAACGATCAGTTGATCGCTCTTCAGATCACGGTGAGCCGTAACCTCCGTTCCCTTTGGGATATCGGGGTTATTGCTCTCGAACCATTCGAAGAAATGTCGATCACTCACACTCTTCGTCCTTCCGCTCTACGAACTCCTCGAAGCTACCGAATTTCTCGATGGTCTTCACCGCCTCGTTCGCCAGCCGAGTGAAGTACCCCATGTCAATGGAGTACATCTTCGGATGAACTTCCAGATCGAAGAACGGAACATCGAAATCGTTCCTCTTCCTGATCATCTCGGCTTCGAGCCAGTAGAAGTCCTTCGTCCCACCGACGGAATATGTCTTCCCGTCCTTGACCCGAAGCAGTTTACCTCCACTGGCTTCCTTGAAGACCGGAACGAACAGACCGGTACGACCGACGTGATGCATTCCGTCAAGACGTTCGGCAGGCGTCGCCTTCTCCTCGTCGAAGTCGAGGTACATCGCACTCGGGGCCGTCACCGACTTCGCCTCACACAAGTCCTCGAACTGGACTGGCTGTCCACTGAAGAGTGTCTTGTAGACGTAGGGGTGTTGGAACTGAGCACCGACAGGCGACCAGCACTGTCCCTTGTAAGGGCCATTCCTGATCGGTGTTTGTGTCTTGGCGATGTACACGGCATCGTTCACGAGGCAGAACTTGTCGTACGTAGCCTCATGCTCGAAGTCGTAGCCGTACTTCTTCCCGAACTCTGTGACGAATTCGATGATCTCGTCTGTGGCGTTCGGGATCTTGATCGAGTCCGTCTTGATGTGAACGACCTGGAAGCCCTGTTCCTGAACGGCGTGTTTCAGATCGATCATGAACAGAGCACCGCGCTTGGCGACGATGTTGTCCTTGTTGCGGATGTCCCGGAAAGGATTGTCGAACTTCGCTGACGTCAGACCATAGACGATGTTGATCACGATCTTCAGTGCGTACGAAAGTTCTTCAGCCTTCGCAATGTCATAGACTCCTTCTCGGTCCACAAGATAGGGAGCCAGCTTTCCGCCGAGCATCGTACTCGCCGCATCATAGTCTTTGTGCTTGATGGCGATGCGAGTATCCACCAGATCCTTGAAGTTCCCGGTGTATTCACCGAACAGATCCAGCTGGATGATCGAAGTGGGATGCATGGAAGCGACGTCCAAAACCGCCACATTCTCATACATACCGGGCTCGGCATAGACGTATCCACCCTCACCTACCAGCTCATCACGGTACGTGCTCTTCCCCATGTCATAGACATACCCGGGGAATTCCTTGCTGAGATCGGTGTAGATGAAACTACGTTGCGGGGCAGGGTCGTTGCCGAAGATGATCCTTGCAGTGTGTTTCTGGGTCGTGGCATTGACTGGAAGACCACTCAGATCGGCCAGAATCTGGCGAGCGATGAAGTCCTGTCGCCTGGCCTCGAACACCTTCTCAGTGGATTCCACGTCATTGACGCAGTACTCCATCACCTTGTCCCACTTGTCCTCTGGAACATCTTCGTCCCAGGGGATATCCATTTCGACGTGCGGAAGACCAAGCTCGATCTGGAACTTCTTGAGCCCCTGCTTCTTCGAACTGAAGTCGTAGATGTCCGCGTACGAAAGGTTGTAGGCCTCACCGAACAGAGCATTCGGCGAATTGTTGATGATCTTCTGAGAAAGCTTGTACAGCTCCTCGTTCGAATAGCCCATGTAGCGTGCGTACAGGATGTGATTGTCGTACCGGCGGTTGTTGAAACCCACCAGCTTGAACTGGAACAGGCCTTCGACCTGCTGAGCCGTAGGATTGAGCATCCGAACAGTTGTCGGAGCACCCTCGTACTTCCAGCAAACGATGAAGAGATTCGGATAAACCTCCACATCGTAGAAGACCACGCGGTCGTCCTTTGGTGTCGCATCGAGAGCGAGTTCTTCTTTTAGATCGCCCTCCGACTTGAACTGCATCTTCTGAACGGTCTTGAGACACGTCAGAGCTTGGTTGGTGCTGTTGTTGGCGAAAGCCATGATCCGAGGACGAAGGTCCGTCACGTCATACTGCATGCCGGACTTGTAGGCGTCATCGAGAATCTTCTGGATGAAGTCGATCGAGGGCTTGGTTCCTGGATGGATCTCCTTCCTGAGATTCCTGAGAATAAGGTCGCGAAGACCCTTCTCACTCTTGAGGGTGGTTTCGTGGAGCATCTGCTGCTTCTTCTCCTTGAACGGCAGACCACTGCTGATAGTCGCCACGGGAATGTTGTTGCATTTCGTCAGCTTACGACGAAGTGAGGCGTCACCAAGTAGGGTCTTCACCTCAACCCCTGGCGAATATTCCTGAGCTAGCTCCTTGACTTCGCCCTCGTAATTGTAGTGGAGATGTACTCCTGAACCACTTTTGCTGATCTCAGCGTAAGTGGGAGGCCAATGACTAGCCTCCAGAAGGTTTCGCTTGAGCGATTTTTCACCGTTCTCGTCCTTGAGATCGAAGTCGATGACAATGTGGTTTTCAGGGACCTTGACGAAGTGAACCTTTGTCGTGTCAATGTCTTTCAGAGTAGTACTGCAAACTTGAGACGGCTTTGGCTTTACCATCTCACCATCAACAAGACGCTCTTCGTCCGTCCAGTATTTTCTGGGAATCTCCCTACCGGACTCTTTGTGGATCTTGTGTCCCTGAGCTGGCTGATCCGCATAAGTCTCGTCGAAAATGGATTCCGTTTCATCCATGATCAACGTGTAACTCGGCGGAGTTGTCTTGGGGATGACCGGCGTCTTGAACGGCTGAGCCGAGAATCCCGTGTAGTAGCTGCGGATCGGAGATCCATTGATCATGACTCGATCAGTGAAGGTTGTGAAGTAGTTCTTCAACTCCTCACGGAATCGATGCTGAGGGAGCTTGTACTCCAGCTCGGCGTCTTTGACGTACTCCTTCCACAAGGCATATGCCTGACGCAGACTGATACCGTCCTGCTCCTTCAAGACATCGTAATATGCCTCGATGAAGTTGAAGAACACATCCGTCTGCAGCATCATATCCAGCGGACGATAACCGTTGTAGTGGTTCCTACCCATGGAACGGTAGACGTCCAGACAATGTTGAGCAATTGCACCGAGTTCGAATTCGATCCGGGACATCAGTGCGGAATATGCGTCAGGTTCAAACGTGTTACCCGTGGGCTTCACGTCGATGAGACGACGGATGAGTCCGGACTTGGCATCCGTGATCTTCACAGGCTTGTTGGTACCCATGAAGAGGAACGCATTGATCCGGGACGTGTAACCGGGCTTGTACTTCTCATTGATCAGCATCTCGTCGTGACCCACGATCGAATTCAGCATGCTGTTGTCCTCGATCTTGGACAGGTCACCGTCATGCTGAATCGCCACGAGAGGGTTGTTCTTGAACGTTTCGGTGGCGAACGAGTTACTACGACCTACGAGAGCCTTGGCCTCGAACATCGTGTAGTAGCCGGAAAACAGCTTCTGGATGATCTTCATGATCGTGGACTTACCGGTTCCACCAGGACCGTAGAAGACCAGAAATTTCTCGATCTTCTTCGAGTCACCAGACATGATGGAACCGATAGCCCATTCAATCTTGGCTCGCTCCTCAGGGTCATAGAGGTAGCCAACCAGTTCATCCCAAGCGCTGTGGTCTCCGGGAGCGAGTGCGTATGGAAGCCGTCGGCTGACGTAGTCCGACTTCTTGACCTCCGTGTTCGAGAACGCCAGCTTCATGTCAAGCTGAGTGGAGTTGTCACTGACGTTCTTCATGAACTTTCGGAACTGACTCCAACCATTAGTGCCGAAGGAGCGTAGGAATTTCGCAGTGCACTTGATTCCGTCGGCTTCGAGGCCTTTCACGTACTCTTTGATCGCCTCGTCCACAAGACGCTGTACGTCATACTCGTCCGTGGACCAGAGTCCCTTCTCCGGGTCCCATATCGCGTAAAACATTCCTCCTCGGACCATGAGGTCCTTAGATCTACCGACAGTGAAATCCGGACGAACTTCGAGGACCCCGCCTCGGGTCTCCTTCGTGCTGATCTGAAAGAAATCCATCTACCCTCCTTCCACACTTAGTTAAGCTCGAGCACGTACGCACTCAGCTGGTACCAGAGCTCAACATTTCGTTGATCCTTACATCTCCTCTTTAGGGGGAAGAATCCCCCGTGGCCGTTCCGATCATAGGTTCTCCAGATGACCCGATCCAGAATGTTGTCGATGCGATCAGAGGTGAATCGCCGACTGTCTGTGTACCTCTCCAGATCGAGGTTGATGACCAACTGCCAGAACCAGTAGTGGGGCTCACCGTCGGCTTCAAACGAAAGCCTTCGAGAAAGCCCCACCATGAGCTCGAGGACGGAGCAACCGAGTTCCATCCAATTGCGGTCTACGCGGTCAACCCCCTGGGCGTCCAGGAATTCACGACGTAGTTGTTTCGCGTCCTCGATTCGATTGTCATCGTTCGGAATCAGCCAGAAGAACTCTGTTGTGTAGAGCTGTCTCAACAGCTTCCAGTAAGTCCGACTCGAATCCTGATCGTCAGGATCAGCTACTTGACTGTAGAGCCATATGAGAAACAGCTCGTCAAGCGGCTGCTCACTCACGAGTTACCCCGTTTCCCCGAGGACTTCCTCCGAGTAAGAGCCATCACTCTTGACAACCTCGAAGTCCATCTCCAAAGCTTCAGAGCGGATGTAGACGACGTTGGGGTCTCCAGACTGTTCTCCAAACTTCTCCATGTTCGCACGTCCGACAGTGACATCGATGTCCTTCTTTTCGACGACACGATCAGACTGATTGACGAGAGTGCTGTCACCGGCGTACCACGTCATCGTGTACTGCTCGTACTCGGTATCCGAGTTCATGAACAGTTCCTGACTGATGACGTAAGGAGGCTCGATGAATTCGCTCTTACTCATCTTCTCCCTTCCTTTTTCTGCCTGCTGTTCGCTGATGAATGGTTCAGGCTCGAGACGGACGCTTTCGCCCGTCTGGTACGTCGTGAGAGCTGTTGCAGCAGCCTGAACTTCTGGGCTCGCAACAAACTCGTTTGTGGTAGAAGTCTCTTCCGGCTTCTTCGCCTTGTATGTGCTCTCGTAGAACGCCTTGGCCTCCTCGACCTCTGCGTTCATCAAATCGATGTAACGTGTTTCGAGGGTCTTCTTGGCGACGAAATATCCGGCACCGAAACCGACGGCCAGGAAGAGAAGGTTCTTGGCGTTCATGTTTTGTACCTCAGATCTTGTCGTAGATGACACCGTCGACGTTGAAGTCGAGCAGAACGCTTCGCTCGTTCCCGTTGACGAACAGATCGCCCATGTAGGAATCGTTGCGGAACACACCGAAATCGATGTAGTCGTCGCCGTTTCCGCGGACCCAGCCGACCACGGCTCCCTCCTTCGACCGCTCGAGACCGAGCATGTCGTAGATCTCGTTCAGGAAGACGTGTCCACGAGCCTTGAGCTTGTCGTTCGCATAGTTCTGCTGGGACTGCAGAAACATCTGGTTGTAACCAGGGTCCTTTGACCAGTTCTTGCTGTACTCGTCGAAGAAGCGAGCGTAGATCGATCCGCCCTTCTTGAGTCCTTCCTGGTCGATACCTCGGATGGTCTTGACTGCGACACCCTCATCGGTGTCTACGGCGATCTCACGCTCGGCCACACCGAAGCGGAATTCACGGTCCTTTTCCTGGCCATACTCGTTTACAACGCGTCCCCGGTACTCCCGGAAACCCTTGTCGAGGACGGCGTAAGCCGCAGTGATGGCCGCATTCCTGCGGGAGAGGATCATGTGCGATCCGGAGAGGCATCCGATGGAGAGGACGCCCACACCCACAGCAGGAGCGTAGAGCTTGCCGAGAGCAACAGCCGCGCGGGTACGAACCAGAAGCTGATCCCGCTTCTTCTCCTCCTCCGTGTACTCGCCATCGGTCTTGTCGGAGAGCTCTTCCGCCTCCTTGATCTTCTTGTTGTTCTCCTCGGCCTCCTTCAGAACCTCGTCCACCTTGAGAGTGGCACGGGTCGCGAGAACCACCGTAGTGGCGAAGCCGACAACTCCGACGCCGAACAGAAGGGCGGGAGAGTTCTTTCTGGTAGTGAGGAGCTGACGCCCCACCTTACTGGTGACTCGGTTGGAGATATCCTTGATGCTCACTTGTCAGACTCCTTTGACAGCTTGTAGCTGTATTCGTTAAGACGCCCCGCGGCGACGTTCATAACTTCGACGATCGCTTTCCGCGCCTTTGACGGAATGGGGATATCCAGCCTTCGAAGTGTCTTGGACCGCCCGATACATACACCGACGGCTACACCAACAAGGAACTTCACTCGAATCTCCCAGATCGTTCTTGTTTTCTTACAGTTCTTCGGTTCGCGGAAGGTTTAGAACGTATCCCTCGCGAATCCTGGAAACGCTGGCGTTCTCGAGGCTGGTCCAACCCCACTTCTCGTCAACATGCGTGTTTCGCACACCGAGCAGTTCCTTCAGCTCAGCGACAGACACCATGTTGTAGCGGTCTATGAGATCGAACATCGTCTCAAGAACTTCTTCGGCTTCTGCCCTGGTACCGATGACGATGTCACCGAAGTCATGCAGTCGTCCGCGTCGGGAAGCGATACTCCTCGGCTCATTGACAACTACGGAGGGCTTGGAATAGCGGCTGTAGTTGACATGGTTGCTCGGAGCTCCAGGACGCGAACCCGTCCGTCGGCTGACTGATCTCGTTTCGCCGAAGATCTTTCGTTCTATGCCTTGGGTCACGGCATCGGCGATCATGTCCTTGAGGGCGGGGATCAGAACTTCCGCCACCACGTATGAACCGACACCCTTGCTGTCCTCGCCGAAGAACATCTCAAGGAATCGAGCACCGAGAGTCTTCTTCCTCCGAGTAACAGGCCCCTTGACGACCGTCAGAATCTTCTTGGGCTCCTCTTTTTCGGTGCCCTTGTTGTCGCTTGCCCTCGCCTCTTGGCTGTTGCTGGGGAAGTTTTCCACGATTACCTCGATCTGACTAAAACTAAAAGGCCATGTATTTTGGCCTAATAGTTTTTTGAGTAATTACGATGATGGGGTGTTCTCCGTCTTCGCCTTCGCGTCGTAATGTTCGTCAATCTTGTCATCGACCTTCTTCTCGAGCTTGATCATGTAACCGATCATTCCCGAGACGCAAAGGCCTATGGCACCCTTGACGACCATCTTGGTGAGCTTGGGGTTCACGGGATGTCTCTCTTTCGTAGGGGTCTCATTATAGGGCATGTATCTTATGCGATTGTGAGAACGGGCGCATGTTTCCCCGAGGGGGTCGCGGGACTACGGCTGTCGTTTAAAATCAGCATCCGGACTAAGGAATTTTGGGAGACCCCTATAGCCCACCAAAAACCTTTGCTGATTCCCATTCTCGTTTATTCGGTTGTAGCTATGCGGCTTGACTCTTGCGCTGGAACGCTATCATCAAGTGACGCCTGGACATGTGCTTTGGATCGGAACCGGCGACCTGCTCGAACTCTTCCGGAGACATCGCGAGCAGCTCATCATCGGAGTACTCCTTGTCCTTCGGAAGCTCGACCGTCTCCATCGCCTGATCCATCTTGGTGGCCATGTCCGACGGAACGATAGCCCTGAAGAAGTCGGCCGCCGCATCAGCGTCCTGGGCCAGCTCCATCAGGAACTCCGAGTAGGCACCGGTTTGGATGAAGTCGTCAGTGATGTCCTTCGACTTCTCGAACCGCCTGCCATCCTCCGAACGTCGACCGACAGAAGCCATGATGAGCTCCTTGAAGGCCTGAAGAATGGCGCCACCATCATCGGATTGAATGAGATCGCGAAGGTAGGCAGCAAGCCCACCCTTCTTACTGAGCTCCAACTCAGCGATCTCAGCCTTGTTCAGGTGAAAGTGGAAGTTCTCGGTGACTCTGTTGCCGTCGAAGTTGGTGTAGGTTATCGCCTTCTGTAGCATAGGCTCGACTTTCG
>Ga0105028_100048_pt1 | contig 12658 bp, 13 predicted proteins | sample RS_106metaG_FD_91478 | JGI IMG/M metagenome (GOLD analysis project Ga0105028, IMG submission 91478) | Switchgrass associated microbial communities from Austin, Texas, USA, to study host-microbe interactions - RS_106 metaG | ecosystem: Host-associated > Plants > Roots > Rhizosphere | place: USA...
GCGTACACGGAGTCTTCGCGAAATTATTATTGCAAGCGCCGTACTTGCGGTCGTTTTCATCTGTGTCGTGATATCAGATAACGAGGTCTACCTGCCGACAGAGCGTGCAAACGCCTATGTCGCTGGTCTTGAACCCTCAATAGAAGAACTTAAAAAATCAGTCTCTGAGCTTTCTAAATCAACTCAATCACCTCTTTTTGATAATCCGGATCTGACGCTAGAACAAAAAATAGTCGCTATTTCTCAAATCGAGGAACTAATAACCCGCGTCAATACTCAACTCAGCCAAGTCGAAAAACATGATATCGATCTTGGTTCATTAGGGCTTGCCGAGCCACTAGGGCTCACTGAGCGAGCGAGCGAGATACGAAACCAACTGCCATACTCCATTTCTCAAACACGTGAAGTGATCACGGCCTACGCGGAAATGATCACCTATATCAAACAACGCCAAGCCTTAGATACTCAATTAAGCGCCTACTTACAAGAATTCAACAGCATAGAAAATTTTGATCTATTAATCGGTCAGGACAACATATGGATGAGAAAGAAAAAGGAGACTGACTCGTTGCTTGCGCAACTCCAAGCTCTCACCGTGCCAGTCGGGTTTGAGGCCGTCCAAGCCGAAGCCGTCAGCACATACACGCGCGCCAGCAGCAATTTTGGGCAATTCGCAACAATACTCCTGACACCCAATGAGTCAGCATTTGACATCATTGCCCGTGATATCGAAGCCATTACAGAGCAGCATGAAAATAGCAATGCAAATTCCTTTTTTAATACCTTCGTTACATCGCCCACTATCTCCGATGTTGCTCAGCTTACCGATAAATTTGAACGCTACTAGCTTATGCTGATTGCGACTTTTTAACACGCAGCTTGACCGGCTGCGGTGCGATAACGGAACCGGTTCGCTGCAACTTATTCCAGCCAACGTAGGCACCTTTGAGCGCCGTTATGACTGTTTTATATAGGAGATAGAGTCGTATTGGAGCGAATACAAACCTTGCGTACGGGATAGCTACGAGATAGCGAAATCGCTCGCGAGCAAGGGCCAGTCCGATAAAACCAATCACGAAATTGAGGACAAATGTAGCCCCGAAGAATAGGAGGATGATGAGGATGCGACCAGCCAAGATATTTTCGATCGTGACCGTTGCGAGCAGAGGAATAAAGAGGATCGGGATCAGCAACGTAACGACTGCGTTCGGCATGGTGAACAAACCAAGCCAACGATAACGGTAATCAAATATCATGCTGCGATGTTTCCACAAGGCTTGAATACTCCCAAACATCCAGCGGAATCTCTGTTTCACGAACGGGCCAAGCGTCTCGGGTACTTCCGTATAAGAAACGGCTGAATTATCCTGCAGGACTTTATAACCAAATCGGTGGACACTCAAGGTAACATCACAATCCTCAGCGAGCGTTGCAAGCGAGTAGCCACCGGCGTCAAGCAGAGCTTGCTTCCGCCATGCTCCGCACGCGCCTGGAACGATCATGACAGCGCCCAGCAAAGCTTGTGCGTTGCGCTCAATATTAATGCTGATCGTATATTCAAGTGTCTGCCATTTGGTGAGCATGTTCTGGACATTGCCAACCTTAACATTTCCCGCCACAGCACCCACAAACGGATTCGAGAAATGCCGAATGAGACGAGTGACCGTTGACGGCGTGAAAATTGTGTCGGCATCGATGCCGATAATAATTTCGCCTTTGGCTTTTTTAATGCCGTTATTTAGGGCCGTTGCCTTACCACCATTCTTTTGATGAACCGCTCTCACCCGCTGATATTTGGCGGCTAATTGTTTTGCTATCTCCCATGTGTCATCAGTTGAACCATCATCGACAATCAACACGTCACAGTTTTTGTATCGTGAACGCAGCAATGATCGCACGCTGCCGATGAGCACCTTGCCCTCGTTGTATGCGGGCACGATAATGGTCACTTTCGGATTGTAGTGATTGGCGCGTCGTCGATATCGTGTCCGCTTAATATTAATGGACGCCAGAGTAACATTGATAACGATGGCGACGAACATCGTCCAGATCGTGACATAAAACAAATACGTAATGAAGGTTTTCGGTAAAACCAATACGGCTTGCGAAGTGACAAGTGTCACCTGATCACTTAAGGACGCGGCGATTGTAGGATCAAGCGGCGCGGGCTGCTTATATAATTGCTCAAGCGTCACGAAACTATACCCTTTGACCCTAGCGGCAGCAATAAATTTCTTGAGATATTCAACGGTATGAGCCCGATTGCCGCCGGAGTCGTGAAGTAACACCACCATGCTCCGCCCATCAAACTCGGGCAACTCCGCCTTGACGCCGTGATCAAACCGCCAGTCGTTCGTATCGTAATCATACGAGGCCATGGTATATCCAAGCTGTTGCGTCTTTAGTAGGCCCCTTGTGCTATCTCGCAGAGTTTGGTCGGTGTTGCCACCGTACGGGATACGGAAAAAAGACGGATTAGTCCGGCTTGCGGCCCGTATCACCCGCTGGGTCAGGTTGATTTCAGTAGTACTAGTGAAATCGGTATTTGTTTCGAAATTACTGTGATTAAAGGTGTGATTGGCTAACGAGTGACCTTCTCGCTCCATGCGTTGAACAATTTCGGTATATTTAGCAACGTTACTACCAACGACGAAGAAAGTGGAGGGTGCCTTTTCTTTAGAAAGTATATCCAAAATGAGCGGCGAGTAGATTGGGTCCGGCCCATCATCAAATGTCAGCGCGATGCGCTTACCAGTGGTATATCCGTATCTCTCGATTGCATAGCGATAGCCCTTTGTCTTTACTCTCTCGTCATTACTGACCTTCCCGATCGGGTTGCCGCTAAACGGATCAAATGTATTCGTGGTGTCATTCGTTTCCACTAATCTTACGACGCGAATCAACGGCCCCTCACCAATGACGGGAGTATTTCGACGATACATTTCCTCGGCGATCGTATCAATTGACGGCTCAGTCGGTCCGGTTTTAGTTTTCGCCAGCGAAGCCGACTCTTTATTATGAAAAGGCGTAACAGCCTCAACGGTGAATATTTGCGGGATGATGTAGATCGAAAAGGCCACAACACCCATTAAAAATACGGCAACAGAAGTTCTGATCACTTTCCAGCGTTTACCATTGAGACTTTGGAAAACGGGGGATTCGTCCATTGCCCTACCCTTGATTTAAAATATGTTGTAAATATTAGGTCATGATTATATTATTTAGTTTTTGTTGTGAATATTATATCATGCTATCGCTTGGCGATCTATCACTAAAAGTTAAATATTGTAAACTACATCTAGGAAACACATGGAACAGCTAGGCAGTAAACCCGTCCCCGAGCGATTCACTCGCCGCCGAATTATCGTCACGGCGGCAATTGCCACGGCTGTTATTGGTGGTACGGGCGCCATCATTGCTTCGAATATCGTTTCCAATCATGAATCTGCGCCTCGCCAAAAAGAAACCATTCGCACCCCTGAAGTAGGAGAACATACCAATATAACTGCGACGGTGTTCTGGATAGGCGAACCTGCAAGCATTGATAATGACCACATCCATAACCGCTCATCGGCTTGGAACGAGAATTGGGTCGACTCATACGGCGGCGAGGATGATCCTGATAATCGCTGTGGATTCATACCGTGTGGCTTCAAACCGAAAGAAAACCCGTTTTACTTTGCCTTGCCATATAACGATCTGGATGAAAATGGCAACCAAAAAGTCTCAGCCCAACAAATCCCCTGGTATAACCCTGGTGCTCCAAAAAACCAAACCCAACTTCATAACCGCTGGCTCAAAATAACCGCTAACGGCAAGGATGCCTATGCCCAATGGGGTGATGTCGGCCCCTTTGGCGAAGAGGACTTTGATTACGTGTTCGGTACCGCCCAGCCAACCGAAAAACGCGCCGGGCTTGATCTCTCACCGGCCGCAGCCGACTATCTCGGTATCGACGGTAAAGGCACCGTAAGCTGGAAATTCGTGGATGCTGCAGACGTCCCGGACGGCCCGTGGAAAGATATCGTCAATCCGATATAAATCTGTAATCTGTGACGATTAGGATTCTTTTCGATACTTAAGTGGAGGCGTTGACGCCGCAATACCAATTGCGACCGCCACCACGACGGCATTTTTGATGATGTATTGGCCTTCAAGTGTCGGCACGAGCGGTGCCTGCCAGGTTAATTCCGGCACGAGCACGAGTGGCGAACAGACGAGCACCATATGAAGCAATAGTAATGGAATGACGATCCGAGTTAATTTCGGAAACAGGAACAATACGCCGATCACGCATTCCACAATTGAGAGCGTAATGAAAAGGATATCGAAATATTGCATCCCGACCGTTTTAGCCGTCAACGCTTCAGCCAACGGGCTGGCCGGGCTCACGCCGATTAACTTGATGAGCCCAAACCAGAAAAAGACGAGGAAGATTGCAATCCGTGCAAACGGCACGAAGGTGCGTTTGAAAAACCCAATAACTTTCAGATCAATTTGCTGATATTTCTTTTTACCCACCATATAACCCAATGATACCAGCTATCCGAGTAAACCGCGCACCATACTCATCAGCGCTAATGATGCAATCACGCCAACGTAAAGTACGACCAATTGTTTCCCGGAAAGATAGACTGACCTGCGTCGCCGACTGAACGCCTTACTTGCCATTATTAACCTCATAACTGGTATTGGTCGCTTCAAAGAAATTGACGAGTTCGAGCGTGTCGTTGGCTGCGGCCATCCATTTTGCCGGATTGGTCGCATTGTAATGCGGCTCAAAGCCAAGCTCTTCCAGGCGGCGGTCAGCCAGATATCGGACGTATTGATTGATATAATCCGCGTTCAGCCCCAAGATACCGTTTGGCAACAAGTCCTGGTTGTAGGCCTCTTCCATCTCAACCGCATCGAGAATCATCTGCTTGATCTCGGCTGCGAACTCCTCGGTCTGCAAGTCTTCATTTTCTTCAAGCACCGTCAGGATGAGGTTGATGCCGAATTTGAGATGAAGGCTCTCGTCGCGGACCACCCACGTGATCAAGCTGGCGAAGTTACGCAGCAGATTGCGCTGGCGAAAACTAAGCGCCACCATGAAACCGGAGTAGAACCAAATACCCTCAAGGATAATGTTGTAGGCAATTAAGTTACGAACAAAGTCCTTCTTGCCTTCGGTCGTCGTGATATCGAGCGTGTCCTCGGTCATGCGCTTGATGAATTTGGTTTCAAATTCTTCCTTGCGCGCCATCGACGGCGTTTCGACATGCGCCGCGTATGCCTGGTCGCGGTCAATCGGGAAGGTTTCGAGGACGTATTCGAAGCTCATGCAGTGGTTGGCTTCCTCCCACATTTGCTTTGCCAGGTACAAATGGCACTCCGCTGCGTTGACGTATGGATACACGCCAAACGCGAGCGCCTTGTTAACGAGCAACTCATTTGGGTTGAAGTAGCTCATGAGGAATGTCAGCGCGTGACGCTCCTCGTCGGTCATTTTCTTCCAATCACTCAGATCCTGGCCAAGTTGGATTTCATTTGGGAACCAAGTGTTGGCAACCGCCTGGTCATAGAGATCCATTGCCCATTGGTAATGAACCGGCTTGAGGAGCAATCCGTCTTGGATGCCTGTCCCTAAAATCCCCGCCATTATTGGCACCCCTCACAATTTAACGAATCCTGCGGATCCGAAATCGTCGTTAGCATCTCGACTTCTTTTTTGATATCACCGCCGGCGTTTTTGATTGCTTCTTCGATTGCCGCCAGTTTTTCTTCCAATGTCATATCGTCAGTACTTGCTGCGTCTCCCATAGCTGTTTCCTCCTTATTTTCCTTATACTGTTTGGTTGTAATGAGACAAAACTGCGTTTTTTCTCATCGCGCGGGACGCAGGAGTAAATCCTGACGTTCCGGCTGCTCTTTTTCCTTATTACGTCTTGCGGGCAAAGCCGAAGCCTTTTTTACGTTCACCATTTGTCGCCTCAGCTTTGTTCACTTTAACCGTGCTCTGTTCGGCCGTATGCCGTGGTTTGACGTGCAGATAATAGGTCGTTTTCAGACCCTTCTTCCAGGCGGTTGAATAGATGTCGACCATGTCGTCGATGTTGCGCGTCTCCAGGTACATGTTGCGCGAAATCGCCTGGTCAACCCATTTTTGCGCCCGAGCCGCGACTTCAATAAAGGCGTACGGACTCAACTGGAAACTCGTTTTGTAGACATCCTTGATGTGCTGCGGGATTGCTTCGATCTGCTGGACGTCGCCTTGCAATCTTAAGACATCACTTTTCACCTCTTCCCACAAGCCAAGTTGTTTCAGGTCGTTGACAAGGTTAGTATTCACTTCGAGGAATTTACCGTTGAGTGTCGCTCGGGAGAAAATCTGCGCAAACTGCGGGTCAAGCCCTGGCGTCGTGCCGGCAATATGGGCGATGTTGGCGGTTGGCGCGATTGCCATGAGGGTGGCATTACGCATGCCTTTTTTAACCTTAGCGCGCAATACTTCCCAGTCCAGCCGCTTTGTGCGGTTGATGTCAACTTTGAATTTGCGGTCCGTCGCGAGTTCGTCAATCGTATCGATTGGCAGGACGCCCTTGCTCCAGCCGCTGCCTTTGAATGTCGGATAGCTACCGAGTTTTTTAGCTAGTTCGGCACTCTCATCAATTGCCTGGTAGCTGATGAATTCGGTTAATTGGTCGATCAGCTCGTAGGCTTCTTCGGATTCATAGCTGTGACCTAATTTTTCGATCACGTCCGTGAAGCCCATCAAGCCCAGCCCGAGCGCGCGGTTCTGCGTGTTCGAGTGCATTGCCTCTGGAATTGGCGTATTGGTAATGTCGCAGAGATTATCCAACTGGCGAATGGCGCTCCGCGTGCTTGCTTCCAGCCGTCTCCAATCCCACGTCTTATCCTCATTCAGATGGGCCGAAAGGTTGATACTGACGAGATTACACACGGCCGTGTTATCTTTGTCCTGCGGCAGGGTAATCTCGGTACAGAGGTTTGAGAGATGGATTGTGCTCGTATTGTTATTCAGCGCGCGGACGTTGATCGTGTCTTTCCAGGTCAGCCATGGGTGGCTGGTTGCCTGCAACGTAATGAGGATCTGGCGGAATTGCTCGCGGGCAGTCGTCTTCTTGAAATCACGCAACTCGCCAGCTTCGGCTTTTTTGACATATTCTTTGTAGCGGGCAGAAAATTCCGCGCCATAAAGTTCCGGCAGATCAGATACTTCCGCCGGATCAAACAGATACCACGGTTCGTCCTGTGCGACACGCTTCATGAATTCATCGCTAATGAACACCGCCGTATTCGCGAGACGGGTTCGGAGATATGGATCACCAGAGTTCTGCTTGAGATCAAGGAACTGCGGGAAATTGAGATGCCAGTTTTCCATATAGAGCGCGGCGGCGCCAGCTTTTTTGCCTTTGCGTGAGACGGCAAACAGTGCCGTGTCGATCATCTTCATGAACGGAATCGGACCGGTACTCTCCGTATTGGTCGTACGGACCGGACTGCCGGCCGCGCGGAGTTTATTGAGGCTGATGCCAATCCCACCGGTGCCTTTGGCGATCCACATTGTGTCACGCACGCCTTTGGCAATAGATTCCATATCATCTTGGACTTCGAGCAGGAAGCAGTTAGAAAGTTGCGGAAATGAACCGCCGGCATTGACGCGCGTTGAGCCGCCCGGCACGTAGTCGAGCCTGCTCATGTGATCGTAGAATTCAATCGCCCGAACGGTTGGATCCGTTTCATTGAAGCTCAGTCCCATCGCAATGCGCATATGGGTAAACTGCGGCGTTTCAATTGGATGGCCGTTCTGGAGGCGCAATGCATAACGATTCTTGTTTGTGACCACGCCCAGGTATTTGCTCAGCTGATCACGCGTTGGATCAAGTGCTGCCGCTAATTTCTTGAGGTCAAATACCTCATTCATGCGCGTATCAAGCAGGCCGTCTTTGACACCTTGCTTGATAAATACCGGGAATTTCTGCGCGTGGAGTTTTTTGAGTTCTTCGTCTGTCTCGTAATCGCCGAGAATGTTTTTGTAGATGTTCTTCAGTAACAACCGCGCGGCTACCGTGTCAAATGCCGGATCATCCTTGACGTTCTGTAGCGCCGTATGGATAACCGCCTCATCTAGCTGTTCGGTTGTAATGCCGTCAAATAATGTCAGCGAAAGCTCGGTCGCGATTTGGACGACTTTGCTGATCTGGTCGTCGAGCCCGCGGGTCGCCTTCTCCAGCGCCCGGTTAATCTTGTTCGCATCATACGGCTCCAGCGTGCCGTCACGTTTTTTGATATTAATATTCACCCTCTACCCCCGTAGATTCAATTATTTTTTGGTATGAAAAAACCATCGCTAGGATGGAACTGGGGGCAGGTGATCATGCTACCTCATGTTCCGTTGCTCGCGGGTTGGAGAGATAATAGGCGGTCTGGCTAATCCCAAACAAGACAAACCTACGGTTTTTCTTGTCGCGCGGGGCGACGAAGTAAATTCGTCGTCTCCGGCTGATCTTTTCCCTTCCAGGACAAGATCGGGCTTCACAGTTGCGGCACAGCGTGGAATTTCACCACTCTTTCCCTATCCGATGCCGGGTTCCGAAGTCCGGTATCTCTTGCACGTATCCTGTAACTAAACGCTACATATAGTGCTTATCTTTGAGTTTAGATCCTATATATGCTTATGTCAATGAAAAATGCGTGACTTTATAGACAACAAATGAGACGCTTTTAGTAATGAGCGAGAATGATAGTTCTGACGGTCGAGCGAAACGCTTACAGCAAGTCGGTGACCTTATTAAAGCTGTTGCTACTCATCATTTCCATGTAGAAGTCGACGAAACGACGCATCAACGAATGCGACACATTATGGGTCTCATGCGTGAAGTTAACACCTCCCATGACTCGAAAAGGCGATCCCCCGATTCTTTAATACGTCAACTTTCCGACGGCAAGTCAGAGCTATTCGAGCGTTATCCGGCGCTCTCTCCTGACGAAATGGAGTCTGAATCATTTCACGCGCTTATTAGGCGCACTCGTACTATCTTTAATCTAAGTAATATCGTTATGACGACGCGCGACCTTAGCTTATTCCTTCCGGCACGTAAATGGGAGGGACAGCACACCGCCAATTTATTGCACGACTGTGCCACACCCTTTGTCCGTCAGCAACCCGCTTTTACGAATAAATTTATGCCACAAGCAAGAAATTACGCCATTGGTGCAAATTATGTCGACTCTTACCTTGATGCTCGGGATGATTACGAGCAGGGAAAGTTAAAGGTGTTACCTGACGCCACTTTTTATAAACACGTCGGATCTCTCGCTATTAAACACATCCGCCCACATTTACGCTCACTACTCCATCTGCCCGTCATGCGAGAGTTCGGAATAATGGCCATCAATAGAGCAATCATTAAGACGACTTACGACTCAAAAGGAAATCTGCGCCCACTATTCGACTCGAGAAAATGAAGCCGTGTCTAAGTACCTATGGCAATCTTCGCAACATCCCAAAATTCACTCACGACATACGTTGGCGTGTGCTCCATGAGTTTATCGAGACGATAAAATTCTTGATGCTCAACCGGATAAAATAGCACCGAATCTACACCAGCATTATGTGCCGCCAGGATATCTTTCTCCGTATCGCCGATCATAATCGCCTCATTCGCATGGCCGCCGAGTAACTCTAAAGCTTTTTCAAGCGGTTCGGCATGCGGCTTGCGGTGCTCTGTATCCTCGATACATACAACTGCATCGAACAAATCAGTGAGGGCAAATTTGTCGAGCAGCGGCTCAACGACCACCCGGATTGACGAGGTGATGAGCGCCAGTTTCTTACCTTTATTCTTGAGTTCCCTTAGTACGTCGATCGCATCCGGATACAACTCAACCATCGGCAAGCGGTCTTTGACGATTTCCGTCGCCTCTTCCAATACAATCTTGCCTTCCGCTTCCGACAAGTGAGTATGTGTCGACACAAACGCTGCCACCCCACCGCATGCCTCGATGAGTTCATTCCGCTTCAGATGAATGTCCTGCCTCTTCAGTACAATATCCAGCGCGTCCGGCCACATGTTGAGTGTTTGTGCGATATTGCCGTCCCAGTCGAGGAGAATGTAATTATATTGTTTCATTGAAATAATTGTATTACTTACCAAGATAAAACCCCCACTTTTCAGTGAGGGATTTATCTTGGTAGCACCGACAGGGCTTGAACCTGTGACCTTAGGCTTATGAGTCCTACGCTCTAACCAGCTGAGCTACGGTGCCGCAATTTGATTAATCACAAAACCGCAATCAATCGCAAGAACAGAGATGATTGTAACAGATACCAGAGATGTTTTCTAGAGATTAGATCGCTGCGAGTTCGAAATCGTCATCGTCCAGGTCACCGAGTGCGAGTGATCGGCGGTTGATGAAACTGAAAAGCTCTTCATCGGAACGAGCGCGCTCCCATGAAGCTAATACTTCACTCGGTGTATTTTGGTCTTGGACTGGCGTTTGCATGGTGGTGGTGCCCCTAATTGTTTTTTGTTTTTATTTGATTTTTATTTTGTAACTTGTTGTAGCCTACTATAGCGCATGTGCTTATAATTGTCAACTCCAATTTTAGCCATTTTATCATGAGCACTTTGACCAGAGGTGACAAGGTGTGCTATATATGATATGAGGACAAGGTAAAATAAACATGAACTTCAATCTGGACGCACTCGGACCGTATGCTTTGGTAATTGTTGCCGGTCTCTTTGCGCATGCTTGTTTCCAGCTCAGCGCCAGCATGTTAACGTTGCTCGGATCACACGCTATCGGCGCCGGCAAACGCCACTCTACCGTCCTGAAATTATCGCTCAGTTACGGATTAGGGGCGTTCGTCGCCACGCTCGGACTACTCGCCAGCCTCACCTATTTCTTCACCTCCGTCGTGCCGGTAAACCAAACCTCAATCGCATGGATTATCGTCTGTGCCCTCGTCGTCCTGGTCGGTTGGATCGTCCTGCTCACCTATTATCGCCGCGGCAAAGGCACGCAGCTCTGGCTGCCGCGTAGTTTTATTGAATTTGCCTCCTCACGTGCCAAAAAAACCAAGAACGTCTTTGAATCATTCAGTCTCGGCCTCACGATGGTGATTGCTGAGCTGCCATTCCTGATCGCCCCCTTAGCCGTGGCGGCCAGCGTCCTGAGCGGTGAACCAAACCTCGAGCGCACGATCGGTATTTTCGCCTACGCGGTTGCCGCTTGCCTACCGCTGCTCGTTATCACCTTGCTTATCGGCGGCGGTCACAAGATTAGTACTATCCAACGCTGGCGTGAGCAAAATAAGCAGTTCCTGCAATGGACCAGTGGTCTGACCTTGATTCTGATCGGCGTCTATCTGTTCGCGATTAATATCTGGGGTAAATCATGAACGACGCCCATATTATCAAGCGCCGCACCGGCCTACCCGAGCCGTTTGACCCGCTAAAACTACACTCGAGCATCGTTGCTGCTTGTCTAGCCGTGCGTACGCTGGAAGGCGAGGCACATGTCACCGCCGAGCGTGTCTGCCGGCACGTCATTGATTGGCTCACAACCAAATCCGAGGTCACCAGCGCTGACATCCGTCGCATTGCAGCCGCTCATTTGACGAATTACCACGCCGAAGCGGGCTATATGTATGAACATCATCCGTTGATGGTTTAAAAAGGAACAAGGAATATAAATAATGGCAAAACAAAAATATGACTACGATCTCATCGTGATAGGCAGTGGCGCCGGTGGCAGCGTCGCGGCTGATATCGTTGCCACCACGGGTAAAAAAGTTGCGCTCGTTGAAGGTGACACATTAGGCGGCGAATGCCCAAACTGGGGCTGCGTCCCGACCAAGGCCCTGCTCCACGCCGCCAATATCTACGACGCGGCCAAACACTCCAGCCAATTCGGCATCCGCGGCACTGCCGTCGGCTACAATTACCCGTCCGTCAAAGCTTGGAAAGACCTGGCAGTCAAACGCACCGGCGCCGCTTCCAGTGAGCGTTACTACCACTCCCGCGGCATTAGCCTATTCAACGGCTCCGCCCACTTCATCAATCCGCACGAAATTACCGTCAATCGCCGGCACTTAAGCGCTGAGTATTTCATCGTTGCGACCGGCTCACACTGGATCATCCCGGATATCCAGGGGCTCAAAACCGTCCCATTCCTGACTGCCCGCACCGCCCTTGAGTTAAACCGCCCGCCAAAATCCCTTTTCATCATTGGCGCCGGTTCGGTTGGAACGGAATTCGCCGAATTATTCTCCGTCTTTGGTAGCAAGATTTACCTGGCCGATGTTGCCTCGCGCGTCATGCCGAAAGAAGACGACGAAGTCGGTGACCTGCTCGGTGAATACTTCGCGAGCGAGCGTGGCATGAGCATCCTCACCAGCACCAAAGTCGTCCGCGTCCAAAAAGAAGGCATCATGTCCCGCGTCACCTACATTCGCGGCGGCGAGGAGCACTCCGTCAAAGTTGACGCCATACTGGTTGCGACCGGCAAAGCGCCAACCGTTCGTTGCCGTCTGGAAATTGCCGGTGTCGAATACACGCAAAAAGGCATCGAAGTGCATGAATTCCTCCAGACGTCCGCACCGCATATTTACCATAGTGGTGACGTACGCGCCCGTCACATGGTTACGCCA
>Ga0105028_100049_pt1 | contig 12624 bp, 10 predicted proteins | sample RS_106metaG_FD_91478 | JGI IMG/M metagenome (GOLD analysis project Ga0105028, IMG submission 91478) | Switchgrass associated microbial communities from Austin, Texas, USA, to study host-microbe interactions - RS_106 metaG | ecosystem: Host-associated > Plants > Roots > Rhizosphere | place: USA...
CAGTGCTTGGTCATAGGTTCTCCATTGGTAATCACGAACCTTGATGTCATAAAACCCGAGTGTCACATTCATCGCCCCGCCGAGCCCGCTGAGCCAGGCGCTTTTGAGCTGGCTCTGCTCGAGGTATTCGCTGAGCGCGCCATTGAGCGATTCGCCACGTTTGATGACGACGATGTCATGATTTTGAGATGAGTGAATAGTCATGCTTCTAGCATAGCAAGATTAGCATAACCACTTGCTTTTTTGTTGTAATTTAGTAAAATATTCTCAGTGAAACGTCAAGGCAAATACACAAAAAAGCCGACTATTCGCAACCGTGCTCGATACGCCTACGCTGGCCGATTTGGCTGGTGGAAGCGTCTGAGCTGGAAGAAGCGGATTATTGTCATTGCCTTGCCGATCTTGGGGATTCTGATCCTGATTCCACTCGCGACCTACGCATACTACGCCCAGGACATTGCTGACCCTGAGCGCCTGATGAACCGTAACCAGACTGGAGTTGTCCTAATGGATAAGGATGGCCAGGAATTTTACCGGAACGGAACGGCCGAGAACCGTAAATTAGTCCCGCTTGACCAAATCTCGGACAATGTTGAAAAGGCTCTGATTGCCAGTGAGGACAAAGACTTCTACAAGCACAAAGGCTTCTCGATTGATGGGATTTTCCGGGCTATCTTCGGGACCATAACGTCACAGGAAGCCTATGGTGGTGGGTCAACGCTTACGCAGCAGCTTGCCAAAAACACCTTGCTGTCAGCGGACCGGTCATTCTTACGCAAATACCAGGAGCTCGCGATCTCGATTGCCATTGAGCAGCGCTACAACAAGGACGAAATCCTGGACATGTATCTCAATTCCGTCTTCTTCGGAGGGACGGATTTTGGTATCGAAGAAGCAGCCAAGACGTATTTCAACAAATCACCGAATGATCTGACGCTTGCCGAAAGCACGATGCTTATTGGTATTTTGCCATCGCCAAACGCCTATTCGCCAACGAATGGTAATGCGACGTATGCCAAAGAGCGCCAGACGTATGTGCTAAAACGTATGGTCGAGGACGGATTTATCACCCAGGCCGAATCGGACGCCGCGAGTGCTGTTCAACTTGCGTATGCGCCGCCGGAACAAACTGAAGAATCACACGCCCAGCATTTCGCGCTGATGGTGATTGATGAGCTCAACAAAAAGTATGGCGAAGAAGCAGTGCTTCGTTCCGGTTTCCGCGTCAAGACGACCCTTGATCTGGATTGGCAAAAACAAGCCGAATCAATCGTTGCCACACAAGGGACGATCAACGCCCGTGGCAAAGGTGATTCCGCCGCGCTCGTTGCCATTGATCCGAAGACGGGAGAGATTCGCGCACTGGTTGGAAGTCCGGACTGGAATAACGCCGAATTCGGCAAGATCAATTTCGCTACCAATGCCCGCCAACCAGGCTCCAGCTTCAAGCCGATCTACTTTACTGAGGCTTTGAACAAAAAGCAGATCACGCCGGCGACAATTATCCGCGATGAAGCAACCGACTTTAATGGCTATAAACCGAACAACTACGACTTCAAATTCCGCGGGGACATCACTGTCCGTAACGCGTTGGCGCAATCGCTCAATATCCCGGCCGTCAAAGTCATGCAGGAATTAGGCATTGATGATGCATTGTCGACGGCCAAGCGAATGGGAATTACGACGTTGGGAACCGACAGTTCCAAGTACGGGCTTTCGCTCGCGCTTGGTGCCGGAGAAGTGACGCCACTTGAAATGACCAACGCATATGCGGCCTTTGCTAACGGTGGTCGCCAGTACAAACCGACGACACTGCTGAGTGTCGACAATAAATTTGGTGCCAACCGGTACACGCATACCCCGGTTTCTGAACGGGTTACTTCAACCGAAGCAAGCTTCCTGATCTCCGATATTCTCTCGGACAATTCCGCCCGTGCACCGACGTTTGGTTCCAGCCTCAATACTTCACGTGACACGGCGGTCAAGACCGGTTCAACCGACGACAATCGTGATGCGTGGACGATCGGCTACACGCCAACGATCGCTGTCGGCGTGTGGGTTGGTAACCACGCTAATGAGATTATGACAAGTGGTGGCTCTGGTATGGCTGGCCCGATTTGGCGCAAGAGTATCGAAGTCTTCTTCAAGGACGTTGCCAACGAGCAATTCACTCAGCCAGGAACGGTGCAGCAAGCGTCCATGTGTCGCGGTACCGAAAAACGTGCCCTCAATGACGGATCGAATACGTTCAGGGAGTTCTTTATCACTGGCACCGTGCCAAGTGCAACCTGTAATGCCAGTACGCCTCAGCCTGAAGTAACCACGCCGCCACCAACCAATAACGGTGACGATGAACAAAACGATGATGAGGAAGAGCAACAGCCGGAAGAGCCGGAGAATCCAACTGACCCAACGGATCCTACAAACCCAACCGATCCGACAGATCCTGTCATCCCTCCGGTCAACCCTTAGCTACCTGGCTTAGCACTCTGGATATTTGAGTGCTAGATAGCTATAATAAGTTGTAATGAGCCAACGTGATTATTATGAAGTTTTAGGTATTTCCAAGGACGCTTCTGCTGATGAAATTAAGAAAGCGTTCCGTAAGGCTGCGGTCAAGCATCACCCGGATAAAGAGGGCGGTGACGAGACGAAATTCAAGGAAGCCTCTGAAGCCTATGAAGTACTTAAAGATGCCCAAAAACGTCAGCGTTACGACCAATTCGGCCACGCCGGCGTCGGCGGATCAAATGGTGGCGGAGGCGGCAATCCGTTTGAAGGTTTCCAGGGATTTGGTGGCAATGGCCAGGGCTTTGAGTTTAATTTCGGCGACGGTGGCCTCGGTGATATTTTTGGCCAGTTCTTCGGCGGCGGACAACGCTCACAGGGTGAGCAGCGTGGTCGCGATGTTCAGACCGAGTTGACGTTATCGTTTGAAGAAGCTGTCTTCGGCGTTGAAAAAGACCTTCGCGTCACGCTTGATGATACCTGTTCGCACTGTAAAGGCACGACGGCTGAGCCTGGTTATGAGCTGAAGACCTGCGATACCTGTAAAGGCTCCGGCCAGCAAACCCGTGTCATGAATACGATTTTCGGACCGATTCAGCAAGCCACGACCTGCTCGACTTGTAAAGGTCGCGGTAAGGTGCCGGAAAAAGTTTGTAGCGTTTGTCGTGGTAAGGGTACTGAGCGTCGTGAGCAAACCATCAAGCTCAAAGTTCCAGCTGGCGTTGATGATGGCGCGACTATCCGCCTGAGCGGTAAGGGCGAGGCGATTGCTGGTGGTGAAAAAGGTGATCTCTATGTCGGCCTGCGCGTCCGTCCGCATAAACATTTCACACGTGAGGGTAATATCATCCTGAGCGAGGAACATATTGATATGGTTAACGCCGCGCTTGGCACGGAGATCGAAGTTGAAACCGTTGACGGCCCTGTGACGATGAAAGTCCCGGCCGGTACGCAGAGCGGCACTGATTTCAAACTGTCAAACCATGGCGTGCCAAATCTCCGCTCTGAGACCCGCGGTCCGCATATCGTCTCCATCCTCGTGGATACGCCGACGAAACTCAGCAAAAAGCAACGTGAATTACTCGAACAATTCGGCGGCGCCAAAAAATCCGGCCTCTTCTCGTAACAGATTGACTTTTTGATGGAATTATGCTAATGTTTGCATATGACTCGTAGCACCGAATCTATGCCTGGATACCGCGGCCCGTACATGGAGCGCGGTGGTGAAAGTGCACGAGAGCTTGCTGAAATACTTACCCAACCCCCTGAGGTTCAGCTAGATGGGGCCGAACTTCAGGCGGTCTACGATTTTGAGGCTAGCCTCTATGATTATGAGATAGTTGAAGGCACGACAATTGCTGACGTGTTCAAGGATCATAAGGCCGAAGCGCTGGTGGCGCCATTAGTGTTCGCTGATGCATTTACCGACGGCAAAGCGCGAGATTTCGAGCAAGAAATAAAGGTTGCATTACCGAATTTTGAGACGCACCAACAAGTGTTTCAGTGGTTTGCCGAAAGGGCGAATGATAAAACAGTTGAAACGGCTAACCTCGCAAAGCTTTCAAAGTACAGCATTGATTACTACATGAAGCATATGACCGAGGCGCTGTCGAACGATACGGACATTAACGAGCAGATACTCGATGCGCGCCCGGTTGTATTCGATCCAGAACGGGAAATAGCACTCGCGAATAATACGCGGAAAGTACGTGAGTATTTGAGAGATCTGCGGTCAATTTATAAAGAAGGAGCTGATCCAGTTGAGGGTGCAAAGCGTGCAATTGTTGATGTCTATCTTGGAAAAGTGAACTCTGGTATCGCTAGCGACGTCTCGATGATGGATTATATTGTGCAGCAGGCTGAGCTGATTGGTGACAACGAACTTGCTAGAGCTGCCAAAGCGACGATTCCGGTAGGCTTTCAGGGCTCAATGGATTCCGGCGGTGCTCCGTCACGACTCATGCGGCGATTAGACTACTTGGCGAATGGAATGGGAATTGGGCAGGATGAAAAGGCCTCACCACTGTCGGCAAAATTACTCACTGGAGAAAAAAGGGAGACGGAAAGTAATTCGGAGCCGCTTTTCAGCGAAGCAGAAAAAGAAATACTCCAAAATACTATGATTTCTCCTGATGAAATGGCCGAGGCTTATGCGAACATCTTGCGTAAAGCAGGAAAATTGAGTTCAGAGGATGCATCAACCTGGACGCCAACGCGGCGCGGTCGTGCTCATGACAATTTATTTCAAGTCATAAAACACCCTAACAAAAATACCTTTACAGTTGACGGTGTAAGCGGTGCGTATCAATCCCCAAGCGGCGAGCGTTCGCTTTTTGATGCAATGGTCGTAGGTGGGGCTCATGAGCTGCTGCATATTAACCAGATTTTGGCCGATGATCAGTTAGCTGCAAAACTGAAAATCGCTCAACTCAAAGGCCGACGTGTCGGTATTCTTCGTGAAGGCGGCGCCAATGTAAAACAGCGTGAAGCCGAACAAGAATGGTTTGGTGCAAGTAAACCCTCCGGAGTATTAACATATGCAAGGGCAATGCAATCATTGCGAGAGGGCGGCACGCTCATGGATGCAGCCAAAGCCTTTCTGACAGAAAAACGAGCAAATTTCCCGGGTGCGAATGAGGCGGCGGCTATCAAAGAAGCGGCTGATCGGGTGCTGCGCCTCAAACGATTCAGCGGACACACGAGCCAGCCTCTGTCGTATGCCGAAGAGGCGATTCTGCTTCAGGAACTGGAAGGCGCTGGAGCCTCGGTACAAACGAGGGCGGGGGAAGTAACGAGCTTTGATTTGGTTGATCAAGTGAGATTACATAAATATGGATTATTGCCATCAGCAAGCGATAGCTCGATAGAGTGGTCGGGTCTTGTTCTGGAGGAATTTGCTCCGCATATAGCCAACGCGCTTACCGCCGCATCACGAGACGATGAGGCATGAAGCACCTCGTCGTAACGACACGCTCCGATTTATCGGTTGAGCAACTTCAACCATTCACGGACGTTTTATTTCTAGAAGAATTACATGGTAATAATCCAGTTTCGCAGGAATATGCCTCGGTCTATTTTCGCAGTCATTTTAGTCGCCCCGCGACAATGCCGCAAAATTTTGCAGCTGAGATAGATATGATTACAGAGCAGTTCGTTGGGCAGGACGTTTATTTCGTTGACCATGTAACAAACGTCGAAGCGATCTTGGCGATTGAAGACAAGTGGAGCCAATACCAGCTGCTCGGTGAGTATATGCCTGAAACCTATCTCGCATCCGAGTCACCGCTCGGCGGGCAGAGTCTCATTTTCAAGAAGCGATTATCATCGCGTGCGAGTGGCATTGCATGGAGCCGGGATGAAATCTCGGGCGATTTGATTGACTGGATTGTACAGCCGCGATTAGAAATATTGGAAGAACTCCGGATTTATGCGGTTCGTGGCGTGATTTGCCCAATGGCTGCGGTCCGCCAAAGCAAAACCGAAAACCAAAAAGTAAAAGTGACCGAACTCCGTCCGCTGAGTAACGAAGAGATAGCGTTTGCGGAGCATGTGTGCAGCAAAATTCCTCAGCTTGATTTCGTCGGTCTCGATGTCGTAGTGACGCCGGAAGGTCCGGCGCTCATTGAAGTGAACCGTTCGCCCGATTTTGCAGCATTTACCAAAATTGCCGACGCAAACCTCGCCGAGCAGCTCTATGAAACTATCCGCACAGGCAAGGTTTCGTAGCGAAGCCTTGAGTTCATGCCCTTGGCGCAGTGTGCTTAAATAGAAGTATGTCTAGGAGGCGTGGAGTAGATGTAATTCTCGGAGATTTGACGCCGAGCTCGGACAAAGTAGACGCTGAGCGGCTCACCTATCCTCGTCTACAATCAAGTGCGGAATATTTTGATTATCCTTCACTGCTCTTGCGCAATAGCGCGGAACTTATAAAAAATTTCAAAGCCTATAAATCATCCGCGCCGCACGAAGATATCCAAATCGCTATCCTTTTAATGGCAGCGCACCGGTTGCAGAACTCGTGGTTTCCGCCCATGAAACTTTTTTGGAGCGCCCAGTTGACGACGCGTTCAGTGGCACTTTTTGGCCAGCCGCTCATGAAAGACGTGGCGCAAATTGCAGTGAGTGAATTGAAATATTTTGAAACGATCGCTGATCGTCATAAAAATAAACGCGAATTTTTCGAGCCGCTCCTGCATGCATATCGATCGTTAATTCGCGGCAAGGTAAATGGCGAGGAGAGTATCGAAGTTCGCTATCAACCCATATTGGAAGCGGTAGGGAAGCATTTCAAGCAAACCTATCACGCCGTTTTGGCGGTATTTGACGTGTACGACCTTACCTCAAAAATACCGCCCGAAGAAGTAGTCGAAACGTTCCAGCGGGCACTGCATATGTTGAGTAATGATGACCCGGCATGGACTGAGTGGCGCGTGGTGCTCGATGATACGGCGAAACTGAGCGTCCATATCCGTACGCGCACAATACGGATCGGCCGGTATCGTAATCCATTGCCCGCGGCGGAAATCAAAGGTCTCTTTGCGCACGAGGTACTAGTGCACGCGCAACGGTCGTTGCGGGGCGCACGGATAAGTGAGGAATTAGGACGAGGACTGCCGGGCTATCTCGTGGCGGAAGAAGGATTGGGCGTTATCGTCGAGTCGGCAATTAACGCCACGATTAGCCGTAAGGTCATCGATCGGTATATTGATATTGCGCTCGCGCTGGGCGGTGCTTTTCGATTGCCATACACCCGGCAGGATTTGTTCGCGGTCGCGTATTGCCGGGAGGTTGCCCGGGCGCTTGATGCGGTGGCTGAGATAGATCTTGTGCGTTTAGAGCAAAAGGTCTGGGAGCATATCAATCGGATTTATCGGGGAAGCTTGGGTAATCGCTACGTCGGCGTATTCACAAAGGATATCACATACTATAGTGGGTTTGTGAAGATGGGCAATTATCTACTAGAACGAAGCAAAAAAGAGCCCGTTGCCGCAACAATTGAATATCTTTTGCAAGGGAAATTTGATCCGACCGTATCGGCTCATCGTAAACTCGTGAATAAGAGAGGGGATTGACATAACAGTAATTATTATGCTATAATAAAAAGATATGAAACAAATAACTTTAGGTAGCCTTGAATCCATTTCCCTCCCAGCTTTGGGAGTATTTGATGTGCTGGCTAAAGTTGATACCGGTGCATGGTCAGGAGCGTTGCACTGTACGAATATCCATGAACGTGACGGCGTACTGTCATTCTGGCCACTTGGCGACAAACGCCTCAAAATCCAAACTAATGAGTACAATACTACCTCCGTTCGCAGTACGAACGGCCAGAGTGCAAAACGCTACCTTATCAGCACTAAAGTTGTTATTGACGGGACGGAATATGATACCGTGATAGGGTTAAGTGACCGCACGACAATGACGCGCGAGATGTTGCTCGGACGACGATTTCTGATTGAAAATAATGTAGTTGTTGATGTAAGTAAAACCAAGGATATGGACAACGAAGCGGAGAAATTCTTATGAAAATTGCAATTCTTTCAAACGGTCCTGGAAATTATTCGACGAAACGGCTCAAAGCAGTTGCTGAAGCCCGTGGCCACGAAGTCGACGTTATCAAATATCGCGATTGCTACGCCTCAATTGAGAAATCCCAGCCAATGGTCTGGTACAAAGGCGAACCGCTCGTCGGCTATGACGCGGTGATTCCGCGTATTGCCTCGTCAATGACGAAATATGGTGCCATGATCGTGCGCCAGTTTGAGATGCAGGGAGTGTATAGCATCTCGAGCTCAATTGCGATTACCCGTTCCCGCGACAAACTGCGTAGTATGCAGTTGCTTGCCCGCGCTGGCGTTGGGATTCCGAAAACGGTCGTCGCCCGTGGTGTTTCCGATGTCGAAGACTTAATTGATCACCTAGGTGGTGCACCGATTATTATCAAGCTGGCCCGCGGTACGCACGGCAATGGCGTTGTATTGGCGGAAACCAAGAAAGCTGCCAAGTCGGTATTGCAGGCCTTCTATGTCATGGACCAAGAGGGGACTAACATCTTGCTGCAGGAATTCGTCAAAGAATCTGCTGGTGAAGACATCCGTGCCTTTGTGGTTGGCGGTAAAGTCGTAGCTAGCATGAAGCGCCAAAGCCTCGATGATGATTTCCGCTCAAACCTCCACCAGGGCGGTGAAGGCGAAGTCGTCAAGCTGACGGAAGAGGAGCGCAAAACTGCTATCAAAGCTGCGAAATCAATGGGTCTCAACCTCTGTGGCGTCGATCTGATGCGCTCAAGTCACGGTCCGCTGATCCTGGAAGTAAACTCTTCACCTGGATTTGGTATCGAAGAAGTCACCGGCCGCGACGTCGCCACGCCGATCATCGAATATATCGAGATGAACGCGAAACGCCGCAACAAGAAAGATAAGATTGGCGCATAATAGGACAAACCTACGGTTTTTCCTATCGCAACGCTATCGCTTTTCCCTTAGTTAACAAAATAACCCCGGAGTAAATCCGGGGTTATTTTGAACTGATATATAAGATAGCGCTAATGGTATGATATCTGTATGACCATTGTGATTCTTGTTGCTATCTTGCTGGCGCTTTTTGCTCTCGCATTTGTGACGAAGCGGCGCTTTGGTGTGCTGGGTCTCGGCCTGGCGGCAGGTGTCGTACTGCAGCAATTGCTAGGTTCCGGGCTGGCAGATATTTTGGAGAGCCGGAATGTGCCGATTGAGCCGCTGTCGTACAATACGGCAGCTCAGGTTTTTCTGATTCTCGCGCCTGCACTTATCTTGCTCATTGGTGGGCCGAAGTATCACGACAACAAAGGTGCGGTCATCGGCTCGCTGCTGTTCGCATTCCTCGCGACATTATTTGTCCTCGGGCCGCTTACCAAAGATCTGCCGACACTTGATGCGAATGTGAAAGTTGTGCTCGATTTCATCGCCCAGTGGCAAAACATCCTAGTCGCCGGTGGGGTAGCAATTGCCGTGGTTGATATGTTCTTGGCCCATGGGCCAAAGTTACCGAGTAAGGGCCATAATAAGCATTAAGTTAAAAGGAAGATAATATGGGAAGAGTAATCTTAGGTATGATCTGGGCGACAGTGCTCGCTGCCTGCCTCTGTATGTGTGCCATTTTTATTTATAACGATTCGAAGACGCAGGAGATTCAACGTCAGCAATCCCAACAGCAGGCTATGGGGGAAGCGTGCTTGCATCATGTTCATAACATGAGCGCATCCGCCGACGCAAGCTTAAAGGACGTCTATAGTTTCAGTGATACAGTAAAAGATCCTGAGTATGTAAAATGGCAGGGTGCAATGCAGTGCTTAACGCAATACCCATTGTATTCCGGACAACCAAATTATATGGAATTTAACACTAAATTATAGCTAGGGATACATTTCCAAGAAAAATACCCAACATAGGGTTGGGTATTTTTCTTGGAGGAGCCACTGGGACTTGAACCCAGGACACCCTGCTTAAAAGGCAGGTGCTCTAACCAGCTGAGCTATGGCTCCGTAACTCACCCTATAAATTAGCATTTTCTATCTGTTACGTCAATCGTGACCGATAATATTTGCTTGATTTCGATCCTTGGTAAAATAGATATATGTCGCATTTCGCTGAAGGCCTCACTTCACTCATGTATCATGCTGTTATTTCTGGGTTGGGAAGGGTATTGATCGCTCTTCTCTTGCTGGGGATCTTCGCCCTGGCAATACTTAATGCAATTGTTTATTGGAAGCACATTACGCAACAAATCGCCGAACACCGAACCGGCGGATCAAGTGTGGTTGCTCGGCCCGTAATTCTCAGTGGAATTACCCTTGCACTCGTGTTGATAGCAGCATCGTTGATCTAAATACAATTCTGCCCACGTGGGCAGAATTGTACAAACAGGGAAGGTTGAAATGTGCTTTCAGATTTCCCGCATTTGAACTTATAATTCGACCATGCGATCTACTGCCTGGCTGTATCGGCGGATTCACCCTTCGTTTCTATTCGCCTGGCTTGCGTGTGGAATTTTGATTGGCATAACACTGGGTAAACAGTGGCCGGTATTTGCTGCGTGGTTATGGTTGCTGGCCGGGCTCCTATTGCTGCCGGCAATTTTTAAAGCACGACGATGGTGGTCAGTTGGTATCGCGGTTGTAGCTGGTCTCATAATTGGCTGGCAGCGCGGGAGCACTGAAATGATTGAATTAAACGCTTATCACGTGTACATTGGTGCAACTACGGTAGTGAATGGGACGATTTCTGACGACCCGCAGAAGAATGCCCGTTCGCAAACCGAATTCTCACTTGGATCAATTGTCATTGATGACACGGAATTACACGGACGGGTGTATGTCTCAGTCGTGGGTCACAAAACTGAGTTGAAGCGGGGCGATCATGTCGCGCTGAAGGGGAAGATAACTGAAGGCTTCGGGAGTTATCAGGTAACGATCCGCTACGCAACGGTTGCGAGCGTGAACCGTGGCGCTAATCCAATTCGTGACGTACGTGAACATTTTTCGGATGGGGTGCGCGGCATAGTCCAGGAACCGGAGGCGAGTTTGGGGATTGGATTCGTGGTTGGACAGCGCTCCGCATTACCGCCGGAACTGGATGAGCAACTCAAAATGGTCGGTCTGACACATATTGTGGTGGCGAGCGGTTATAATTTGACGATCCTAGTGCGGTTTGCGCGGCGGTTGTTTGCCCGGATATCGAGATTTGTGGCGATGTGCACATCAATGGGATTGGTCGTGGGGTTTATTGCCTTTTCTGGGCTGACGCCGAGCATGGTGCGAGCCGGCGCAGTGACGCTCCTGAGTTTATTGGCGTGGTATTATGGCCGCCGCTTTCACCCGTTGCTGTTGATTGCGTTCGTGGCGGCGGGCACAGCGTATGTCGATCCGATTTATTTGTGGAGTGATATGGGATGGTACCTTTCGTTCCTGGCATTTATCGGCGTGCTCATTGTTGCGCCACTAATTACGGCGCGGATTTTCAAAGACAAACAGCCGAATGCGATTGCTCAATTGATTATTGAAACCGTGTCTGCGACGATGATGACACTGCCATTGATCCTCTTTACGTTTGAACGCCTGCCGGTGTTGTCGCTCGTTGCCAATATGTTAGTCGTACCACTCATTCCGTTCGCAATGCTGGCGACGACTATCGCCGGCGTGGTGGGTATGATCGCGCCGATGATCTTGGGCGTATTTGGTATTCCGGCGTCGGTTATTATTGGGTATATCGTCGCGGTCGTGGAGTTTCTGAGTAGTATCGAGTGGGCATCGTTGGAGATTGCGATACCAGTCTCAGCGATGATTGTGGGATACGGTGTGAGCGGCACACTGCTTATCATATGGTGGCGCAAGACGAATCATAAGTTCTTATCACGCTCAATTGTGGAATAACAGATCAGAATTTGGTACAATTATGCCAATATGTCAGGACATTCCAAGTGGTCAACTATTAAACGTGAGAAAGGCGCCAAGGACGCAAAGCGCGGCGCGGTCTTCACGAAAATCGGCAACCAGATTGCAATTGCGGCTCGTGGCGGTGTTGATCCTTCGATAAATTCGGCATTGGCAATGGCGATCGATAAGGCAAAAGCCGCTAATATGCCGATGGCAAACATCCAGCGCGCCATTGACCGCGTGGCTGATAAATCAGCGGCCCAGCTTAAAGAAGTTACCTATGAAGGCTATGGACCTGGTGGCACTGCGGTCATCGTTGAAGCGGCGACCGACAACCAGAACCGCACCTATCCGGATGTGCGTAATGCCTTTGCTAAAAATGGCGGCAATATCGCCGAGCCTGGCAGTGTGATGTTCCAGTTCGCTCGCAAGGGTGTCATCCGCGTGAAGTTTAGCGGTGATGCTGATGAAGCGCTCTTGACAGCACTCGACGCAGGAGCTGAGGATGCACAGGAAGAAGACGGACAGCTAACGGTTTATACGGACATGAAGGATCTGCATGCCGTGCGCAAATCTTTGGCTGAGGCTGGTCTGGAAGTGACTGATGCTGAGCTACAATATGTGCCAAATGCAACGGTATCGATCACTGAAAAAGAGACTGCCAATAAAGTATTCAAACTGATGGATGCAATCGATGATCTCGA
>Ga0105028_100050_pt1 | contig 12612 bp, 12 predicted proteins | sample RS_106metaG_FD_91478 | JGI IMG/M metagenome (GOLD analysis project Ga0105028, IMG submission 91478) | Switchgrass associated microbial communities from Austin, Texas, USA, to study host-microbe interactions - RS_106 metaG | ecosystem: Host-associated > Plants > Roots > Rhizosphere | place: USA...
GCCATGAAATCCATATGTCTAATTACCTTTGCTCGAGCAAATCTAAATCTATCTCAAGATCGGATAATTTAGTGGTAACTGTTTTCTTGGCATCCCGCACGCCTTTGTTATAAATTTCCGGCGCGAGATTTTCGGTCACGATATCAATAATATCTTGAGCGGCAATCACACCAGCTGACGAATCGCCAATCTCATCAATGCGCGCGATCACTTCATCGATGCACTTTTTCTGAAGCGCCTCATCATCCGTGTCCCATTTCCGTTTCATAACCTTATTATAGCTCTACTGAACTGGCTGACTTCTAGATAAACCACAGCTACTAAGAATAGGGATGATGACCGGCTTGCATACAATTGATTGATTAAAGTACTCATAGTCAATCTCAAGCCACACTTGATTACGAGTATCATCAATTGAACGCTCATCAAGCACTTCAATATCCTTAATTGATAAATCGGTACTAAGAGTTCGATTCTCGCTTCCAACCCCAACAGCACTTGATGGCCTCCCGCATTCCTCGTGGTCTAAGAAATCGTACTCCCCAAGAGTCGAAGGTGCATTTCCTTTGTTAACATATCGGACCGTAACCGATGATTCATAATCAGAAAGTCGGCAGTCTTTTGGGTACTGACTCGTCCAATCCTCATCAAGAAACCGAGAGCCGAGTGAGCCGCTGAGCAGGTTGGCCTGAACGACTTGTCTAGCCAAATCAGTATAGTATCCGGCCGTTACTCGCAAATAACAAACCTGTGAGTAACCGGCTATCGTCCAACCACCCCCGCCCTCAGTCTTGATGTAACAAACACTTGTTTTTGTTTCGCCAACTTTATCAGTGACCACTTTTGATGAAATGAGGTTTTCTACGTATTCGAAGTGCTTATTAAAGGACACTTTCTTGTCTTCGTATGCTTGTTTGATTTCACCGGGAGTATTGGCTGTCTGGATTGAGCTCGCTATCCATGCATAAACATGCGGAAAAATAGCAATGACAATCAATCCCGCCAACACAGCCAGTACTATCCACTTTTTCGACTTCTTTCTTTTCATCCCATTAGTGTAACAAATGAAAATAGCGCCTTTCGACGTTATTTATAATATTCATGGTACCCCGGGCTGGAATCGAACCAGCGGCCAAAAGCTTAGAAGTCTCTTGCTCTATCCACTGAGCTACCGGGGCTCGTCTGTTATTTTAACAGAGGCAATAGAAAAACACCTACCGGTGGTAAGTGCTTTTCTATGGTGCGGGTGGCGAGAATCGAACTCGCGTCACATGCTTGGAAGGCACGTATATTAGCCACTATACGACACCCGCAGATCAGCCGAACGAGAGTTATTATAGCAGATTCATCCCTGTTGCGCCGAAGATTGTGCGCTAGATGGCACATCAGCAATCGTCAATGTCACCGTCTGGCCTGGTTGGACTTCGCCAGCCAGCATGCGTTTGGCCATGGTATTCTCAACCACTCGCTGGACAATACGTCGCATTGGACGGGCACCGAGGCGCGGATCATTACCGGTCATGACGAGCCATTGTTTCAGCTGCTCATCGACGGCAACGCTGATTTTTTGTGGCTCAAGCGTCTTGTTGATCCCGGCAATAATCAGATCAATCACTTGCATCAATTCCTCTGGCTTGAGTGGACGGAAGAGCACGATCTCATCAAAGCGGTTCAGAAACTCTGGCCGGAACTGGCCGGAATTAATTAATTCATCAGTTAATGCTTGCTCAAACTGTTCCAGCTCCTCACCGGCTTCGATGTGATGACGAATGTGATCAGCCCCGGCGTTGCTGGTCGCAATAAAGATCGCGTCACGGAAGCTAACTTCCCGACCCTTGATATCACGCAAAATACCCTCGTCTAACACTTGCAGCAAGGTGGCCAGCACGGAATCATGAGCTTTCTCCAACTCATCAAGCAGGATGACCGAAAACGGCTGGCGCATGACTTGCGCGCTGAGACTATGCGGATCATCGGCTCCGTCCGCAATCAGGCGCCGGACGTCATCCGGACTGACAAACTCATTCATATCCAGCCGGATTAGGCGGTCAGCCCCGCCAAAGTAAACTTCAGCTAAACTCTTGGCGAGCTCAGTTTTACCGACACCAGTTGGGCCCAGGAAGAGGAATGTTCCAATTGGCTTGCCTTCATTACGCACCCCAGCCCGAGCCCGCCTAAGCGCATCTGAGACAACCGCCACGGCACGAGTCTGGTTGATCATACGCTCGTGAATGAGCTGCTCGAGGTTGAGCAGCTTATCCCGCTCCTCATTATTTGTACTCGCGCCAACTTTCACTCCTTGTGTCTGCTCAATTGCCCGCTGGACCGATGTGGCCGTCACGACGCCGTTCTCGGCAAAACCAGCCGCCGACTCAAGCAATCGGACCGCTTTGCCCGGTTGCGCCTGGTCGTAGAGATATCGCTCGCTCAAACGGTAAGCGGCTTGCAGCGCCTGATACATGTACATGACATGGCGTTGGAATTCAAAATTAATCAGCTGATCCTGCATGACGATCATGGTCGACTGCTGGTCAGCCGACGGCACGACAACGCGGTTGAGCGCTTGGGCAAGTGCCGGTTGGCGCTGGGCAATTTGCAGCCAACGCTGCTCTTCCATTGCCAGGATCATCCTGAGACCCCCACCTTCGATAATTGGCAGCAGCAGATTACTCAGATCAACCGAACCAACGCCCTCTTCGAAAAACAAATGGGCATTATCCAGGCAGATAATAATGTTCTTGGCTTTGTAGGCTTCAACGAGTACTTGGTTTACCAGCTGCTCCAGTTCACCACGACCGGAAGCAGCCGAGATCAAGGCGCTTGGATCAAGACTCATAACTTGGCGGAACTTCAGCGTACTCGGTAAATTCGAATCCGCCTGCAGCAATTTCTCCGCAAACGCATGGACGACAGTTGTCTTGCCGGCACCTAATGGCCCGACGAGAGCAACGTTTTGTCGGCCAGCCGATGAGAACGTCTGGATCATGTAGTCCAACGCGTCGCGGTGCGATTCCAGCGCGGTGCTCGGTGCGCTACCATGCGAGGCTTGCTCACTAATATTCGTCCCGAACCGGCTCAAGAGTGGCGTATAGCCAAACGTCCAGTCACGCGCGATACCACCGGTTTTCTTCGGCCGATGATACGCCTCGATTAATTCGTCAAGATGATCGTACCACTGACTTCCCGCCAGGACATCAGTCTCATCAAGCTGAAGGTGAGGGAGGGCTTGTTTTAAATTTGGCTGTTCTAAAATCAAAGCCGCCACTAAACTGGCGCCACTGACCGGTTTATCATTCCGCTGGATCGCAAATGCTTTGAGCCAAATTGGTGCAACCTGCGCTTCATCCTCACTCGACATTTCACTCACGAAATTTGGCCCCAAGCCAAACCGTGCCGCCATAAATTGTCCGCCGCGGTGCGTCATCGCCGCGATGGCCAATGCTTTCGGCGTCAAATGTTCCGGCATGACCGCAAGCAATTCCGGGTCAGCCCGGCTATCAATCGATTCGCTTTTGCCCATTGGTAAACGCTTGAGGTACCGCTTTTGCCACACATAGAGTGCAAACGGCCAGGCCGCCAAGGTAAATACAAACCAGCCGCTCGCATTCCCAAGCAGGAGTAAACTGATACCGCCAGCCGCCAAGATAACCGCCAAGGATACGCACAGTTTTGCTTTCACACCAGAAAAGCTACGCAGCAACCGCGCTTCACGTGCCCTTGGCGCTCGGTAATCAAAGATCATATTTGCCATGGCACCCACCCCAGGCTTACAAGAATCAGGCCGATGATCGGTAACAGCGGCAATAGTGGCCACATAACTAAGCGGATCAATCCAAAGATGCTCTCAAACAATAGCAATAGCACGCCGGCGAAAATAAGCACCAAACGGATCATGGCGCCAATGCAACGCGAGATCAGCTTATCGAGCCAGGCACGGAATTTGACGTCGAACCCACCGCCATCAACCGTCCCGGCGCTGATCTGCCGAAACGGCGAAAATAAACTGCCGAGGAGCAGGGAAATCGAGAAGGTATCGCTGACTCGGGAGAGGCGTCCAGCTATTAAGCTTGCCTGATCGCGCCAGCCTGCGCTATACCACCACGAAAACAGGCTGATTGGAAACATAAGCTCATTATATAGGATTTTCCCTGTTTTTGAGGTATGTTTCGTTGCGCTATACTGAATGGTAATGCTGAACCCAAAACTTACCCGCAGTCTTGGTAAAACTCTCAAAAAGGCCCTCGCCCGTCGCGGCGGCGGCTCAGCTCTGCCGGGATTGGTAGTTGAAAAGCTCGATCCAGGTTTTCTCAAACGAACGCTTACGGATTTGCCTGAAGGCGTCGTGGTGATCAGCGGCACCAACGGCAAAACGACCACCACCAAAATGGTCGTCCAGCTGTTGCGCGCCAGTGGCCTCAAGGTATTTACTAATCCGACCGGCAGTAATTTTACGCGCGGCATCGCCGCCAGCCTATTGGAGCACGTCGATGATGCCGGTAAACTCGACGCCGATATCGCCGTTATCGAACTCGATGAGGCTCACGCCGTCCATTTTGTCCGCCAAATCCAACCGCGCTATAGCCTGATCCTGAACGTCCTGCGCGACCAACTCGACCGCTTCGGTGAGATCGATCATACCGCCAAGCTACTGGCAAACGTCGTTGCGGCCACGACCGACGGTGTTGTCCTCAACCGCGAAGACCCATTAGTACGCACACTAGCCGACCACATCCCACGCGAGAAGAAACTGCAATATTTCGGGCTTAATCCAAAACTAAAAAACCTGTTCCCAAGCGACCAGGACATGCGCTCGACAAAGGTCGCCGAGGCGCCCGACATTCCCCGGGTTCACCGCGCCGATGTCATCCTGGAATCATTCAAGGATCAAAAAGCCGTCTTTGCCTGGGGCGAGAAAAAACAACCAGCCGTGACGCTCAAAATCGATGGCGTCTACAATGTGTTCAATGCCGCTGCAGCCTTAGCGCTGACCCGCATGATAACTGGCGAGCACGCCGACGATAAATTATTGCTCGAAACGCTGAGCGGCGTAAAACCTGCGTTCGGTCGTGGTGAGGCAATCGATATCGACGGGGCGCCACTTGAAATCGTCCTCGTCAAAAACCCGAGCGGCTTTCGGCTGGCGTTGAAATCATATCAAGCCCGCCCGGCAGAAACGATGATCGCTATCAATGATAATTACGCCGACGGCCGCGATATGTCTTGGCTCTGGGACGTGGATTTTACCAGCCTCCAAAGCACCGATGCTACCGCCGGTGTCCGCATGGTCAGCGGTATCCGCGCCTACGACATGGCGCTGCGTTTGCAATACGACGATGTGACAATTAGTCAGGTTGAGCCATCAATCCCCGAAGCACTTAATGGATTCCTGCGCCGTTCCCGAGGTATTAAGCGCATTTACTGTACCTACACCGCCATGCTCGCCATTCGTCGCCAACTCGGGCGCGACCATGAACTGGAGGCCATCGAATGATCAAATCAACCAACGACCTGCCACCGCTGCGTGTGCTTCATCTCTACCCGCGGGAAATGAATATCTACGGTGACTGGGGAAATGTCCAAACCATCCTCAAACGGATCGAGTGGCATGGCTATAAGGCCGAACTCGTCGAACACCATCCCGGCAAAAAATTCCCACGCGACATTGACTTGGTCGTTGGCGGCGGAGGGCAAGACTCGGGCCAGAGCTTAGTACAAGATGACTTGATGGCAATTAGCGATGACCTACACACATTGGCTGACGATAATTGCCCGATGCTCGTAATTTGTGGGCTCTACCAACTATTCGGTCGCTTCTTCAAGACGTCTGATGGTACAAAAATCCCCGGCATCGGCATCTTCGCACATGAAACGCACGGCGGACCAAAGCGCCTGATCGGCAATGTTGTCACCGACTCACCATTTGGTGAATTGATCGGGTACGAAAACCATTCCGGACTCACCCTACTCGACGATGACCAACCCGCACTCGGGCGCATCATCAAAGGGGAGGGAAACAACGGGGAAGACAAGACCGAGGGTGCGATCTATAAATGCGTGTTTGGCTCGTACCTGCACGGCTCGCTCCTACCCAAAAACCCGCGCTTGGCCGACGCACTGATCGAAGCTGCCGCTATCCGCAAATACGGCCAATTTGAGCCGGAAATTATCGACGATCATTTTGCCGAAAAAGCACGCGTCATCGCCCGCGGCCGGCCACGTTAATCTCAGGTAATTTTCAAGTGTAAATCGGTATAATTGAAAGATATGTCCATCAAGCTCGGCCGCATTCACGAACTCGACCTATTGCGCGGTTTTTTTATCCTCGTTATCATCATTGACCACTTTCAGCGTTGGCCAAGCCCATTTACGTTTATTACCGGCGAAGGACGGCTCTGGGTCTCAGCAGCCGAGGGCTTCTTTCTCATTTCCGGTCTCCTGATCGGCTACCTACGCGGCTGGAAAGGCCGTCACCAGTCATTCAAAGAAATTACCAAAAAACTTATCGGCCGGGGCGTCATGCTTTATGTGTGGTGCGTTGCCATTACGCTATTCGTCGTTTCAATTATGTCATTTTTCACCACCGGTACCGATACGCTCTATGCTTTCCTACCGAAACTCCCAGCTGCCGAACAGCTCACCAATCTACCAATCTATCTCTGGTCCGTGATAAGCGGCCAATTCGCCACTGACTGGATCTACTTCTTGCGCTTGTACGCCATCGTGCTCGTCATCGCCCCGGTGGTGATCTGGCTGCTGCGAAAGGGGTTATGGTGGGTTGTATTACTGCTTAGCTGGGGAGTGTACTGTATCAGCCTATTCTTGACCGAACCCGATGGCGCCATGCAGTGGCAACTACTCTTCTTTAATGCCGCCTTGGTCGGCTGGAAGTTGGAGGCAATCATCGGCTGGCTCCGTACTCATCCGGTCGCGAAAAAATGGATCTCCATTTCACTTATCAGCCTCACATTACTCACGATGGTACTGAGCTATTTCTGGGTCTTCGGCTGGAGCAACGTTGAAGGTCCGCGCCCAGTTATCAGCCGCGACAGCTACGTCACCGCCCGCGGTTTTATCGATCCATGGTTTAGCAATAACCCGATGGCGATAGGCCGTGTCATCCTCAGCTTTATCTGGTTTGGCGGATTATTATTCCTCTTCCACCGGTTCCGAAGCTGGATCATGAAATGGCTCGGCTGGCTGCTCATGACCTTCGGTACTGCGTCACTTAGCGCCTATTGCCTCCAAGCCATTCTCTTTGCCTTCATCCAAGCATTAATACCGCTAAGTCAGTCGTGGATAATCAACACGTTGGCGACAATCGTGGTCGTCCTGGCAATGTGGGGAATTCTCAAAACCCGTCTTGCGCAAAAAGTCCTGCCGCGCTAACGACATAGCATCGTTCCCTGTTAATACATCTTTGCCCACGTGGGCAAAGATGTATAATCTATGTTGCTTGCAGTTCCTTGAGTGCCGCCACGACCTGATCACCATGACCAGCTGATCTGACGCGGCCAAATATTTTCCGAATCATACCATCAGGATCGATGAGATATGTCTTCCTCAGGATTCCCTCATTGCCAAACATCTTCTTACCCCAGGCGTCATATTTCTCAATCACTTCCCTTCTCGGGTCACTCAGCAGCGTAAAATTCAGGTTGTATTTTGCCTTAAAGGCAGTGTGGCTACTTGGGGGATCCATCGATACGCCAACCACTTTGACACCCATATCCGTTAATTCGTCCCACGCGTCACGTAAACTGCACGCCTCGGTCGTACATGACGGCGTATCATCTTTGGGATAAAAATAGAGTACCAGCCACTCGCCGCGGAAATCTTTGAGTTCCACACGTTCACTATCTTGGTTCACAAGCGAGAAGTCCGGCGCGGGATAAGGCAATTCTTGGTTATTCATACTCCTTATTATAGCCCCATAAGAAAAACCCCATGAACCGTATTGGTCATAGGGTTTTTCCGTGGTCGGGGAGACAGGGTTCGAACCTGCGACCCCGCGGTCCCAAACCGCGTGCGCTACCAACTGCGCTACTCCCCGAAGAGAACGAACAGAGGTCATTATAACTGAGCTAGCGCCTTACTGCAAGACTACTTCGCGAATTCAATCGCACGGGTTTCACGCACCACAGACACTTTGATCGTACCTGGATACTGCATAGTCGATTCAATCTTGGTTGCAATGTCGCGCGCCAGTTTAATGGCGGACAGATCATCGACATGCTGAGGCTGTACAATCACGCGGATTTCGCGGCCAGCACTGATCGCATACGCCTTGTCGATACCATCGAAGCTGGTGGCAACGTTTTCGAGGTCACGCATACGCTCAGCAAAGTTCTCGGCACTGATATTGCGGGCACCCGGACGGGCGGCAGAAAGCGCGTCACAGACGCGAACGACTAGGGCCTCTGGGGTCGTCGCCTCAATGTCATCATGGTGCGCCTCAATCGCATGCACGATCTCGTCGCTCATGCCGTACTTGCGGGCCAGCTCGGCACCGATATGGTGATGTTTGCCTTCGACGCGGTGCGTGACAGCTTTACCAACGTCATGCAGCAATGTCGCCGTCTTGGTGATCCGCACATTCGCACCGATTTCCTCGGCAATCACGCCGGCAATTTGCGCCATTTCAGTTGAGTGCTTCAGGACGTTCTGGCCATAGCTGGTACGGAATTTCAGCTCACCGAGCAAGCGGAGCATTTCTTTCGGAATGCCGACCACGCCAACTTCGCGGGCAGCGTCTTCACCGGCCCGTTCAATATCTTTGTCAATTTGCTTGTGAGCTTTTTCAACCACTTCCTCGATGCGGGCTGGGTGAATACGCCCGTCTTTCATCAACATCTCGAGGCTCAGGCGCGCAACTTGGCGGCGGATCGGGTCAAACGAGCTCAGAATAATCATGCCAGGCGTGTCATCAACCAGGATATCAACGCCTGTTGCCCGTTGCAGTGCCTGGATGTTACGGCCTTCCTTACCGATAATGCGGCCTTTCATTTCGTCGTCCGTTAGCTTGACTGCCGTCACGGTACGCTCGGCCGTGACCTCAGAGCTCATGCGCTCCATGGCAGTGACAAGTATCATTTCAGCTTGTTCTTCAGCCGTTTCCTGGGCATCTTTTTGGAGTTTCGCCACCAGGCCGGTGAGATCATCCTTGATATCGCGCTCAGTCATCTTCATGAGCTTTTCGGCGGCGTCGGTTTTGCTCAGTTTGGCGATTTTCTCCAGTTTTTCCTGTTGTTTGGTGCGAATTTCGCGGATTTCGTTTTTCAAATTATCGACGTCATCTTCTTCTGCTCGCAACTTCTCGGCCCGATCGTCGAGTTCTTCCAATTTGCGATCAAGACTTGATTCACGTTCGGCCACGCGGTCTTCAGATTTTTGTAATTCGCGCCGGCGATTCTGCTCCTCTTTCTTGGCCTCTTCGGCAACTTTGAGAGCCTCATCCTTAGCCTTCAAGACAATGTCACTGGCCTTAATTTTGGCATCAGCGATTGTTTTTTCGGCCTTGGCAGCGGCACTTGTCCCTTTGCGCTGGGCAACGATCGTCGTTCCGCCCACACCAAGAGCAACGCCGATGATGGCGAATAAAGCTTCTAACATATAACTATCCTTTCTGACGACCTTGACCCGAAGGATCAGTCACAAGTATCAGGTTGACGTATGATCAGGGATGAAACGACAGCCGACGGAACCAAGACGCGCGTAATTTCATGAATAAGTAGTGTATCAACGACCATAATGGTCTATGACTATTGTAGGACGATTTCCAGCAAAATGGAAAGGTTGGTTATTTTTTGGGTTGTGTAATTCGCGGCGGCGCGCCATATTCCGGCAGGACGATTTCATCATTATCATCATTTCGTAGCCGCTTCACGCCTTCACTCAGCCACGTTTCACCTTGTGTGCCGACAATCGGGATGTGCTCGGCATAGGCAATCGAGTTTATGACGGTAATCCCGATGCGCAATCCCGTGAAGCTCCCCGGACCTTTGAAAACAATGAGTCCCGTGAGGTCGCTCCACGTATGATTTTGCAGCAAGGCTTCAAGGTGCCCCAACAAATCACGCGCTAACGTACGATCAGCCTGCCATTCCTCGCGTGCGATAATTTCACCAGCTGCATCACAGAGGATCAGCTCGGCCGTACCCGTGTCGGTTTTGATAGCCAGGATCATTTCATCGTCTCCTTGAGATACGCAAGCTCATCCGGAATCTCCAGCGCCACTTCCCGCCCCTCACCATCTTTCTCATAATTCAATTTGACCGCAACACGGGAGACAGGCAAAACCTCTTCGACCGTGTCACCCCACTCAACGACCGTGACGACTTTGGGATTGGCAATTGACTCCGCTAGCTCGTATGACACGACACCCGGTTCATTCAATCGGTAGAAATCATAATGATGCAGCTCGAGCCCGTCACGTGCCTGGTATTCACGGCTGATCGTAAAACTTGGGCTTTGGATATCCTCATCAATTCCCAGGCCCGTAGCTAGGCCCTTCGTCAGCGTCGTCTTTCCGGTTCCGACGTCACCGATCAGCTCAATCATTTCCCCACCACGAAGCGCACCGCCCAGTCGTTCGCCAAGCGCCTTTGTCTCATCGGTCGAGTTTATGATTTTCATCCCACTTATTATATCTGATAGCGATAGGTTAAAAAGCATGAGCAATTTGCTATACTGAAATTTGAATATATGAGGATTGCAGACGAAACCGTCAAGCAGCTGCTCGTTGAGCATAACCAGCTGCCAAATGACAAATTACAGGAGCTTTTGGCTGAGCAAAAGAAAAGCGGTCAGTCCTTGCAGTCTATGGCCCTGGAACGTGGCGTCATCACCGACAAGGATCTGACGCAATATTACGCCAAGTATGCCGATATACCGTTCATTGAGCTCGACCCGAAACAGGTTCCGAAAGAAGTCATGGAGCAACTGCCGGAGCGTATCGCGCGGCAGTATAACGCTGTCGTTTTCAAAATCGAAGGTGACAAAAAATCCCTCGTCGTTGAAGATCCGGATGACGTCCAAGGCCTGGACTTCATCCAAAAAGAAATCGGATCTAATTTCGACCTCTACATCACGACCAAAGAAAACATGTTGCAACTGCTCGAAAATTACCGTGATGGCGTCGATCAGGAGCTGAGTGAAGTCATTGCCGTCCAAGAGGAAGACACGGCCACTAAACAAGAAGTCCGCCAGGAAGACATCGCCGAAGATTCGCCAATTGCCCAGACAGTCAACCTGTTACTCGAATACGCCATCCGTTCCAATGCCAGCGATATCCACATCGAGCCACGCGACGAATACCTACAAGTCCGCTACCGTATCGACGGTGTCCTCAAGGAAGCCAACAAGCTGCCACGTAACGTCATGGCGGCGCTTGTCTCACGCATCAAAATTCTTTCTAACCTGAAGATCGACGAACGCCGTGTACCGCAAGACGGCCGCTTCAAAGTCACGGTTGCAGGCAAAAAATACGCCCTCCGTGTCAGTACGCTGCCAATCTCCGAGGGCGAAAAAGTCGTCATGCGTATTCTGGACGAAACCAACAAAGCCCTTACCCTTGAACAGCTCGGTTACTGGGGCCATTCACTGAAAGCCATCAATGCCGCTCTGGTTCAGCCACATGGCATGATTCTTGTCACCGGTCCGACTGGTTCCGGTAAATCAACCAGCCTCTTCTCCGCCCTTACCATTCTCAATAAACCCGACGTCAATATCTCAACCGTCGAAGATCCGGTTGAATACAAGATTGCGGGCGCTAACCAAACCCAGGTCAATCCGGCCGCCGGCATGACTTTCGTCGCCGGTTTGCGCGCCCTGTTGCGCCAAGACCCGAATATCATCATGGTAGGTGAGATTCGCGATGGTGAGACCGCTAACCTTGGCGTCCAAGCTGCCCTCACTGGCCACCTCGTCTTCTCGACGCTCCACACCAATAACGCCGCCACGTGTTTGCCACGTCTCTTGGATATGGGTATTGAGCCATTCTTGATCGCCAGTACGGTCCGTGTCGTCATCGGTCAACGCCTTGTCCGATGCCTCTGCCCGAAATGTAAGGTTTCCTACGTGCCGTCAGCTGAAGAATCCGCCAGTATCACCGAAATGTTCGGTCTCAAATCAGCCGAAGACAAAAAACGCGTCAATGAGCTTGAAAAACAAGCCCAATCTGAGGGCATCGGCGCTGACATTGGCAAAGATCTCTCGAGCACCCCGACCGAACTGAAACGGCTTTATAAACCATCACCGAAAGGGTGTGACAACTGCGGAGGTGCTGGTTACAAAGGCCGCATGGGCATCTACGAGGTCCTCGTTAACAGCAACGAGATCCAGAAGCTGATCGTCAGCAACGGTACGAGCAACATTATCCAAGCGCTCGCCGTTCAAGAGGGCATGATCACGATGCAGACCGACGGCCTCATTAAAGCATTACGCGGCCAGACAGCCGTTGAAGAAATCCTGAGGGTGACACGAGAATAAGCTCATGCCGACATTTGAATTCCAGGCTATTAACACCAAGGGTAACGTCACCAAAGGTACTATCGACGGCATCGACCGCACCACCGTCATCGCCGCGCTCACAAAACAAGGCCTTAAACCACTCAC
>Ga0105028_100051_pt1 | contig 12526 bp, 13 predicted proteins | sample RS_106metaG_FD_91478 | JGI IMG/M metagenome (GOLD analysis project Ga0105028, IMG submission 91478) | Switchgrass associated microbial communities from Austin, Texas, USA, to study host-microbe interactions - RS_106 metaG | ecosystem: Host-associated > Plants > Roots > Rhizosphere | place: USA...
ATGATAAGATATAAGTAAGTAAATTAAGGAGATATATTAAATGGAAGAATTAGCATTTGGCCTGACCTACGCACTGCCTGCACTTGGTGCAGCCATGGGTATTGGATTCATCGGCGCAAGCGCGCTTGGTGCACTTGGTCGTAACCCTGAGAAGCTGAGCGAGATCCGCACCCTGATGATCACCGCGATCGTCTTCGCCGACTCTCTCGCTATCATCGGTATCGTCGTAGCAATCATCGCGAAATTCATCTAGGAACCACTACATGCCACATATCGTGACACAATTTGGTGAGGCGGCGGCCAGTGGTGGAAATCTGTTCCAGGCGCTCGGGATTGATGCAAGGATGCTCATTTTTCAGATCATCGGCTTTTTGGTGTTGGTGTTCTTCATGGGTAAGTTTGTCTTTCCTATCCTGAACAAATCGATTGATAAGCGCGAAGCGGCGATCCGCGAAAGCGCCAACGCTGTTGAGAAGGCCCGAGCAGATGCGGCCGAGGCAGAAAAGCGCATCCAGAAACAGTTGGATGAGGCGAAACAACAAGCGGCTGATGCAATTGACGTTGCCCACAAAGAGGCAGCTGCCTTACTCGCAGCAGCCGAGGAAAAAGCCAAGAAACGCGCTGATCACATCGTGGAAACCGCTCACGCCCGGCTTGAACAGGATGAGCAAGCGGCTCGTGAGAGCTTACGTAAAGAGGTGAAACATCTCGTAGCCGATGCAACTGAGACGATTATCAAACAGAAACTCGATAGCAAGGGCGATGCGGCCGTAATTGAGTCAGCTATTGCTTCACAGGAGCGCCGCTAAATGCTGAAAACCTCCCGACGTACCGTTGCTAAGGTCATCGCCGACCAACTCTTGAATGGAGCCTCAAGCGAGAAGTTAATGCAGCAATTGGCTGGCTACCTCGTGAAGCATGGACTGACTAAGCAAAGTGATTTGTACCTGCGAGACATTGAATCACTGCTCGCGACACGCGGTCACAGCATCGTTGATGTGACGACGGCACGGGAGCTGAGTGATTCGCTGCGCAAACAAATTACAAAAGCATTTGCGGGTCAGCAGAGCGTGGTCCTTCGGGAGCACATTGATGAGTCAGTCATCGGTGGTATCAGGATTCAGACAAGTGATAAATTATTTGACGCGACGGTGAGCGAAAAGCTACGGCAGTTGAGGGCATAAAGGAGAAATATGGCAGAATTACATGTAGAAACATTAGCGGGTGAACTCGAGGCTGCAATTGCCAAGCTCGAAGCGAGCGGCAAGCTAGCCAGCTCCGGCATTGTGACTCGCGTCGGTGACGGCGTGGTCTGGATTTATGGTTTGCGTGATGCCGGCTATAGCGAGGTATTACAGATTGAGACTGACGAAGGCAGTGTTGAAGCGTTCGCCTTGAACCTGATGGAAGATGAGATCGGCGCCGTTCTCCTCGGCGACGACTCACGTGTTAAAGCCGGTGCGAAAGTCTCCCGTTCCGGCCATGTCCTCGATGTCCCGGTTGGTCCTGAACTATTGGGCCGCGTGGTTGACCCGCTTGGGCGTCCGCTTGATGGCAAGGGTCCGATCAAAACCAAAGCCCGTGGCCTGGTCGAACGCCCAGCGATCGGCGTCTTAGGCCGTAAGCACGTCCACGAACCGATGATGACCGGTATTATGGCGATCGATGCGATGTTCCCGATCGGCCGCGGCCAACGCGAGCTGATTATTGGTGACCGCCAAACTGGTAAGACCGCCGTGGCAATCGATACCATGATTAACCAAGCCCGCCAAAAGACTGGTGTCGTCAACGTTTACGTTGCAGTTGGTCAGAAACTGTCGAAAGTTTCCCGTTTGGTCGACCGTCTCCGTGAAGAGGGCGTGATGGATCAGACTATCGTTGTGGCGACCGGTCCAAGCGACCCAGCTTCCCTGCTCTATTTGGCGCCATACGCCGGCTGTGCCATGGGTGAATATTTCCGCGATAACAAGGAACACGCGTTGATTATCTACGATGATTTGACGAAGCACGCCGTTGCCTACCGCCAAATGTCACTGTTGCTCCGCCGCCCACCGGGACGCGAAGCTTTCCCTGGTGACGTCTTCTACCTGCACTCACGCCTCTTGGAACGTGCCGCTAAGTTATCCGATAAGCTCGGCGCTGGCTCACTTACTGCCCTGCCGATCATTGAGACGCAAGCCGGTGACATCTCTGCCTACATTCCAACCAACGTGATTTCGATCACCGACGGCCAGATTTTCATGGAAACCGACCTTTTCAACCAAGGTATTCGTCCGGCTATCTCGGCTGGTTTGTCCGTCTCCCGTGTCGGTGGTGACGCCCAGACCAAAGCCGTTAAATCCGTCTCCGGCGGGTTGAAGCTCTCATTGAGCCAATACCGTGAGCTGGCGGCATTCGCCCAGTTCGGATCTGATCTCGATAAAGAAACCCAAGCAACATTGAACCGTGGTGTCCGCATGACTGAATTGCTCAAGCAGCCGCAATACCAGCCGATGGGCATCTGGGAACAAGTTGCGAGTGTGACGGCAACTGAGGCCGGTCATTTTGATAACGTCCCGGTCGAGAAGATCAAGGATACTCAGGCTGCTCTCTTGACTGAATTATGGTCGGAGAGTAAAGAAAAAATGCGCGAACTCAATAAGGGCGCTGAGAAGGTTGAAAAAGACAGCGATATCGCCAAACTGATCAACAAAACTGCCCAAAAAGTCGCGAAAGGATTTGAGAGCTAATTTATGGCTTCAACTCGTCAGATTAAATCCCGCATCCGCTCCGTGAGCTCAAACAAGCAGATCACGAAAGCGATGGAATTGGTGGCGGCCAGCAAGCTTCGCAAGGCGCAGGATTCTGCGGTGGCGACGGCTGAATACTCGGCGACTGCCCGCGAGATTCTGACGCACCTCGGCAATCTGACGGATGTCGATAAGACTGAATTTTTCCGCCAAAAAGACATCAAAAGCCGCCTCGTCATCCTTGTGACAAGCGACCGCGGCCAGGCGGGTGCCTATAACAGCAATGCCGTCAAACAGCTAATCCAGTTATTGCAGGAAGACCGCAAAGCTGGCATTACGACCAAAGTGATCTGTGTCGGCCGCAAGGGCGCCCAGGCGGCTGCCCGCCTCAAAGATATCGAAGTTGTCGGTGTCTACCAGGGTATGCCGGAGCACCTTACGGCGAGTGATATCCGTCCGATTCTGGTCGAGGCCGTTGATAGCTACATTGACGAAGAGGTGCAGGCGGTAACGATCGTGATGACGAAGTTCGTCAACAGCTTCATCCAGACGGTTCAGGCATTGCCACTCCTGCCGGCGAAGTTCGATACCGAAGAAGTCAGTTCAAGTGTCGCCACGGCAACGTTTGAGCCGTCAATTGAGGTGGTGCTTGAGGGTGCGGTGATCCGATTGCTTGAATCACAGCTCTACCAAGCCCTGCTCGATAGCAAAGCCAGTGAGCTCAGTATGCGCCGCGTTGCCATGAAAAACGCGACCGATAACGCGAGCGAGCTGATCGACGACTTGACGCTTGAGATGAACAAAGTCCGTCAAGCAGGCATTACGCAGGAACTATCAGAAATTAGCGCTGGCGTGGAAGCGATGAAATAAGGAGAAATATGGCTACAGCAACAAAATCAGATACAAAACAAGGCTCAATCACCCAGGTTGTTGGCGTCGTCGTTGACATCGAATTCCCAAAGGGTCACCTGCCGGCAATTTACGACGCGCTTGAGACCCAGCTCGGTGATCAGAAGCTCGTTCTCGAGGTCGCTCAGCACCTCAGCGAGAGCGAAGTCCGTACGATTGCCCTCTCGAGCACTGACGGTTTAGCTCGCGGTAGCGAGGTAACTGCTACCGGCGGACCAATCAAAGTTCCGGTTGGCGACTCGACTGCAGGACGCATGTTTAATGTCATCGGCGAGCCAATTGATGAAAAACCAGTGCCAAAAGGTGCGACCTATGCGCCAATTCACCGCGAACCACCCGTCCTAACCGATCAAGCCGGTAAGACCGAGGTTCTCGAGACTGGCATTAAAGCGATCGACCTGATTGCCCCACTGCTCAAGGGTGGTAAAGCCGGTCTCTTCGCCGGCGCCGGTGTCGGCAAAACCGTCCTGATCCAGGAATTAATCAACAACATCGCGAAATTCCACTCCGGTAACTCTGTGTTCGCCGGTGTCGGTGAGCGTACGCGTGAAGGAAAAGACCTCTACGAGGAAATGGAAGAAGGCGGCGTGCTCGACAAGACCTCGCTTGTCTTCGGTCAGATGAACGAGCCACCTGGAGCCCGTTTGCGCGTGGCTCTCTCAGGTCTCGCCATGGCTGAAGCCTTCCGTGACGACGGCAAAGACGTGCTTCTCTTCATCGATAACATCTTCCGCTACACCCAAGCCGGTGCTGAGGTATCAGCTCTGCTCGGTCGTCTGCCATCAGCCGTGGGTTACCAACCAAACCTGCAACAGGAAATGGGTATGCTCCAAGAGCGCATTACCTCGACGAAGAAAGGCTCGATCACCTCTGTCCAGGCCGTCTACGTCCCGGCGGACGACTTGACCGACCCGGCTCCGGCGACGACCTTCGCCCATCTCGACGCGACGATCACGATGAGCCGTGGCCTGACTGAAATCGGTATTTACCCAGCGATTGATCCGCTCGACTCATCATCTACGTCGCTTGATCCTGAAGTTGTCGGTGAAGAACACTACCGCACTGCCCGTGATGTCCAGCGTGTCCTCCAGCAATACAAAGACCTCCAGGACATCATCGCCATCATGGGTATGGAAGAATTATCCGAGGAGCAAAAACTGACCGTGCAGCGTGCCCGTCGCATCCAACGTTTCTTCTCGCAGCCATTCTTCGTGGCCGAGCAGTTTACTGGTAACAAGGGTCAGTACGTCAAGCTCGAAGACACCGTCAAAGGTTTCCGTGAAATCCTCGATGGTAAGCACGATGAAAAGCCGGAGTCCGCGTTCTACATGAAGGGTGACATCAGTCAGGTTAAATAATGAAGCTTGAATTAGTCGCCCTCGACGGCGTAAAAGTCAGCGAAGACATCTATGAAGTCATGATCCCGACGGTTGATGGCCCGATTAGCGTATTCCCTGGCCACGAACCGTTGGTGACATTGGCAACCAACGGCGTATTGCAAATCCGTCGTAAAAAGGGCGATTCTGATAACGATCTCGATACCTACGCGACCTATGGCGGTGTGGTTGAGATTTCACCGGATCGCGTGCGTATCCTCGTCGATGGCGCCGATACGGCCGACGAGATCATGGAAGAGGAAGCCAAGAAAGCGTACGCTGCCGCCGAGGAAATGCGTGCTAACGCCAAAGATGCCGTTGAGCTCGAAAAAGCCAAAGCCGAACTCGACCGCCACGCTGTGCGTATCAAAGTTGCCGGCCTGCGCCGTCGTCATCGCAGCTAACCGCGCCGAGGTGATGGCAATATTTCATCATCATGCAGCAAAAACAGTCTCATGCGAGGCTGTTTTTGCTGGTTGCTCTGAGCCTTAATTACTCGGCCACCGATTTTTTGCTATCACTGGCGGGATTTGTCACAATCGCATATCCGACTATGAGAATACCGACAATAAGGTGCGGCAACCAGGCATTGAGGGGTGCGTTGGCGAAGCCGAATATCCACGGCGAAAGTGCCAGGAATATACCGGTCAAATAATCTACTACAAGGTGCGCACGCATTGGCACAAGCTGAAAGCACTGGTGGTGGTAAGCTCGCTTACGATGATAAAAATACCAACGATGAGCGGTACTGTCGATGCGGCTTGGTTGTTACTAAAGCCAAATAAATACGGGGCGAACAACAAGGCTACCCCGACCACTAGTCCAATTACTGTATGCGCCTTTGATGAAAGAAACCTCATGTACCCTCCCTCTCATTACAATTTGCTTACCCTTTTATTATATACCTCCTTGGCGCTTTGTTGTAATTTCGTGACACACTCATAGATGATAATAAACGCTTGCTTGCGGTGAGGCAAAAGTCACGGTTTACAGATGTGTTCTGAGGAGTAAAATAGCAAATGAATCAATCAATACTAAAAGGTTTTATAGATGCAGAACGAAAGGTACCACGACGTGGTTGAATTTGAGAAAAATAAGCAGATCGAAGTACTCCTGCTCGCACCCAACGGACTTGGATTTGGCGAAGGGAGCATCAGCGTTCAGCGTCAACTCGAATCAGGAGAACTGTCTCCAAGGGCGCTTGAGGTGGGTGAGAAAATTATTATGAATGATCCGGATGTGTTTGTACCGGTTGATGCGGACGCAGATGACGACGGTTGTGGCGATGGCCGTCCAGCGGCTAAAGTCTTTCGCTTAATTGATACCGAATCCGGCAGAGAGAAAGAGTTCTTTAACAAATCACGCCGCCGCGCAAAAGTGTTTGGCGGCGGGCTCGTAGTTGCCAGTAGCATGTGGCGGACGATCGCCGGTGAAATCAGTAGCGGCGAAACTGTTCTCGGTGATCGTGAGTTTATTGCGGATGAACTTACCGAATTGGGCATTAAATTTGGTGCTCATACCGATAATCATGCCGAAGGAGAAAAATGCGGGTGCGGCGCAATCGATAAATACCCTGAAATTACGGTCAATGCAATCAAATTTGAGACAAATATCAGAGGTGTACTAAAGGTGTTATACGGAGATTCTTACGACGATAACATTGCAGCTATCGACTCGGTGTTTGAAAAATACCGAGGTCTGGCAGTAAATCAGGAGTATTTCTCTAACGCATCAGGCGTTAAAACCATGGATTTGTTACTTGATAAGGGTGCTGTCGTCAAAGAACTGGCTGATGATCATCTTGAAGACTTTATCGTAGTGAATGATGTCGAGGGGACGACCTTTGATCAGCGCGTGTTCGACGAAAAATTGAAGGCAGCGGGTATCGAAGGTACGGCACAAGCGTTTGTGGTCGATACCTGGCGTGGTCGTATGTACGCTGATGCGGTAGCGAAAATCGCACAAAAACATCTCGAAAATGTTAACCTGGAGACGATGCGCAAGGAAGCATATGCTGATTTTCTTATCAGGACACTCGCGGTTGCCGGTACTCTGACGCAAAATGACCAACCTACATATGGGCGAGTTAGCGTCGAAAAGAAGCATTTCGCACTAGCTGCGTAACGTATAGCTATGAGCTGAGGAGAGCGCGGACTTCGTCCGTGCTTTTCGTATGCATGAGCTGGTCGCGGAGTTCAGCGGCGCCCTCAAAGTCGCGGACGTAGATTTTAAAGAACCGTTTGAGAGTGTCATACGGTCGACCAGTTTGTTCGCTGTATTGGTCATAAAGATCCAGCTGTAATTTCAAAAGTCCGAGTAGCTCTTCGCGACTGTGCGCTCGGGATTCTTTTTCAAATGCAAATGGATTATGGAACACGCCACGGCCGATCATGACGCCGTCGACACCGGTTTGCTCGATGAGCTCAAGTCCATGCTGACGGTCGCGGATATCACCGTTGATAGTCAGGAGTGTTTGCGGGGCGATTTCGTCACGCAATTTTTTGATATCGCTAATTAACTCAAAATGGGCTGGGACTTTGCTCATTTCCTTTTTGGTACGGAGGTGAATCGTCAGGTTGGCGAGGTCTAATGAGAGCACAAAGCTAAGCCATTCCTTGTACTCGTCAACTCGTGAATAGCCGAGACGTGTTTTGAGGCTGACGGGTAGGCCGGCTGTTTTGGCGGCTTTGATGAGCTGTTTGGTGAGCTCAGGATTACGGATGAGCCCTGCCCCACTGCCGGATTTGACAGCAGAAGCATCCGGGCAGCCGCAGTTGAGGTCAATTCCGTCGTAACCAAGTTCTTTGCAGTGAGTGGCTAGTTTTGCCATCGCTTCCGGATCGGCACCCCAGAGCTGGGCAATGATGGGGTTCTCGTCATCAGTTTTGACGAGTCGTCCTCCAATTGCTTTTTCGCCAGCGTGAACCCAGCCGGTCGCATTCGTAAATTCAGTAAAGTACAAATCAGGTGGCGCAGCCTGCGCGACGACATGACGGAATACGACGTCGGTGACGGCTTCCATCGGTGCGAGCACGAAAAACGGCCGCGGCAATTTGTCCCATACTGAATTCATCAATTCTCCTAATTATCTCATACAAGTTGAATGGCCGCCTCGAAAGGCGGCCAGTTGCCGGAGCTATGCTCGACGGCGCTTGGGGAGGCTCGGATGAGCCAGCACACTGACAGGCGGTTGCCCATAGTGGACGCGCTATGGCGCGGTCTCCCTTTTGAAGTTGGGGTGACAAGTTGGCCGGGCAACTTGTCACCCGGCCCTCAATCGTGCTCCTCCCGGGATCACGAGAAGGCCAGTCGGGGTGGCAGGATTCGAACCTGCGGGCAACGATATTATTACGTATCGCACACACCTGGCCGCAGCCCTACCCCGTGTGCCGGCCGAAGCCGGCGTGGATCTACTTGTTACCGTAGATCCGTTCGTGCTTCTTTGCCTCGAAGTCGGTGTTGCGAACCTCCAGGGTTCCCTGGTTCTGGTCCACGATCTGCTGCTCGCGTGCAGTGCGTGCAGACGGAGTCTTCTTGGCGGCGTTCACAGCTTCCTGTTTGGTGGTCAACGAAACCACGTCCCTTCAGCTCTTCCCAACGACGACCTTCGTCGTTGAAACGTATCCATCCTATCGTAATTTTGATATTAAGTCAATAATTCTGATTCAAATGCAAGGATGGTTTTGAGTCCTGGTTGTTGATCCGGACAAGAGAAATCAAGCGCCATTATCCGTAGCCAAACGGCCTGGATAAGCTCCTTGAATCGCTCGACTTCCTCAGCATCGTAACTGAATTCAAGGCACGTGATGTTACCGCTTTGGTTTGGTTCAACGTACTCAATGATGCCTTTAATGACAGTGTAGTTCTCGTACTCCCGCGAGTTTTCAAGGAGTAGCTTGTAGAACATCAATTGTTGGCGGTAATGATGGAGTTTGATTTTCTCAAACTCGGTCTTGCCCTGCCATGTGTTACTGGCTTTGCCGGTCTTGTAATCGGTGACGGTGATCGTCTTGGCTTTCTCGTCGACTTCAATGAGATCGATGACACCCGTGATGACGGCGTTACCGACCGTAATACCCTGGCTTGAGAAGCTGCGCTCGGCAACTTGGGAGGGGTTAAACGACTCATAACGTTCACCCAGAAAGATATTGAGCGCATCGGCTCCCCGGGCAAGATAGCGTTCAAACTCAAGTTCTGGCAAGTGGAAGGTTCGGAGTTCCGTCTCAAAATCTCCTAAGATGTCCTCGACCGGACGGCGCTTGCCGGTTGCTGAGAGGTGCTGGTGCGCTCGCTGGAGTGTGAGATGCATGGCCGAGCCGTAGGCAGCATTTGGGCTGAGTGCCTGAGGGAACCTCAGTAAGTTATGCAGCAAGAACATACTTGGTCCGCCATTGGTGACATCGAGGAAGTTATTGAGATGCGTGGCGCTTAATTTGTAACGCTCAAGCAGCGGTTTCAGGACTGTTTGCTGGTCACCATCAGCGATATTAATAAGCGGTGCCCGCCAGTCAATTTGCTCAGCCGTAAGTTTTTGCGCGACCGTTTGCGGGACGGCGTCATGAATTGGCAGCTTGGGATTAATGAGATACCCGACGACTGGCGTATCCTTGCCGTTATCGATTGAAGCATGGGTCGTGAGATGGAGCGTATCACGGGCCCGAGTCATCGCGACGTAGAGCAGGCGCAGGCGTTCGTCGGTGTTATCACCGCTCTGGTCAATTGGCAGGTTATGCGGAAATCGCAGCAAATGCGGCCGGCCGCGCGAAGTCTCTCCCCAAATATCGTCAGTCAAATTCATCAGCGTGACATCGTCAAACTCCAGCCCCTTTGCCCGATGGGCGGTCATGAGCTCGATAGCACCGTCATCTGCGCCATAAGTGCTGGCGCTTTGGATCGGCAAATTCAATGCCCGATGCAGTTCGAGGAATTCGATGAAATCCTTCAGCGCAAGGACCTGGTCGGGCCGGTACTCACGCAGTGCTGTCCGCAGCGTACGCAGAGCATAGAGGAATTGCGTATATTCAATTGCTTGCGATTTAAGTTTCGTAGCGTCAAAATAATATGCCTTAAGCGGGCTGATAAAAGCGGCCGGCTTTTGTTTTTCGACAGTGGTGGCCTCGCTCATTTCCGTGTCGGCGATGGTCTCGGTCGTACTACCAATTAGCAAGTCGAGGACGTATTCAAGCGGCTGGTAATGGACGTAGCGCGCGATCATCAGGAGCCAGCCAGCGATGTCGTGTAGGCGGCCTTCCATTTCCAACATGAGCTCCAGCCAATAGCGGTGGTCCTTGTTGGATTTCACGCTTAGCTGCCACAACTCGCGCGTTTCAATCTGCCAGGCAGGGTGAGCGAGCATTTCCGGCAAAAGTGCATTGGCGCTTGGTAATTGGTTTTGGCTAATGTGGTAGACGATCTGCGCAATTAGCTCAACGTGCCGGACGACCGGGTTTTCCAAGATGTTTTCCTGGGCATCGTAGCGCAATGGCAAGCCTTTGGCTTGTAGGTATGGAAGCAAGGCTTTGAGCTGGCGGTGGTGGCGTGTGATGATGGCATAGCTTTTATTTCTGTCACGTTTCGTCAACCGTTCAGCAATATGTGAATATTCCTGCAGCTCGGTTTCGTAACTGATAAATTCAACTGGACGTTCAAGCGGTGTGCGGTGCGCGATCAGGGATTTGTTGAGCGTTGAGATTGTTGTTTCTAGGCGCTCTTGTCCTTGGATGATAACGTCGCGAGACGTTTCGAGGATCGGTGCCGATGAACGGTAGTTGTCGGTAAGTGAAATGAGCTCAACGTCACGATAAAGTGAGCGGAAGTCGAGGATGTTTGAGATGTTGGCACCCTGGAAGCGGTAAATTGCCTGGTCATCATCGCCGACGACGAGTAGGTTCGGACGGCCCTCATTAATGGCTGAGTTAGTGAGATTCCAGACGACGCGCATCTGGGCGTCGTTGGTATCTTGGAATTCGTCGACCATGATGTAATGGTATTGCTCTTGGAGGTTGAGGCGGAGATCGTTGAACACCTCAATGGCATGGACGACCCGCAGGATCATATCGTCGAAATCATAGAGCTGGCGTGCCTGCATGGCGATGAGATATTCATAGTAAATGCCAGCCACGGCGCGGATCTTTTGCGACCGTCTGACGTCTTTGAGCGTCAGTTGGCCGTCTTCGCGCTTCTCGCACCAGTCACGTTTCCAGGCACTGAGAGCCTTGGTTGACTCAGCTGATTCACTCTCATCTAGGGCGGTCTGGAGACTGGTTTCAAAGAGCTCGGCCAGTGATTGGTAGTTAATGAGTGGTAGTGATTCCTCTTCGAAAGCATCGAGTGATTGGATGAGCTTTGAGATGGCTGGGAATTGTTTTTTGCTGAGCCGATCACCAAATGCTTCCTGGAGCCGCGGCTGAATCCATTCACAAAAGGCGTCGTTGCGTTCCATGACCTGTAGTAATTCATCAGGCGTTAAACCACTCTTTTTGAGGTCGCTAATTGCGGATTGCGTGTCACGCAAGTAGGTGTACTCGTTGTTCATTTTTGTGCTCAACGGGTTGTCGTGCGGCAACTTTTCGAAGATTTCGCGCAATGTTTCGTATGCGCTCAGTTCATCAGCTGGACGGAAATGAGCGCCGTGATAGAAGTACTCGCTATAGCGGTTAATGATTTCCGTACCGAAGCTGTGAAATGTGTGGATCGAAACCTTGTAGGCATCAGCACCGATTAGTCCAGCCAGGCGTTCGCGCAGCGCGCTGGCGCCGGATTCGGTGAATGTCAGACACAGGATATTACCTGGAAGCTCGTCGGTTTTCTGGAGGATATTCGCAACCCTCACACTGAGCAACTCAGTCTTTCCTGTGCCTGGACCGGCAACTACCATGACCGGTCCCTCGATGGTATCGACGGCCAGTTTCTGGGCTTGGTTGAGAGCGGCGTAGCGGCGGGAAAAATCGGTCATGCTCTCTCTATTGTAACGGATATCCTCATCGGCACACACTCTGTTATGCTAGAGGCATGTTAGCTAAGGTTAATTTCTTTGACGACCGCTTAACAGCGTGGATTGAATCGTGGCCGTTATGGCTGTACCGGCCGATGCTCATGATCACGCATGTCGGTCAGCCACTGACGGTGATTTTGTTCGTCACGGGGTTGTTCGTATGGTCGCTTTGGCAAGGGTTGCCGGACATGGCAATTGCGAGCGCGGTCGTCGTCGTGACCTGTATTCTTTCCAGCGGATTGAAAATGGTTCTCAAACGGGCGCGTCCGCAGACTGAGTTTGCTGCCAAGATGGTGATCCAGAGTTATAGTTTCCCAAGCGGTCATGCTGCTGCTGCGACGGTTGGGTTTGGATTTTTGACCTATTTGGCATTTGCTGCGCTTCCCTCTCCGTGGGGCGCTATCGTTGGTGTAGCGGCAGCGTTGTTTGGCCTCATTGTATGCGTGTCGCGAATTTATCTCGGTGCTCATTTTCCGAGCGATGTCGTTGGCGGAATGCTGCTGGGTGCGGCGGGACTG
>Ga0105028_100052_pt1 | contig 12313 bp, 13 predicted proteins | sample RS_106metaG_FD_91478 | JGI IMG/M metagenome (GOLD analysis project Ga0105028, IMG submission 91478) | Switchgrass associated microbial communities from Austin, Texas, USA, to study host-microbe interactions - RS_106 metaG | ecosystem: Host-associated > Plants > Roots > Rhizosphere | place: USA...
CCTCAGATGGCTGGTCGCAATCTGAGTGTCATGGTAAGGAGAAAATAATGCCAAAGTTAAAGACCCACAAGAGTACCGCCAAGCGCGTCAAACTCTCCGGTAGCGGAAAGTTGTTACGCCGTCGCGCCTTCGGTCACCACCACCTCGCTGGCAAGAGCGAAAGCCGCAAGCGCCTGATTTCAACTGGTGCAAGCATCAGCGGTGGTAACGCCAAAAACATTAAACGAGCCCTGGGAGTCTAAGCCATGCGAATCAAACGAGGAGTTACTGGACACGCCCGACACAAGAAAGTGTTAAAAGCCGCTAAGGGCATGCAGCACAACCGCACCCGCAGCTTCCGCCTTGCGAAGCAAGCGGTCACCCGTGCATTGCAATACGCTTACCGCGATCGCCGCAACAAGAAACGCGATCTTCGTGCACTGTGGATCACCCGCATCAACGCCGCTGCCCGCGAAAACGGCACTACCTACGGTAAACTGATCGCCGGTCTCAAAGCCGCTAAGATCGAGCTTGACCGCAAGACGCTAGCCGAGCTGGCCGCCAACGAGCCAAGCGCTTTCGCCGCGGTCATCAAAGCAGCGAAATAAGTAGAAGGGGCTCGCCCCTTCTCGCGTATCCCGAAATAAATTCGTGATACGCTCCCATCCCCCTAAAGCTCAGCTTACGCTTCGGAGGGATATCACCTAAAAACTCCCCTATCCAGGGGAGTTTTTAGTAGGTTAGGTCATCGGTAAGCCGGGTTCTGTCGTGGACGATCATCTATCTAGTTCCGCAATTGCTCGCGGAATCAAGCGGGTTAAATCGATCTGCTGAACGAACAGCCCCTGACATGAGTCAGATGCAGATCACCTTGCAGCCGGCAGGGTTTACCTTCGACATACGTCACCGTATATTGCTGTGAGCTCTTACCTCACTCGTTTCACCCTTGCTTTGTCCTTTAGGGGCAAAGCGGTTTCGTTTCTGTGGCACTTTCCCTAGGGTCGCCCCCGGTTGCCGTTAGCAACTGCCGTTATTCTGTGCTGCCCGGACTTTCCTCCTACAAATGCAGGCGATCGCCTAATGGCCTAACCTGGTAATAGTATAGCAAATATCCTTACGCTTGGCGCTGGTCGAGGATTTTATTAACGACACCATCGGCGAGCTTATTGTACTCACGCAGCACGTGCGTAAAGGTAACCCGCTCAAATTGACGCGCCAGTTCATTAATCCGATGATAAATCGGCAAAAGCTCAGGATGTTTTATCTTGTACATCCCATTCAACTGCCGCGCTACCAACTGGGAATCCATCCGGAAATCAACTACCCGATACCCCAGCTCCTGAGCTTTCTCGAGCCCGAGGTAAACTGCCTGATATTCTGCGACATTATTCGTCGAATAACCTAAGTATGCACCCCCTTCGGCAATGACCTCGCCAGCTTCACTCATGATGACAAAGCCCGATGCTGACGGTCCTGGATTGCCCCGTGACCCACCATCGCTGTAAATAATTGCGAACGTGCCCGTTGTCGTTACGTCATCACCATGTCGGAATAATGTCGGTTCACTCCCTGTTGCAAACGGAATACTTTGCAACCCGAGGTTTTGCTGGGTCGATTGGGTCAATTCATTTCGTTGTAAACTATCCAACGATTTCCAGACGTATTTGTCATATTCACTACTCAGTTGGATGGTCTTATCGACCGGCTTGAGGGTCGCTTCAAAGATGATGAAGAGGTATTGCAGTTCCCGATCATCGGGATCGATAAAGGTCATTACGTCCTTGAGCTGCATCGTTTCTGGAGCAACGTTGAGGTGGATTCTCAGGGCGTGTGCCAGTGCGTCTTCGGGCTGCTGGCCGATGTGCACGCGACCACCCGGCAGTTCATAGAAGCCCGAGATTGATGGCCGGCCGCCCTTACGACGCAGCAGCAGCACTTTTTCGCCCTGATTGATAATTGCTCTGGTGACGACTTTTTGTTTCATGTTTATTACTGTTATTTTAGCATAAGTACAATAAAATTTCAATAGCGTGCCTATACAAAAATCCTACATTCCGCTAGAGGCGCTGTTGATTCCTCGCGTAAATGCAAGGTGGAGGCTCGCAACCGATCCCCACGGAGATCAGCTATATAAAGCTTCCTTTCTATGATTCGTTAGGAAATCATATGTCCTCTAGCGGGTGTGCAGGACACTTTTATTATAGCATTTAGACACTGACCTGAACGCCGAAGAGCCAGCTGAAGAATCCCAAAAACAGGTTCATCGCCGCCCGCATAAACGTCCCAATAACAGGGCTGGCGATCAAGACAATTGCGAATACCAAAAATATGCCGTAACGCTCAATCACTTCCATCACCCGCCGCGCGCCTTCGGGCGCTAGGGCGTACAGTATACGCGAACCGTCCAGCGGCGGAATTGGCAGCATATTAAAGATAAAGAACCCTAAGTTCACAATAATCGCCAGCTGCAACACCAGCCCAAGCGTTGTTTCGGCTGACGGCGCACCAGCTAGCGCAAAAATTGCAAAACTAATAAACGCTAGCACCATATTCGTCAACGGTCCGGCAATACCGACGAGCGCCGCCCCAAACTCCCCATGGCGCACGCGCATCGGATTAAATGGTACTGGTTTAGCACCGCCAAAGATCGGTAGGCCAAGCACCGCCAAACCAACCGGTAGTAGCAATGTTAGAAATGGATCGATATGCGCAATTGGATTCAACGTCAACCGCCCTTGGGCTTTTGCAGTGTCATCGCCCAGCCAATAGCTGACATAGGCGTGCATCGCCTCATGCAGTGTCATTGACACTAAAATGACCGCAATAACGGCAACAATATACCAAAGATCAATTCCAAATATCATCTTCATCCATTATATAGGATGCTACCCCTTGACCAAAACGCTAAAAAACAGTAGTATGGTACAGATTGATTGAAGGAAATATTAGATATGGCAGCACAATGTGAAATTACTGGCAAAGGAAAAATGCACGGCAACAACGTGAGCTTCTCTTTGCGTCGCACAAAGCGCGTCTTTAAGCCGAACTTGCAAAAGAAGACCTTCATGGTCGACGGTCAGAAAGTAACAATGAACCTTTCGACCCAAGCAATTCGGACTTTGAAGAAAAAAGGCGTTATCTAGGACGACAATTATTAAAATACCGCCTCCCTATCGAGGCGGTATTTTTAGTGGATGCGGAATCTAGGCAGTACGCTGTAATTCGTAAACAGTCAGCGTCTCGGGTAGTGAACCGTTTTTGAGCTTCAGTTTTGGCGTCTGCTCAACGGGTACTCCCAGCTCCTTGATGAATGGCTCCAACTCCATCTGAGGCACTTCGTAGCTAATCGCTTTGTCGGAATAGTGAACTGGGATAACGATCTTTGGGTCGAGCTGGCGAACAAGAGCAACCGCCTGGTGTGCATCAAGCGTGTAGTCATTGCCGCCAACCGGCACAATAGCAATATCAACCAACCCGAGGGTTTCAAGCTGTGATTCATCAAGCGGAGTTGCGACGTGCCCAATGATCGCGACCGAGAACTCACTTGTTGCGACACGGTACATGGTCGCCGCTTTACCGTCAGCATCAATCAAGCGCTGCGCCGGTACGCCCGTAATTGAGATATTCTTGACCTCATATTCACCGGGACGGTCAACCGCAACTTCATCATTTGCAATTCCGAAATCAGCCTGTGTCGACAAAACGACAGCGCTCTTCGGCATAATATCCTTGAGCCCGACTTGGCTCAGTTTCGGATCCGTTACCAGAGTTGCTTGTTTTGTCGTAATGACAACGCAATTCCCACCTTTGTATTCAATTTCCATATCTTCTCTCCTCTCAGTCGCTTAGGATATGTTCACTATCCGCTAATACGGTATGTTTCCCGCCGATGATAGCAGTCACGAACCGGTCTTTAATACTTAATCGGTAATAAAAGTCCTCGTAACTCATTACCGTGTAGTTGAGGCTCTTATTTTCGTCATCTTCCAGTTCGCGCATAAATTTCTTTGCTTGGGTTTTATTGATGTTGCCCGCCAGCAATACGTCTACATCACTGGTTGATCCGTGCACCAACTGGCCACTGAAGAGCGCCACACGGACGTCGCCAAGTGTCTTGAACCGTTTTGCCCAATCATTGCCGTCAACCGCCTGAACCGCTTCTGATGCCAGTTCGCTGTTGGCAAATATGGCGCGTAATGGCGCGTAATGCGCGTAATCCTGGTTCACTTCGTAATACAGCCGATTATTAGAGTTCTCACTCTTAATGATACCGATTGACAACATGTTCGCCAGCTCACGGCGAACGGAGTTAATTTGCTCGTCGATCTTACGAGTAATCTCACGTACATAAAACGCCCGGTCAGGATTATTCAAAAACAGATGAAGTAACTTCACACGCGTTTTTGAACCAAATAATGCGTCAATCATCTATATTTCCCTCAACTCTTTCGAGTACTATACTAGCACACTTTTTCGCATTATCTGTAGCTATCGAGGGTCGCTACCAGGTACGCCTTCGCCTCTTCCAGAGGAAGCCATTGAACAAATTCGTGGCGTTTGAGCCACGTAATCTGGCGCTTGACCAGCTGCCGGTCGCGGATCACAAACCTTTCGATTAGCTCCTCCACCGTCACTCCACCCTCCAGGTACTGACGAATGAGCGGATAGATATTCCCCGTCATTGCTTCACTGTCCCAGCCAAATTGTTCCGTTAGGCCTCGTGCTTCATCAATGACACCCTCATCAATCATTTGCCGGGCACGGTCGCGAATTCTCTGCTCTAAGTCCTGTTTCTCCGTGGCTATCGCTACAACAATTGTCTCATCTCGTGGTTCAAGAAGTGCCTTAGGTGTTCCCGACTTTGCAACGAGTGCATGAATGAGATGGCGTTTGTTGCGAGCATTTTCTGGCAGTGAAATTCGTTGTTCTTTCAGCATCGATGTGAGTTCATCTACGCTTTTTACCTCAAGAAAATCACGTAGCAGTCGGTCATCTGGTGCGAATCCGTATTCTAAAATGACGCTATCGACATACAGGCCTGTACCGCCAACAAGGAACGGAATTTTGCCGCGGCTACGGATATCAGCAATCGCCTTCATGGCACGGCTTTGGAAGTCATGGACCGTAAATCGCTCACCAGGATTAACAACATCTAGTAAATGATGCGGGACCCGAGCTTGATCTTTCTTTGAAGGTTTCGCCGTGCCGATATCCATACCCCGATAAATCGTCCGCGAATCAGCACAGATAATTTCACCATGGTAGCGCTCAGCAAGTTCGAGTGCTAGCGCGCTCTTTCCACTTGCTGTTGGGCCGGTAATGACAATCAGGGGCGCCATCGTCGCTCCGCAAAGCCAACGATTCGATAATCCGCCACTTCGAACCCTTCCGCCTCCAGTGCTTGTTTATGACCCTCTTTGCCACCGTAGTAGCCGCTGGCGCAATCGCCAAACCGATTGACGACCCGGTGCCATGGTAGCTCGGTCGGACCGAAGTGCGCCAGCCCACCCACAATACGCGAGGCGTGAGCTTGCCCGCACAACGCAGCAATATCGCCATAGGTCATCACGCGCCCTGTCGGTATCTGGGCGACGAGATCATAGACACGGTTCTTAAAACTATCGTCCATCAAAATACCTCTCTACCTCTCCCCAATCTTTCACGCGCGTCACATTTGCCGGTAGTATTTCATCACGATTCCATCGGTAATCACCAAAAAGCAAAGCTTGGAGGCCAGCCTCAGCAGCTACACTGCAGTGGCGCAACAAGTCATCTATCAGGTAGCTTGCACCTAGTTCCTGGCAGATAGCAGCCTTGGTAAGGGTATTGCCCTTGTCCCAAATAGGGACAAATCGTACCTCGCGAAACACATCACCGAACTCTTCCCGAATCCATAACATCGAATCTTCGATCACTGCTTGTCGACGTGCCGTTACGATCACAAGATCATACCGTTCCCTCAAACGACCTAAAACCTCTTTTGAGTCTAGCTTAACTTTAAAGTGTCGATGCGCTCCGCTCTCATGAAAGGCGGCAGCACGTGCCTCGGTTTCATCATGCTCTATTTGCCACATCAGTGACCAGTGGTCCTGATAATCTTCAACTGTTAAGTTCGTCCCGTATTTCTCATTACTCCACTGCACGAACGTTTCCGCGTGATCAGCAAGCGTATCATCAATATCAACAGCTATAATCGGCTTCTCCATGATACCTCTCTACAGGGATGATTTACTGGCGCGGGCTTTTGCTTCGTTGGCCAGGCTGACGAAAAATTGGTCGACAACGTAGCCTTGCTCTTCCCGGCCATCAACCGCCAGGTCATCCCGTACTCGCGGCGTTAATTTACCCTCAGCCACTTCCTTCTCACCAATCACCAGCGTATACGGTACCTTCAGTTTTGCCGCAGCACGAATCTTCTTGCCGACTGATTCATTACTCTCATCAACGACGTACCGAACACCGTGCTCAGCGGCTTTTTCACTCAACCGACGTACAAAGCCAACAACTTCGTCACTATCCTTAACCTGGATAATTCTCAGCTGTTCCGGTGCGACCCACAACGGGAATCGGCCACCAGTATGCTCAATGTACACGCTTAGGAACCGCTCGATTGAGCCCATTAACGCACAGTGAATCATAACCGGAGTTTCTTTGAATCCACTTTCTCCGACATACTCTAGCTCAAAACGAAGCGGCTGAACGAAATCAAGCTGAACTGTAGCCACTTGATGCTCGCGCCCTATCGCATCCGTTGCCATGAAGTCGATCTTTGGACCATAAAATGCCGCTTCGCCAGTCGCCTCAAAGAACTCCAAGTTATTAGCTTCGACGGCCGCCTTGAGCTGCTCTTGCGCAGTCTCCCATAGAATCTCGTCACCTAAGTAGCCCTTCCCGTCGTCACGATAGCTGAGGCGCACTCGAAGTTTCATGCCCAACGCCTGATACATATCTCGTGCCGCCGAAAGAAGCTGATTAATCTCCTGTTCAATCTGATCACCGCGCGCAAATACATGGCTATCATCTTGTGTTAACGAGCGAACACGGCTCAATCCGCCCAGCTCGCCGGTTTTTTCATCCCGATAATCGGTTGTCGTCTCACAGTAGCGAACCGGAAGATCACGATATGAACGTGGTTGTGATGCATAAATCTGCGTGTGATGTGGGCAGTTCATCGGCTTCAGCGCAAATTCGTCGCTAGTCTCCTGGCTTTTAACAAGGAACAGCTCGTCACCAAACTTATCCCAATGCCCAGAAGTTTTATAGAGGTCAATCTTGGTAATATGCGGCGTCCAGACCTTACGGAAACCAAAATTCTCACGCAGTTCATTAGAAAACTTAGCCAGTTCTTCACGCAAAACCGTACCCCGTGGCGTAAATAACGGCAGGCCAGCGCCCACAAGCGGCGAGGTTACGAACAGATCAAGTTCCTGACCAAGCTTGCGGTGATCACGCTGCTTCGCCTCTTCGAGCATGTGGAGGTAGCGATCAAGCTCTTCTTGGGTTGCAAACGCTACACCGTAGAGACGTTGCATCTGAGCGTTCTTCTCATTGCCGCGCCAATAAGCACCGGCCACGCGCATCAGCTTGAAGGCACCAACTTTGCCGGTGCTTTCCGCGTGCGGACCACGGCAGAGGTCAGTAAAATCCCCGTCGGTATAAAAGGAGACGTTCTCAACCGCGCCTTCACCCTCGGCGGCCACGCCAAGCGTTTCCGTATCGAGGTCCTTCGCAACGGTCGTGCCGGCTCGCTTCAGGTCGTTCAAGAGCTCCGTCTTGTATGGCTGGTGAGCTGCGTCCGCCCAGTCGATCGCCTCATCAATTGCCTTTTCCGACCGCTCAAACGGATAATTTGCCGCGATCACCTTGCGCATTTCCTTCTCGATTTTCGGAAAATCTTCTTCTGAAATCTTCACCTCACCGAGGTCAATATCGTAATAAAAGCCATTTTCTACCACCGGTCCGACACCAAATTTCGCCTCTGGCCAGAGATGCTGGACGGCTTGGGCGGTAATATGTGCGAGACTGTGGCGCATCGCATAGATTTGATCTTCGTTCATACCTTCTCCTCTTTATAATGTAAAAACGCGCAGGTTACGGTGCTCGATACTCAAGCAATGTAGTCTGCACGTTTCGGGCCCGGATTGCCAGGCTGTTCCACCGAAATCTTTCTCTTTTCTCGATGACGTTATCGTACGTCCCGATCTAACCCACGAAGCTCAGCGGGCGGTTACTCCGCGTCATTGCTCGCGTTTAGTATACCATATCCTTGCCCTTCGCCTCTGTTTTTGGTACAATTTGACCTGTTCTGCTGTTCCGTTAGGGAAAAGAGCAGCCGGAGACTTTGGCTTCGCCAAAGCCCCGCGCGATGAGAAAAACCGTAGGTTTGTCTCATGCCCGCGGGCGATTAGCTCATTTGGCTAGAGCGCCACATTGACGTTGTGGAGGTGATAGGTTCGAATCCTATATCGCCCACCAAAAGTAAAAACCGGTCCTTGTGATCGGTTTTTACTTTTAGCAGCGTTACTGATTCGAACCGTAGCCGCGGGAGCGACAGGTTCAAATCCTACAGCAAGCACCACTCGCAGATGCTTGCATCGAGAATGGTGCGCAGATGGTAGCAGAAGCGTTCTATCGACTAAACAGTCCTTAGAAAGCCCCTTCCAGAGGCCAGAAATTCCTACTTTCGTTCTTCCCCGCCTCTCCCCTACTTTTCCACGCGCCTTTTGCTACTTTTTCTCCTTAATTCATACATCAAGTGATATATCGGCCTGCACTGATCACCTCATAAATATTCACTCTATGATATATCCATCAAGCACAGGCGTTATTGACAGATTTAACCATTAGTGCTAATATAAATATATGGATACCCCATCCAAGTCGTCTGACCGAGGTCAGTCACACAAATCAGAGCTCGACAAGTTTCAACTCTTTTATGAGTTGGCTGTCCCTACCCGTGAAGTTCGCGCACGTATTAAGCGCCAGTCACGCAACTCGCGTTAGGTTATACTCTGTTATCGTTTTAGATAACTAGCTCGGCCGGTCCCTCTCATTATGAGAAGGACCGGTTTTTGTTTCCACACTCATCGCAAAACTTATCCACTAGCATTTTTAATTGCCGTATGACAATATATAGCTATGTTTTGTATAAAATGTCATCACGAAAACACGAAAGTTATTAACTCCCGACCGAACAAAAAACATGCTACAGTCTGGCGTCGTCGTAAGTGTGAATCATGCGGAGCTACCTTTACCACAACAGAGGTAGTTGCGACTGAGGGTGGTCTGTTGTCTATCTCGGACGGAAAAAACGTAACTCCTTTCAGCGTGAGCCGGTCACTGCTGAGCATTGCCCCTCTCCTCACGGCCCAGGAGACGGCTCCTGATGACGCTTACTGGCTAGCTATGACAGCCTATGAAAAAGCCCTGCAAACAAACGATGCAGTGATCAGTTCCAAAGAATTAGCTAGCATTATATTTGGTGTTTTAGAGCGCTATGATAGCACTGCAGCGCTCAAGTACGCCCTTGATCACCACTTAACCCGTATGCCTAGTTCTCGTGCCAAACGGCCAAAAGCTAGTCGCTCTTAACGGCTTTTTCGGTGACGTCGAACTTATCGAGATACTTGCCTATCATGAGGCGGGTTTGCGAATAGAATGCAGCCGCAGAACCGTATACAACGCTCGTCAACGGCATAATCAGCCACTGAAGCAGCATCCAGACGTTACGGCGCCGTTTGTAGCGTTCAGGGCGCTTTGGCAGCATCTTGAATGACAAGAAAACGACAATAAAGATACCGACCATAGCGATCCGCTGCAGCAAGCTCGCGACGTTTGGCAGCTCATGTGCCACGATACTGCGGCTCGATTCCGGACTCAGGTACAGCGGTGCCCAGGCGCCAAACAACAGGATAATCGAGGCGCTCGCCCAACTGACATGGCTCTCGAGCAAGCGGATAAACTTTGCGAAGCCATCAAAGCGGGGTACTGTACGATCCTTACGGAACACATTCTTGGCAACGTAGGCGATATCCGAGGCGCCATATGCCCAGCGCCTCAGTTGAATGAACTGGGCCTTGAGCGTCCGGCGGTAGCCTTCGGCCAATACAGCATCTTGGTAAATCGGGACATAAATTGGCACGACGTCGTAGTGCCCGTCATAGCGGAAATAACTGCGCCAGAACTGATGCCCGTCTTCGACAATGGTGCGTACGCTCCAGAAATCCATATCGATCAAGGCCGTCATACTCTGGGAATGCGCCGCGAAATTACGCAACATATGTGGCCGCTGGGAGTTCACCACGTTCCAGAACGAATTACCCGTCGCGAGGACACGCATTGGCGCCGGTACATCCCAGATGTTATTAAGGAACAATGCCAGCGGCTGAAACGCCACGTGACGTGCCTCAGGATGCACAATAAACTCATACGTTACATATGAGAAATAGGTCGAATGCGGCCGGTTGTCAGCATCCAAGGTGGTGACGAGAACGTTTTCGGGGTTAATTTTCTCTTTCTCGAGATATTTCTTGAGGTACTTACCGGCATACGTGATGTTACCACCCTTGCCGATGACTTCGTTTGGCAGATCAGCCGGGTGTTGCACGATGTGGAACGAATGGAATCGTTTCTCAAACTTCTTCTTCATGAGCTTGACTGTACTCTCAATTGCATCGCCGCCGCGTGCCTCATAGGCAATCGTCATGATCATCTGCCGATGGTCGTAATCACTCGCCAGGACCGCCTCAATCGTCGGCTCCAGAATTTCGCGGCTTTCATTGTAGGTTGCGATGATAACTGCGTTGTAGACTTCAGACGGCTTGAGGGCGTTGACCGTATTTGCCTGCTGGTCAAGGTTACGTTCGTGAACAGCCGCCCGCCAGCTTTTGGCGTAATGTTGCTGTTTGAGAGCCTTCTTTGGATTCTCCAGATCATCAAGACGGGCCCGCCAATCAACCCGCTGTGCCCGTTGCAGTGCGTTGTAGCCCTGGATCGTACGGTAGGCCATGCCGATCGCTTTCACGAACCACGTAATGATGTAGACGACGACAAACACCGCGCCATACAGCGGATTAATGATACTGAGGATAATCGGCAGCAATATCATGGTGTAGCTCAATACACCGGGGAGAATTTCGAAAAATCGGTATTGGGCAGTGCGCTTGCCGACAGGAATTTCAATATCAGTCATTATGACAGCGACGCGACCCTTAGGATTGCCAGGATGAAGACGGTACTAATTGCCAAAATGACGACCGTCAGCCACAAAAAACCGAGCGCGAACTGGCGCCCTTTGTTCTCGAGTAATTTTGCACTGATGAGAGTATGGAGCACCGCCACGATCATCGCGAAGACAATAAACGCGATTTCGTAATACCACTTGTCACGGTAAAAATGCGTGATACCAAAGCCGCTATATCGCACCGGCACCTGGAGGTCGCTCGGGCGGATATAGATGGTACCAATCACAATAATGACAACGACGACAAGTGCAATTGCGACCCAGGCAACCCAGAACGCACGATCACCCACCATCTGTTTCATGCTTGCTTTTATATTCATAATTTAATCTCTTGGTGCGGGTACAGAGAATCGAACTCTGCTCTCAACCTTGGGAAGGTTGCATATTAGCCACTATACGATACCCGCATATGTTTAGTATAGCGTGGAGCCGAAGACGGGACTTGAACCTGCGACCTGCTCGTTACGAATGAGCTGCTCTACCAACTGAGCTACTCCGGCACGTGTGTAACAGATGGATTATATCATACTTATCTCTGATAAAGGAGTTGCCAAACAGAGGAAAAATTGCTACCATTTACTAGTTCTCTTGCGCTCTCGGGCGCTTCAGGGAAAAGAGCAGCCGGAGCGTGTGAATTCACTTCACCGCCCCGTGCGATGGAAAAAACCGTAGGTTTGTCCCATACCCTGGGCGGGGGCTCGTAGTGAAGTTGGCCTATCACGCCTCCCTGTCACGGAGGAGATCGCCGGTTCGAATCCGGTCGGGCCCGCCAAATTTAGAAATTCACCCTTGCGGTGGATTTTTAAATTTGTCGCTCTGATCCGGATCTGAACTAGGCGATGCTGGATGAAATCCGGCCAATCGCCGGTTCGGTGAAGCGAAGCCACGCACAGGAGCTTGCTCCGAGCATGGCTGAGCGGAAAAGGACAAAGTCCGCTATCCGGTCGGGCCCGCCCCGAAATAAGTTCACCTACTCTGGTGGACTTTTTTCGTAGTGTTTAAATATTATGAATCGTTTACTCAGACAAGAGCTGGCCAAGTTTATCGAGTTGATCCATATCAATGCCGGTTACGCCTCCATAGTCGATAGTA
>Ga0105028_100053_pt1 | contig 12008 bp, 31 predicted proteins | sample RS_106metaG_FD_91478 | JGI IMG/M metagenome (GOLD analysis project Ga0105028, IMG submission 91478) | Switchgrass associated microbial communities from Austin, Texas, USA, to study host-microbe interactions - RS_106 metaG | ecosystem: Host-associated > Plants > Roots > Rhizosphere | place: USA...
CCGCCCAACCGCCCGGTCTTAGCGGAGCGCCGCCAGCATCTCGTCCTTGGTGGCACCGCTGGGGATCTCGACACCACGACGGTCGGCCACTTCCTGAAGCTCGGCCTTGGTCATGGAGTCGAGGTCTTCATTCTCCTCGTAGACGGGAGCACCCTGGACGTTCGGGTTCGCCACGCCAGGGTTGGCCTTGGCGTTCTCGGTCCAGTCGTAGTGCTTGCCCTCACGGATGTTCGCCACGTCCGTAGGCTCCGGCCCCTGCACACTCTCATCAGCGGACTCGTCCACGATGGTGGGCGGGATGAACTGGGGGGTGATCCCGGCAGCCCTGGCGACCTCAGGGTCAGGAAGCTGCTCCGGCAGATAGACCTGCGGCCCCTGCCCGGGAACCTCTGGCATCGGACCCTGCTGAGCGCTCCAGTAGAGGTCCGGGTTGGCGTTGTACTCGTCCTCGCCGCCAGCACGCTCGATGGCGTCCTGACGTGCTTCCTCCTGGTAGTCGGGGTCGCCAGACCCAAGGATCCTGGCGTCTTCCTTCGTTGCCATGAGCTTCTCCTTCTGATCGGTCAGGACGCTCGACAGGAAGATTAGGCCGTCAGGACGACTTCTCCGGGGAGGGAGGCTCGTCCACGACCTCGGCGTCTTCAACGTCGTCCTCCTCAGCCTCCTGGGCCTGGGGGGACTCCACTGCCCTCTGCTCCTGCACCTGTTGGGTGAGTACTGCCACTGCGTTGATCGTGATCGACACACCGTGGCCGTTGATCAGCAGGTTGCGGGCCTCTGACAATGCCTGCTCCATGTCGGAGAATTGCACCCGCCGGAGATCCGTGCCTTCGAAGGTGGCCGTGAACTCGTACACCATGGTGGCGGTCGCCGCCTGACGCATGCCCTCTTCGAAGCCCTGGGCGAAAGCGTTCGCCATGTCTTCGTCCTTCACCGTCGCCTTATTCTGCCTCTCGGCCATCGTTCTCCTTCATGTGCCGGTGCCGGGGAGCCTCGGCACGCTCCTCGGCCTTGGCGGCAAGATCGGTCAACTGGTCAACGGCTGCCTGCGCCTGCGCCGTCCACCCCACCGGCACGTCCTCCACCTCACCTCGCTGCTGATGGTTCTCCGGCAGGTCTTCGGCATGGACGTGACAGCACGTCGAAGGTTCGCCTTTCCAATGGGTCTTCCCCATCGGGTCATGGCAGCAACGTTGCGCCACTACTCGCCGCCGATCTCCTTGGTCGGCTCATCGCCGCCATGGTCGTTGCAGTAGTACGCCTCGCTCACGGCAGGGTTGTTGGAGACCCGGGTGGCGGGCTTGCCGCAGACGGCGCACACCTTCGGCCCCTGGGAGTCCGTTGCCTCCTGCTGTTCCTCTTCGCTGGGAAGATCGGGTGCCGGGGGCGTGACGCCCTCGGTCTCTTCCTGGGGTTGCTCCTCGGCGGTCTTGCGTGCGGGCATGGTCACCAACCTCTCTTCCAGTACGGCGGGGTCAGGAAAGGGTCTCTACCCACAGACCCATAGGACTCGATCCGGTCTTGGCGCAGATCCATCATGTACCCAGCCAGCAGGATCATGGGCGCCGTCAGACCGGAGTGAACGGCCCGGAGATTGCTCATGGCGTCGGTGACGAGATTGTGGGCTGTCTCCAGGCCCTCTCGCCCTCCCCGGCGCAGGTAGGTGGCGGCTCGATGGACGATCTCGTTGTTGGGCGCTGACAGGCCGTCAGCTAGAGCATCCAATTCCTCTGGCGTCGCCATGGGGGAATGCTACGAGATCGAGTCCTCCAGAGCACGGACACGCCGGAGAAGCTCTCGGTTCTCCCGGCGCAGGGTCTTGATCTGAAGCTCCTGGTGCAGGCTCAGGCGGGCCAGGAAGAAGACAGAGCCGCCCATGATGGCGCACCACTTATCGACCTCGTTCTGCATCTCCTGCGTCTGCTCAGTGAGCTTGTCAAGCTCTTCCCTGTCGTCCTTGCTGAGCATCTCGTAGTCGGGGTGGCGGTCCACTGTCTCCGGCGTCGCTTCCACCGGGGTGGAGGTCTCATCGCTCATCGGCGTGGCCTTTCGAATCGTGGGCCGGGGAGTTGCCTACACGGAAGCCTGACGGCGTCGCAGACCTCCTTTCGGAACCCCTCCCCGACCCAGGGCGAGATTATCGGGTCAAGGCAGAACGATCTCCGAATCGACCTGGGCGTCGGGAAAGGCCAAATCAACTATATGGCGCAAGGTCTTGATGGTCTTATGGGTCTCCTTGTCCGGGTCTCCAAAACACCGGATGGTGACCGTGGCCGTTACCTCGAAGTCTCGCTCCCGGGACAACGCCCCAATTACCCCGGCTGCTGGAACTCCTGGCTTGGATCGCCGCCTGGGCGAACCCTTCCCGTTGCTGGATGTCTCGCCCATCCCGATGGTTCTCCTCTCCCGTCCCACTCTGCAAGCACATGCAGGGCAAGTGGCTCCGATTCGTAGCACCATTCATCAACCAAGACCTTGCCGCACATGACCTTCAGCCGCACGCAGTCCGGGGAGCGCAATGTGACCCCGCCGATGTGGCCGTCATCGAACTCCTTGGTGGCGGTCCACCCCCCGGCGCCGTCGTGGAATTGGATCACGGTGCGACGCGGCCCAGGAGACAAAAAGAGCGGTAGGTCTGGGGGAAGAGGCGAGCGAAATGCTCCTCCATCCCCCGGGCCACCATCTCAATCTCGTACTGCGGGTAGGAGGGGAACTTGGCGAATTCGTGCTTCGTCCTCAGCCCCAGGAAGTGCATGAGCGACCGGGGGTTGCAGGTGGCAAACATCGCCGTGTACGTCCCCACCGGCAGCACCGTCCGGGCGACCTCCTTGGCGATGCCGTTCTCCAGCATGTACTCATAGCGCCAGTACGCCTCCCGGTAGGAAGAGCACATGGCGCTGTAGGCCAGGTGGTGCTGAGCTTCAGTACCAGGAACGAATTCGTAGGCCCCCGGCTTGCCCTCCTGCACCAGCGGACGGTCCATGGCGGGCACGTAGAAGGTGGGGTCAAGCTGACGGTAGCGACCACTCACCTCGTTGTAGCTCCAGCCCACACGGTGCCGGTGGAACTCACGGAACACGAAAATGGGCGCCTCGATAAAGAAGGTCATGGAGGCGTGCTCAAAGGGCGTCCCATGCCGGTTCCGCATGAGGAAGTTGATCCGCCCTTCGCTGGCGGTGGCCTCCAGCGCCTCGGCGCCCTGGGTCGAGACCAGCATCGCCTTGATGATCGAGTCATCGTTGCCCATCGAGTCCACAAGCTCGACGGTCATGTCGCAACGAATGGTGATGTCCTTCGTTTCCAAGTCGTTCTCCCAGTGAGTGGCCCAGCGCCGTCGGCCTATCGTAGATGCGTGGAGTGCTGCGGGGCGAGGATGGTTTATTGGGACGGTAGGAAGGCGCTCTACCTCATCTGCACGGTGTGCGACCACACCATGCCGGTGCCCGTTGAAACCGTCCACTGCCCTCTCCTCACCTGCGAGGGGGGTGGAGGTCTAGGCTTGCCCCATGAGGAACATCAACCTGAACCAGTTCGCCTTGCCAGGGATGGAAGAGCACGCCCATCCAGGCGCTAGGCACCTGGCAAAAGGCGTGTCCTTCCACACCTCCCACGACTTCACGTACAACACCCCGCCGGGGGAGGAAGAGAACTGGCGGCAGTACCGGCAGCCTCACAGCCACATGATGTACGCCAGCGGCCAGCACGGCGAAACGCTGGGAGAGCTTCACTGGGCAGGCTCCGGGCAGCAGCGCAAGAGCGAGCACTCCGGCCACTACCCCGGCGAGATCACCTGGGTGCAGAGCAAACGGCCCTTGACCAAGAACAACCCGACGGGCGCCCTCTACGAACCGACCAAGAGCGGGAACTGGCGCAAGGCCAGGAACCCCCACAAGGGCCTGATGACCGACATGCTGAAGATGGCGCACGGCATGAACTTCGGCCAGTCCACCGTGCCGGTCCATTCGCCGGATCGCACCCGGGAAGGCGAGGAGTGGGCGACCAAGGTTGGCCCTGAGCACCTGACGCCAAAGCGCTTCGACTTCGACTGGCGCCCGCCCGCCGGGACGCACCCGTACGAGCAGAAGCGCAACCTCAGCCAGCGCCAGTTCTCGAAGCCTCCCGAAGGCCAGCAGCACCTCCCCGGCATGTCCCGGGCCGACGACATCTGGTGGGACGTGAAGTGAGCATGCGGGCGCTCGGGCGCCAGTTCCGGGCCAAGGTCGTCAACCGGGGTCTGAACGTCGTCCCAGGAACCTCTGAGCGCCCTCAGGGGCAGTTCTTCAGCGACAAGCCGTACCACGACCCGGCGGCGCCCATGCGGGCCTACAACGACCGCTACGACCTTGCTCGAAGCGTCGAGCGGAAGTGGCAGGAGCACGAAGCGGCGCAGCCTGGCTACCAGTCGTGGAACCGGAGGAACGCCCTCTACATCGTGCGCCAGGAAACGCTCTTCGATCCCGGCAACTACGGGCGCCCGGAAGAGGATGATCGAACGACCCGGACCCGGCAGGATCTCTTCAAGGTGAGGTGGGGCGAGTGAGGAACCTCAACATCAACCAGTTCGCTCTCCCGGGCATGGAGCACCTTGCTCACCCGGGCGCCCGTCACCTGGCGGCGGGGACGATGTTCCACCTCGCCACGGAGAAGCAACTGGAGGACACCCCCTGGGCCGGTCCCCATCACCGGCACACGCTCTACGCCCACAACATAGGGGCGCAGTTCGACCCTGACCGCCACCACGGCAACGCCCAGGGCTGGATGGAGTGGGCCGGTCAGCACGACCCGCCGCACATGTCGAAGTACCCCGGCGAGATCCAGATGGTCGAGCGGGGCTACGGGATGGAGCGCCCCACGAAGGGCCTCATGAGCGACATGTACAGGATGGGCCACCAGATGAACATGGGGCAGTCCACTGTGCCGCTGCACAGCCCCACCCGGACGCCGGAGGGCGAAGCCTGGTCGGCCAAGATCGGCGGTCCCCGGCCACCGATGAACGACCACGACTGGCGACCGCCGAAGGGTCTCCACCCGTACGAGAAGCAGCAGGCGCAGGTGACCCGGCGAGCGAACATCGAGCGGGCCAAGACCAAGCGCAGCCGCCCAGGGCAGGGCACGCTGTTCTAGTGCCCGGGGAGGTGCGCCGTCCCCTCCAACCGGGCCTAACTCACCAGACCGACTCGCAGGGACCGTCACCGGCCTGGGAGCGGTTAGCTACCCAGGCCGGATCAAGGCCAATCAGCGACCTCGCTCCTCCCAGAGCGCTTCATTCTCGGTGCGAAGGCGTTCCACCCGGCGCAGCAGGTCATCGATCAGAAGGTTGGCCTCGTCCAGGCGTAGCTGGAGGAGGTCTGCCCGCTGGCGCTCCTGCTCTACGGTCGTGTTCTGGGCCATCTCCCCTCCTTTCGTCAAGCACATTCTAGATGACCTGGCAATACCCACCAGAGGTGGTATTCCAATCGGCCAATGTCAGAGGGGCTACAGGCCCTATACAGCGCATGTTCAGCCCTAAGGTGCTGGTCAGAAGCCTTTTTTGAAATGCGCCTGTATAGGCCCTGTAGTCCAATGCCACTGATTCCAGAGGTCTGGCGCTAACTCTCGACGGTGACGTACCAGCCGAAATAGTGGTTCCACATCGGCGGCTCCATGGGCTTGACCGGGATCGATCCAAGCCCGTTGCAGGCTGAGCACTTCACCTCTGCGCCAGCATCATCCGGGTCATCGAGCGTGCCGTACTCCCACCAAGCGCCATCACCGTGGCACGCCCTGCACTCCTCGATCTCCCACACCTGCTCCCCGGGCCGGTGAAGGAACCTCCACTGCTCCGGCAGCCCCCACTCCGGGTGCGCTTCCCGGGTGCGGGTGTAGTTGAACTGGAGCATGCGCTTAGCCGACTCAACGATCTCCTCCGGCGCCTCCCGGGGATGATCGAGCCGGATCGAAATGGCGTTGCCGTACTCCTTCAAATCTTGCCCCGGAGGGACGGCTCCCAGAGAAGCTCCCGGTTCTTCTCCTTGGTCGAGCCGTAGTACACCGGCTGCTCGGCCAGCTTCAGGTCGGTCTTGGGAACCCAGTCCTCGGCACGGTTCTCGACCGGCTGGCCTTCGGAGTTTCGGATCATGGTGGTGCCCCAGTGGACGAACACCTCGTCGGCCCTGAGGCCCTGTACGACGCCGTGAGGGCCGTCAGGCTTGCGGGTGACCCGATCCCCCACCTGGAAGCTCACGACGGCTCCTGGGGCCACCAGGGCCTCTCTGGCGGGCGGCGGTGAACCCAGGGCAGGTTGCACCGTCACCTCCGGCGCCAAAGACGGGGCATAGCCCTCGGCCATGTCCTGAAGCACCTCCGACAGCGGCTGCGGCTTCTGGTACAGGCCGGTGCCCTCACAGAGGCGCCCCTCCAGCGGGTGGTTGTTGTGGTTGCGGAACCTGCCCGCCGCCGTCAAGCCGATCTCACGCCCGCACTCCGGGCAGATTGCCTTCACGTCGCCTCCTCGATCTTTGCTCCCACCACGGGCTGACCATCTTCATCCCAGTCCAACTCGAAGCGACCCCGATAGCCGATGTCGCCCATGTCCCAGCGCATCTCGCAGTCAAAGAGCGTGCCGTTGAGCCGCTCCCGCATCGGATGACTGACCGTCCAGCCATCGTTGCGGAACTCAATCTGGTGGTGCTCCTCGGCCAGCAGTTCCTGCACCCGCTCCCGGCAGCACTCGATGTATTCGTTCGGCTCGGCGCAAAGCGTCTTGCCGCACATGCAGGGGAACAGGTAGGTGGTGTCTCCGACCTTCACGCCGCCTCCTAGATGTCGATGTCGGCAAAGGCGACGCACCAGGCAGGAATCTGATCGATCCCCCGCTGGAAGATGACGGCGCCGTAGACGCAGACGCCCAAGTCCACGTTGGCCTGCATGGCTTCTCGAAGCTCGACCATGCTCCGGCCAGTCGTCCACACGTCGTCCACGATGACGATGTTCGGAGCGTTCGCCATCATGTGCTGCTTCATGATCTCGGCCAGGCGCAGCCCACCCCGGGGGATGCCATGCACTTCGCTGAAGGGCGGCAGCCGATCGGTGAGAACCTGAGCCACCATCTCCAGGTCGGAGTCGGTGAGCACATCGCAGTTGATCCGGTACTTGCTCTTACCACCGGAGTGCAGGGTGAAGTCGCCCTGCTCGAACAAGGTCATGACCGCCGTACCACCTTCCTCTTCATCGGCGCTTCCTGCTCATGCGGGATGGCGCTCTGCGGGTGCCCCTTGATGTTGTAGCCGTGCGTGCGGGTCCACTCGGCCCAGATCTCGTTAAGAACGTTCTCGCAGCGCCGGATGGTCTGCTGGCAGTCCCGCATGAGCGCCAGCATTTCCTCTTCACGTTCGTCGGCCATCAGTCCATCCTGTCCAACTCGTCCTGCACCCAGGGGTCAACCTGCGGCGCTTCATCCTCAGGGTGCAGCCAGCCTTCGTCCCGCAGGCGGGAAAGTACGACGGCGACGGTGTCCATCATCAGCTTCTTGTTCTGGACCGGCACGTCTTCCCACGGGACGGCGCTCGCCTTACGGGTCTCGTAGCCATGGCTCGGAGCAAGCTGCTCGTAGGCTTCATGGAACCAACGAGCCGTCTGGGTGATCAACGACCCTGGGATCCCTTCCAGTGCTTCACCGGCCAAGATTCTCACCTCCTGCGTAGCGCTGGGTGAAGGTCGCTGTCTTCAACTCGGCCCGCATCTCCAGCAGCGCCATGGAGAGCGCTGCAACGACACCTTGCGGCGCCTGGAGCATCAACTCGTTGCTGATATCGATGCTCCAGTAGCCCTCTCGACGGCGCTCGAACTCCAGGTAACAGTCACGACCATCTTCCGTGGGAACGATGATCGTGCGCCTCATGCGGGCTTCCCCATGCCGCAGATCCGGTAGTGCTGGCGTAGCTTGCTGGCGCCCCAGAACACCATCTTGCAGTAGGCGCAGGCCAACCTCTTGGAACCCTTCATCCCAGCAATCCTTTCAGCGCTTGCGTTTTCACCTGGGCGATCTGCTGGTGGAAGGCGATATGCGCCAGCTTCGCCCGGTCGTTGGCGACGATGGCACCGCCGCACTCCGGGCACCCGACGAGCGCCGGGTCGGTCCAGGTGTTGACGATGCCGTCGAAGGTCGTGTCGGTGCGCTGCACCAGAGGCACGCCCTCGATCCACTCCCACTGGTCCGGTTCCATTACGACCGGTACTCGCACCACCACGCCGAAAACGCCTCAGCCAGCTTCTGCCCGAAGAGCGAGCCAGGGGCGTCATAGGACGTGGTGAAGAAAGTCTCGATGGCCTTGCCCATCTCCAGGCGCATCTTGTTCTGCACCTCTTCGTTGTTGTCGATCATCTCCCGGGCAATCCGGTGGACGGCCTGGGAGATGGCGAGATTGAACGCCTCCTGCAACGGTGTGATGTTCCTGGCGCTGCCGTAGCGGTCCTTCTGCGGCGCCATGAGGTGGGCGATGGCCTGGGTGATGATCTCTTCCCGCTTGCCGTCGTCAAGCTGCTGGAGAACCCATTGCTGCACAAGGGCCTCCAGGTGCTCCTGCGGAAGCTCGATCTTGATTGCCGGTTCAGTCACGGTGCTCCTTGTCGTTCAACGAAGATCCATGAGGATCGAGACCATCTTGTCCATCGCCTTGCGGCGCTCTTCCATCTCCCGCTCGGTCAGCGGCAACTCACCGAAGACACCCGACACGAAGACCCGCACCAGCAGTTGTACGGCGGCGTGGAACTCAGCGTCATGGGCGTAGCGCCCCTTGGTGTCGGACGAGGCGATGAACGCCAACAGCGCCCTGTCCTCGGCCCTGTACTTGAAGCCGTCCATGACCACCCGTACGAAGCGCTCGTCCTCCGGCGTCATCTCCCGTCCGTAGGCGACCTCGATGGCCTCGGCCACGTTCTGCTGCCAGGTCGCCATCAGCGTCGCCAGTCCGATGCCCGCTTGTACGGCGAGGGCGAGCGCTGCTCCGTGCTGCTTTCCAGCAGCAGGCGCAGTTCATTGACCAGGGTCTGCTTCGCCGCCTGGACGGTGAGGTTCTTCTGGACGGGGGTCAAGACCTCCGACACCGCCGCCTTGATGCGGGCATCGACGTAGATGTCGAGCGCTGCGATGAACCTCTCGACTGCGATCATGACGCCTCCTTGTGGCGCTCAATGAACTTCGCCGCCTGGTAGGCGACAGCGAGTGCGCCCCAACCAACCTCATCCGGCAGCCAGTCGCAATAGACCTCGGCGCCATGCCGGTCACGGACCATGATGCAGACATCGACCTCCCAACCCTCGGCAAGGGCTGCGGCGGCGATGTCGTCCTCGGCGTCGGTGGCGAACTCTTCAGGAAAAGCGTCGTGGATGTAGTCCGTAAGGCAACTGTGCTTGTGAACCCTGGCGCCATGACCGACGTGTACACCGTCACCACGCTCGACGGGTTCGGTACACATCGAGCACTCCTTCTCCATGCGGCCCTTCCAGGGCGGGGGCCAGGTCACGGCGTCGCCGCCTCTTCGGCCATCTCCTCGAAGATCTCCTCGAAGCGCTCGATGGCCTCGCTCACCAACTGGTCGAGCGCATCCACCGGAGGATCGAGAATTCCCTGGTCGATCAGATGCCGCCGGAGGCGGGTGCGGACATACTCGTAGAGCATTGCTTCCTTGAATTCAGGAACGGTCATCATCAGTTGGTCCCATCTTCCAGAAGATCGATGTATATGAGCAGCGCCCGCACCTGGACGTAATTCATGCCGATGGTGTCCCGGTAGCGCCCGGTCTCGGCGCTGTCGGAGAGCCACGTCCGCAGACGGGAGAGCACCTGCTCCGCTTCGCCCTCCTCGACAGGCCCTGGCGGGCCGAGATAGATCGTCACTCGGCCTTCTCCTCGTTCTTCGGCGCCCGCATCAACGCCTTGAAAAGGCCGGGGTAGCGCTCCAGCGTGATGACAGCATTCGGGCACTCGGGATTCCCCCGGCAATGACCCATCGGGCAGAGGTGCTCCTCCGGGCAATCGGGGGCGTGCTCCATCACCCGGTGCCTTCTTCCTCACGCACTTCCCGGGAGACCTCGAACGAGCACCGCTGGCACTTCCGCACCCGGTATTTGACCTCTTCCCCGTCCACCTCTTCGGAGATGTCCCAGGGCCAGGTGATCTTGTGCTCGCAGCGCTCCATAATTCCGGGCCAGCGCTCCTTGATCGACGCCCACGACCACGACCCCTGCCGCTTGATGCGGAGCATGGTCTCATCGATGGCCGTGGTCACCAGATCATGGAGCGGGGACACGTAGATCTCGTCGTCCTGGGCCATGACCGTGGTCGCCATGTCCAGCGCCTCCAGATGCGCCTCGGCCTGCATCAGCGCCGGAAGGATGGTCTTCACCATGAATTGTTCGTCGCTTTGACGAATAGCCAAAGTCGCCTCCTTCATCACCCGGCTGTCCGGTAGGACGGCCCTCAGGTGACCACCAGGATACAGGGGAGCGGGGGCCAGGGAAAGATCCCCGACCCCCGCTTGCACTGCGCCACCAAATTTATTCACCGCCGATGGAGGTAACACCTCTGGGTGGCGTTGATGCAGCCACAGCCCTTCCCCGGACGCACCCGCTTCGAGTGGGGGTAGCTGCTGTAGCTCCCGGTCTCGCTTACACACGGCGTATTGATGGCGGCGTTGCAGTATTTGCAGGCTCGTCCGTGCCAACAGGGCTTGATCATGCCGCAGGTCTCGCAAGCGTTCTTCGACGGGTGCCTGGCAGGCCACTGAGGTTCCCGGCGCCGTGGGACACGGTGAACCTGCCGCTTGGGCCGGAGCACCATCAGGACGACGATGTCGTGGTCTTCAATCTTCACGGAATTCCTTCCTCGCTTCGTCCATTTCTGCCTGCATTTCTTGAAGCATCTGCCAAGCCACCTCATCACCAGCCGCCGCTAACTCATGAAGGCGTCGTGTGTCGGCCTTGGTCTCCAAGATGGCTCGGGTCAAAGGTGCTTCGTCTAGACCGGTGTCCTTCCACCACTTCCCCTTCACGATGTAATGGATCATCGGCACCGAGACTCCGAAAAACTTCGCTAGTTCTCGCTGAGTAATTCCACCCTCGGCATACCGCCGCCGGATGTACATGGCGAGTGTGGGGGAGAGCTTCGACTGCGGCTGTCTGCCCTTGGTAATTGAATCCCGGGTGTTGTCGGCTGAGGTACCCAGGAAAAGATGGCTGGGCCGCACACACAAGGGTGTGTCGCACCGATGGCACACCAACATGACGCCAGGAGGCTCCCGTTCCAGGGCATAAGCCACCCGATGCGCTCGCTCCTTCTGACCTCGTAGATGAAAAACTCCGTACGGTCTACCGTCGTGACCGACGTGCTGACCACCAGTCCATAGCCAACAGCCAGGGCCAACGGCGACCTTGCTCCAAAATCGTCCTTCCTCGGCGGCGGTTAGCTCCATGCGGGAATCGTAGTTAAGGCACCTGACCCCGTCAAGGCCACTGTCCTCGAATAGCGGCTGGCAAATCTGACGTGCGCCGTACTCTTCTCAGCCTCACGGCTCTTCGGCGTCCACTGTCTTCTGGCTCCGCAGCCAAACTACGGCTGTGGTCTGGCCCGCCCAGCCCGTGGAGGGGGCTTTAACGGAGGGGGGCCTTGCATAATTATGCTTAGTGCAATTCGGACAGGTGAAATGCTGCGCCGCTGGGCCAATTGTTGAGCCAGAAACCCTTGTGCCATAAGGGTTTTCAGCCCTGGCCTGCGTCGTTGCACTCCGCAGCGGCGCAATTAGCGGAGCACCAGGGAGCACCGGCTGCATATACATGCGGGCGGTGGGCCAGAAACCCTTATGGGACAACGGTTCTGGGGCCGGGGCTGCATATTTATTCGTCCACGGCTCCCGGTCGCTGCGCCGCAGCCGCCGGAGCGCCCAGAGCCAGGGGCTAGGTGGGCTGGGGTCCAGCTACAGCGTAGGCCAGGGCGTGGTGTCTCTGTCTGTGTAGGTAGTGGGTGTATGACGC
>Ga0105028_100055_pt1 | contig 11997 bp, 9 predicted proteins | sample RS_106metaG_FD_91478 | JGI IMG/M metagenome (GOLD analysis project Ga0105028, IMG submission 91478) | Switchgrass associated microbial communities from Austin, Texas, USA, to study host-microbe interactions - RS_106 metaG | ecosystem: Host-associated > Plants > Roots > Rhizosphere | place: USA...
AGTGAGGAGCACTTCGGCAAAATCAAACATGCAGTCGGGTTAGAACCCGACATGCTTCGCCAGTTTATTTTGTTTTTCAACCGACACCATTTTTCTTTTTTAGAAATTAATCCATATGTTCTTGTTGAAGGTCAGTTTTTACCTCTAGACGCAGCTGCGTATGTTGATGGTGCAGCCCACTTTTTAGCTGCTGGGTCATGGGACGAAAGCGATCTACGCCACTTCGATACTCGTCAGCAAACGGACGAAGAAATATTCGTTAAACAACTAGCCAGCAGCTCTCAGGCTTCTTTTAAGTATGAAATCATAAACCCTGAGGGCTCGATATTCATGCTGTTATCCGGTGGTGGTGCGAGCGTCGTTTTAGCCGACGAAGTATTTAACCGTGGTGCCGGCAAGCTACTAGCTAACTACGGTGAATATAGCGGCAATCCTAGCCGAGAGGAAACGTTCTTATATGCTTCGGCCATCTTGCGTTCCCTTTTAAGTTCGACCGCTAAAAATAAGAAACTAATCATAGCAGGCGGAATAGCGAACTTCACAGATATACGAGCTACGTTCAGCGGCATTATTCAAGCACTTGACGAGCATGCAGATGCCCTGCGACAGCAAAAAGTAAAGGTCTATATTCGCCGTGGAGGTCCTCATGAAATTGAGGCTCTGCAAACTATGGAGACATTCCTGAAATCCGCTAAGTTATTTGGATCAATTGACGGTCATGATGCCATTATCACTTCCGTTGTAGACAAGGCACTAAAGGGAGTGGTGATCTAAATGCGTTTGTCTCTCAAAGGCTTGCTAAACACTGATCCGGTTATCGTTACTATTGGATCGCACCGTGGAATCATTCAATCAACTCTAGATTTTGATTATTTATCGGGCAAGGACCCTAGTATCAGAGCCATTATCAGTAGTGGGAAAAAGTACGAACGATTCTTCTTTGGCGAACAAGAGATGGTCGTGCCAGTTTACGATACGCCGGAGAAATTACCTCAAAAAATTAAAACTACTTGCAGCGCGTTGATTAATCTTAGCTCTGGACGTCGTGTACTCTACTCCACGATTCATGCGTTGGAAAGCTTACGTAACGTGTCAGCATTAGCAATTTTTGCCGAGGAAGTTCCCGAACAGCAAGCTATTCACCTACGCAAACTGTGCGAGCAACGCAACATTACAGGCATTGGTCCTGCAACTGTAGGACTACTTATTCCCGGCCATCTGAAGCTAGGAGCGATTGGCGGAGTTGATTACCGGCAGCTAGAGCGAGCCAGTCTAAATAGTCGCGGCTCCATAGCCGTAATGTCCTCGTCAGGTGGTATGACGAACGAGCTGATCAACATTGCTGCTCAATCCGGCTTCGGCGTATCGTTCGCAGTGGCGTTTGGTGGTGAGCATTTTCCAATACTGAAGCCTGTCGAAGCTCTTGTGGCTGCCCAAAACGACCCTCAGACAAAAGCAATCATTTATTTTGGCGAATTAGGTGGCGATGATGAATACCAGTTAGCCACGGCATTGAACACCAAAGCGGTTACGAAACCGGTTATCGCATACATAGCCGGTAGGGTCGCCGAGCTGTTCCCGTCACCGCCACAATTTGGCCATGCCAAAGCATTGGCTGAATCACACAATGAAACCGCTGCTGCCAAACAAACCGCTCTACGCAATGCAGGTGCAACTGTACCCGAAAGTTTCGGGGGCTTTGTGGAAGCGGTAAATGCACTGCAAAATATGCCCTTATTAACAAAACACCCGTATAAAGCTATCGATCAGCGCAAGGAGGCGCTTTTCATCTCATCGATTGCTCACACTGATAACCAAGGCGAGCTTAGATTAGTTGGTAAAACTTTGCATGAAATTGCAAATGATAATTATGCACACACTGTTGCATCAATGCTTCTAGGCCACCAGCTGCGATCAGAGCATACAGCTAAGCTAGTTGAACTAATCCTGAAGCTTCTCATTGACCATGGACCACACGTTTCAGGTGCGGTGAACACGATGATTGCGGCAAGTGCGAATCGCGACCTTACAACTTCGCTGGCTGCAGGTTTGCTAACTATTGGATCACGGTTCGGTGGTGCAGTAAACGGTGCAGCAGCTACCCTGCTATACGGGATCAAAAATGAACTTGGTTCAACAGAATTAGTCGAAGATGCGGCATACAAAAAAATCCCAATTGCCGGTATTGGCCACAAGAAATACAATATCGGTCTTCCTGATCCTCGTGTCGCTCTACTTACCTCCTCGCTGCCTGAAGGACCGCACATTTTCTTACATTATGCCCGGGAGATTGAGGCGATTACCACCAAAAAGGGCAGCTCACTGATCCTGAACGTTGATGGTGCTATTGCCGCATGCTTACTAGACGTACTCTCGGAGCACGAGGGTTACGACCTCGCCCAGTTAGAGAAACTGGTAGAAATTGATTTCTTTAACTCATTTTTTGTTACCGCACGCGCAGTCGGGTTTGTTGCACATTACCTCGACCAACGCCGCTTGGATCAGGGTCTATTCAGGCTAGCCGCAGATCAAGTTCATCACATTAAACTTGACAACCAGTAGCGCGGTGCGGTAGCTAGGCGGGGATATTTTCAGGCGCAGTTTCTGGTGTTGCCTTTTGTTGGTGCCGCTTTTCGATTTGTCGATCAAGGATTGTCTTGATCTTTTTACGTGCAGGCTCCTCTATAAACAAATATGCTACGACACTTAAAGCCAGTGAGACAACAAGCGCAAACAGTGTTAATCCGAGATCACCGATAGCGTTCAATCGGCCTAAAACCATCATGTGAATCATATAAAACGAAAAACTGATTTCCCCTAGGAAAACGAATGCCCTCCGCGAGAGAAATTGCGAGATGTAACCACGCTGGTAAGCAAAAACACCAATAAGTAGCACTAGCGACGGAGCTAGACAGACAGCGATACTCGTTTTTTCGGGCATAAGCGGGTAAAGTGCCAGATTACCAAATGCTAGCGCCAGCGCCGTAAGCTCAAGTGCGGTTGCTTTAGACTTATTCCGCAATATACTCCAATTCGGCCTATTGAGAAACAAAACCCCTATCATGACTCCTAAAAAGAATTCGGGGAGCCTTATCAACGGCAGGACCATAAGGTTCTGAGGTAGCGCGAAGTTGAAAAATATCATTATCGTCCACAATGCAAACCCAATCGCAGCAATTCGCCTCGCACTTGTATTACGGATACGCTTGCCCATGATAAACATGGCGACAGGAAAAAGGATATAGAATAACACCTCAAGAGAGAGCGTCCAAGAAACATTATTAAAAGAATAGAGAATAGCTGGGTTATTTGAGTAGCCCTGCGTCAGCGTGAGATTAGCAAGCGCACCTTGTGCAACAAGTTCATTGAATGGCCCACCTATCACAACACCGAACGATTTTAGCATTGGAGGAGCAGCTAATAAAAAGGTGACTATATGGAGGGGATAGATTTTTGCAAAACGTGAGGCATAGAACTTCAGGGCACCCCGTCGAGTCAGTTTACTAAGCTTCTTGTGATAAACATAGGTCATTATGAAACCAGACAATAAAAAGAAGAAGGCAACCCCAACATCACCTAACCTATAGCCGCTAAGCAGGGAGTCGAGGAGCTTGGCGTGGTAGACAAACACCGCAAGTGCCGCGAAAAACCGTAATGACGTCAGGACATCAATTTTTCTAAGAGCATCCTCAATAGATACCGAACTATTTTTTAATTTCATAAACCTCTACCTACTATCTTCCAGTAGTATACTACAATTGCCTGGGGCGCTGGAAACTACTCAACCGTAACGCTTTTCGCCAAATTTCGTGGCTGGTCCACGTCGTTGCCTTTGTTGACGGCCACATAATAGGCAAGCAACTGCGAAACGACGTTAAATAATAGCGGGGTTAGTTCTTTTAGTCCCGTTTTGATTCGAATTACTTGTTCGGCATCGATCTTTTTCGTGCTGTTGGTTACGACGATAGCGTGCGCGCCGCGAGCGTTCATCTCAACCAGGTTGCTGACTGATTTTTCGTACAACCAGTTATCAGCGATGAAGCACACCTCGAAAAACCTATCGTCAATCAGTGCAATCGGACCGTGTTTCAGCTCACCGGCGGCGTAGCCTTCAGCCTGGATATAGGAAATCTCCTTGAGCTTTAGTGCACCCTCTAGCGCAATTGGGAAAAGTGTGTCGCGTCCGATGTAGAGCGCATGCTCGTAACCAGAATATTTCTTGGCGATCCGCTTGATCTCACTATTGTGTGTTTTGAGTAGCTTTTCAATCTCGCCAGGCAATGCATCCAGTTCGCGAATATAGGTACTGAGAGCTTGTGAGCCAGCGTCTTTGGCCTGCGCAACCACCAGGCCAAATAACATCATGGCCGCGACCTGCGAGGTGAAGGCTTTGGTGCTGGCAACAGAAATTTCCGCACCGACATGGACATATACTCCACCGTCAACCTCACGAGCAATCGTTGAGCCGACCGCGTTAACGATACCCAGGCAGCGAACGCCACGGCGTTTTAGCTCCTGTAAACACGCCAGTGTATCCGCTGTCTCGCCTGACTGTGAAACGATTAGCGCAACACTATTGTCTGGGACGTGAAATGAACGGTAGCGAAGTTCAGACGCAATAGCCACTTGAACCGAGACATCGTCAGTAAATTGCTCAATGTAGTATGAGGCTAGCTGCCCAGCATAATACGCCGTTCCACATCCCACGATAATAATATTCTCGATCTCACGCAGCTGTTCCGGCGTCATATTAATACCACCGAGCTGCGCTGACATACTTTTGACCTGTAGACGACCGCTCAATGTCGAACGGAGCGTATCTGGCTGTTCATTAATTTCCTTTAGCAGGAAATGGTCGTAACCCTTTTTCTGGATCGCTTGGATGTCGAGTTCGAGTTTTTCAACCGAGGTTTCGACTTCGTTGGCACTTGCATCAAACAACTGGACGCCGTCCGTGGTGCAGAGTCCGATTTCACCATCATTCAGATAGATCACCTGGTCAGTGTGTCCAACCAGCGCCGATGCATCACTGGTGACAAACACTTCATCGTCGCCCACGCCTAGAATGAGTGGGCTGCCTTTGCGTGCAACGACAATTTCGTTTGGATTTTTGACCGAAACAACCGCTATACCATACGCACCAACGACGTTTCGCAGCGCATGCGTGACTGCTTTGAGTAGGTTTGGTTCCGACTGCTTTTGATAGACCGAATCGATGAGCGCCGTTAGAACCTCTGTATCTGTGTCGCTCGCAAATTTGTAGCCATCACCCACCAAAACAGATTTCAAGTCTTGGTAATTCTCGATTATCCCATTGTGGACCAGGTAGATACCTCCGACATGGTGAGGATGGGCGTTTTTCCTGGACGGCACACCGTGTGTTGCCCAGCGGGTGTGACCGATGCCGACGCTGTCCGCCTGCTTGTTGATATTCACCAACTGGTCTAGCCCGGCAACTTTGCCCTTTTCACGTAACAGCGTCGCTTTGCCGCCATCATCCAGAGTTACAACACCTGCCGAGTCATAACCACGATACTCCAGCCGCCTCAAGCCTCCCAGCAGTATTGGCTGTGCTTTTTTGTCACCAATATAACCGACTATTCCGCACATATTTACCTCCTAGGCCTGGATTCTTTTAGCGATGTCTCCAACCTTGTGGCTGATGTCTTTGCGAGAAACCAATATACCATCTGGCGTATTAACCACTACAATATTGTCAAGCCCAATAACTGCAATTGGTTTATCTTCTTCATTCCGGATATACGCATTTTCCACTTCGTCATGGTGGATATTATTGCCACGGAAGTGATTACCGTTTTCATCCGATTCGTTTGCTTCATGCAGGTCTCTGAAATTACCGACGTCCATCCAGTCAAAGCTCGCTGGCACAACAATGAGTGATTTTGATTTTTCGATTAAGGCAATGTCAATGACCTGATTCTCGAAAGACAAGTACATTTCTTTATACTCATCCGATGCTGCATCCTCAACAGTCGAAAGCTTCTCGTAGTTTTCACTAAGCTCTGGGGCGTATTGCTTCATTTCTTGGATAAATGTATTCACAGATCCAACAAAGTAGCCACAGTTCCATAGATATCGTCCACTTGCCATATATCTTCGAGCTGTTTCAAAATCCGGTTTTTCTTTGAAGCTTTCGACTTGGTATGCGATTTGTCGACCATCCAGCTCACCATTACGCTCGATGTAGCCAAATCCAGTCGCAGGATGTGTTGGTTCAATACCAATCAGAGCAATTTCATTACGTTCTTGCGATAACTCTGAGGCGACTTTAAAAGATCTTATAAAACCCTCAACATCACGAATATGGTGATCAGCGTGAACAAACGCAATAGGCTCATCATGGTCATGACGCTTAGCTACATGCGCCAGGGCTGCCACAATACAATTTGCGGTTCCCCGCCGACCCGGCTCGACAACAAAATGGTCTTCACTTAGCTCGGGTAATTGAGCCTTCAGTGCTTCTGCATGACTAATATCAGGCACAACATAGACATCCTTGCTGAGCCGTTTTGCGCGTTCATATGTGTTTTGAATCATCGTGCGCTCATTAGTGAGTGCAAGCAGCTGCTTTGGGAAGTTTGTGGTTGAGAGTGGCCATAAACGGGTACCCGAACCGCCGGCAATAATTACTGTAATCATAGTCTCCCTATCATAGCAGACGGGCTTCATGTTATGCTCCTAGGGTCATGCGAGCCGAACGCCATCCAGGAACAAAAATCATTGCCATGCAGTCCGGTAAAAATACTGAGATCACTGTTAAGTTTAGAAACTTTGCAGATGGCGATACGCACTGTCTCATTGAAGATACCGAACACATACCTGATGCTAAGGTACTTGTATTTCACTATCTTTACCCCAACCAAAACGAACAGATATTTCGCTTACTATTGCTTCTTAATACCCTTAACGTTCTTGGTGCAAAAGATATTGAGGTCTTCGTGCCTTACCTGCCTTATGCACGTCAGGACAAGGCTCACTTTGCCGGTGAGAGCATTAGTAGCGCCATTTTATGTCGACTCCTAAAAGCAAGTGGCTGCGAGACACTTCACACAATCGATTGCCATTTTATGAAGGGAAACTCCAGCGACACAATCGAAGAACTGAAGATTAACAACATTCTCGTTAAGGATCTGTTGCTAGAACAACTGGGATCACTCACCAACGACACCTATCGTGTTATAGGGCCTGATGCTGGCAGTGCCTACCTAAGTGATGGAGCAACCATGAAAAAAGCTCGTGCAGCTTACTATAATGAAACGGAAGACGGTACTATACACCGCGCTGTCGAAACGCTGGATAGCACGCATTTGAAAGTCATGAGCGGCTCGCTTGTTGTGGCTGACGATATGGTCAGCACAGGATCAACTATGATCAAGGCGCTGGAATCTCTGCGGTCACGGGGCGTAGAGCGGCTATACGTCATGACTACGCATGGGCTATTCCTAGACGAATCGTTTGAAAAAATCCGGAATTATACAACCGACGTCATATACTCCGACACGATTTCGCGTGAAGGGGCGGTGCCTGTTGTTGATACCATCTTCCATAGGCTAACGCAGTCGCTATAATAGCCACCGCGTGTTCCAACTGATTTATTAGTAGGAGGAAGTATATTTTACATTATGTAAAATTTTGAATGTAGTCTTGAGGTATAGTAGAATAACATAAGAGCAATGAAAAATAAAAAGATTCTTATTATCTCCTTGGTTAGTTTAGTCGTAATAGCACTCGGTGCCATATTGGCGTATAAATTTCTAAGTCAAGGTCAAGATCCCTCAAACAGCGTACCGCCTGATAGTAATTTTGTTGAGGACAAAAACCAACCCCTTACAGACGGGAACACACCAAATCAAGATAAGGTCATCACGCCTGATCAGAGCGGCTCCGACAGTAGTCCTGGAGAACAACCAGAGAAACCGAGTATTACACGTGCCGAGCAAAGCGGTAGCAACATACGCGTATCCGCTATACTCACGAATGCATCGTCTGGAACCTGTCTGCTAACATTACGGAAGAATGGTGCCGCAGACATAACCAAGACGGTTCCAATCACTGTCGGTCCATCCTACTACACTTGTAACGGTTTCTTGGTACCACGTTCTGAAATTCCATCTGGAGGTGAGTGGCAGGCGACCGTCACGCATCAGCTAAACGGCAAATCAACCACATCAGATACCAAGACAATAACTGTACAATAGGCGATAGAACGTAGCACTATGAAAAAATTCATCCTAATCACTCTGGTCGTCTCGTGTGCAGCAATTATGGCAATAGCGTTTTCGCCGCAAGCAGCTAAAGCCGCCGATTTAAGCCAATTTCGCGCCGGTTTGATTATTGACGATGCTAGCTTTACCGATAATCAGAGCATGACCACTGCCGATATACAGGCCTTCCTGGTCAAAAAGAATTCTGTTTGTTTGAAGGATTTCCGTAGTTTATCACTACATGATGACAATCACGATGGCGTAGTGCAAGACTCAACCACGGAGCAATATGGTCCCGGTACCATGAGTGCAGCGGAACTTATAAAAGCCGCTGCTGATATCTATCATATTAGCCCAAAAGTCATCTTAGTTACCCTGCAAAAAGAGCAAGGCCTTGTTACCCGACAAGACTGTCCTGCATGGCGATATAATACTGCATTAGGGTATGGTTGCCCCGATACGGCGCCTTGTGATCAATCAGCCTATGGCTTCACGCGCCAGATAGACTATGGAACTTATCATTTCCGTGGGTTTTTCGATGATACACTGCCGAGCGTGCCATTCGGAACAGGCAACCACAACATATCATATAGCCCTGACCCAAATTGCGGCAGTAGTGTGGTGAATATTCTCAACAGAGCTACAGCCTCCTTGTATAGCTATACGCCATACCAGCCAAACGCGGCAGCTTTGGCAGCCGGCTATGGTGAAGCGCCTTGCGGATCATATGGCAACAGAAACTTCTATAACTACTTTAATGACTGGTTTAACCCATCGGAGGCAATCCGTACTGGCGTTGTCATGACTACCGTTACCGCACCGGATACCACACCAGCACGCGGCCAGACAGTTACTTATACTGTTTCATTCAAAAATAACTTATCAGAAGCGGTCACGTTAGATGCTGTCGGCATTGTCGGTCGTCAAGGTAGCATAAATGGCGCAAACCGTGATTTTGGCTGGGTTGGACCTGCGACGCTTCAGCCTGGGACTAGCCAACAGTTTACATTCACAAGCCTAGTTCAGGACACCGGTGCTCTCTATGCCTGGCCAGCCATTAATTACCAGGGGATCTACGTCCACTATAACAATTGGGGCATGGCCATGAGCGCTCATGAACCTAACTTGAGCCTCTCTGTTCCACTTAGCTCTTCAGCATCAAGTCTTACGGCTGGTCAGACTGCAACCTTGTCTGCGACTATAAAAAATAACGAAGACCAACCAATCCGTATTGATACTGTCGGGATACCGGTTCGCTATTATGATCGATATAACTACGACGCTGCATGGGCTACCCCGAGCGGCAACACATTGTCCGCCGGTGCAACTCAAGCCGTTTCTGGAGCAGTACACTTCGACAAAGCAGGGCCCTATACGGCTTGGGTATCCTGGATGTTGAATGGGCGGTATACGACGATATCTTCGCCCATAGGCTACAACGCCACAAATGCCACACCAGACTTTACCCTGACTTACATCGAAACACCCAATCCCTCACCTGCTCTTGGTGAAGATGTAGTTGTTAAGTTCAAACTCAAAAATAACCGTGGCGTCCCCATGACACTAGACGCCGTGGGCGTAGTCGGACGATACGACGACCCATACAACGGTCCAAACCGTGATTTTGGCTGGGTTGGACCTGAAAGCTTTGCCGCAAACGAAGAGAAATCTTACACGACTTTCGCTAGTAATGTTTCTGAGCTCAAAAACTTCTACGCATGGGTGGCCTTAAACTATCGAGGAACGTATGTTCACTATAACAACTGGGGATTCCGTATGGTCCCACGCATCCCCAACCTCACACTGTCTTCACCCCTTACTATCAACTCCGGTAATCCACCGACTTTCAGCCAGCCAGCTACCGTTACTACTACCGTAAAAAATAACGAACCAAGACCATTACGATTTAATGCTATCGGCATACCCATACGCTTCTATAATGTTTATAACTACGACGCTACCTGGCAGGGCGCAGGTACATTAGCTGCCTCAGGACAGAGCGGCGATAGTGTACAGCTTTCAGGTACAGTTAACTTTGATAAACACGGCCCATATACAGTCTGGACATCCATCAACATCCAAGGCCGATACATTACAATCGGAAACCCAAGCACACTCAATCTATAGAACTCGTTAACTTAGCAGTACTCGCTGAATAGCGTTGAGTTTTTGGTATTCCGCAAGCTCCATCACCTTATTACCCGCAACAATATATTTTTCCTGAGCCATCATGAGTACAGGCATGTCAGAGAGACTATCTGTGTAGGCAGCCACAATACTAACGTCGGAGAATTCCTGTTGCAGCCTGTTAACCTTTTCGCTACCATAGCAGTTTTTGCCATCAATACGACCAGTTTTTTTATCCAGTCGTGTAGCGATAAGTTTTTGAATACCTAATCTTTGAGCCAATGGCAACAAGATAAATTCGGGTGAGGCGGAAACGATAACATCGGTCGTGTGATCTCTGTCCGAATACCATCGTTTGAGTTTTTGCCCATGACTGGCCCAGAAATCTGCAACATACTGGTCGACGTCATCGATGTCTTTTAAAAACACAAAAAAATTGGTTTTTACCTGTGTTCTGTTTTCAAATCCAAGCTTGAAAAGAAGTATATGAAAAAGCTGTGTAGGCAAGTGTCGAATGAGCGACGGTTTTTTCGACAAACTATATAGATAGAAGTCGACCATGCTGTCACCGCTATATACCGTCTTATCAAAGTCGTAAATAGTAATCGTCATAAACTAACTACTAGTATCGCATGGCTAGGGTTGCAGGTACACCAAGCCAGTCATTAATGCACCATAAAGTAGCACTAGACCAATTAATGGCCTACTGCTCATTAGAACGTTCACAGGATCTCCGTCCGACTCCGCGCTTTCAACAGCTAGGCTATATGTCATGACAATAGCAATCACGACCGGCACAGTCAGAAACATCAGTTTTACCGGTTGATTCGGGTCAATTGCCCATAATGAGTAATAAACGATAGTCAAGCCCAAGCAGACATACATGTTTTTATCCAGGAATTCCTGAGTATAGTGTCTATTCACTTTGCGCGTAGACGTGCCAAGTCCCTTGATCTCGTTACGACGTTTGCCTAAACCTAGGTAGAACGAAGATGCCAGCACCGCCAGGTAGAGCCAATTAGATACGTCGACATCGATAGCATCCGCACCGTAAAAGACGCGTATAACAAAGCCCAGCGAGAGGATAGCAATATCTACGATCGGAATATTCTTTAGACCAAAGCTATATAGAACATTGATCAGTAAATAAAAACCCAGTAACCCAAATCCAATTACTGAAAAGTTTGCAAGATACTGAAATACAGCTACAAGAACGAGGAGCAGTACCACCATCGTAATTGCAGCAGGCGTACTTACAGCACCAGAGGCAAGTGGTCGAAATTTCTTTTTGGGATGAAGTTTATCAAGCTCTTTATCCCTCAGGTCATTAATAATATAAACTGTTGATGCTAATAGTGAAAAAGCCGCAAACGCTGCCACCGAACTCGCGAGTGCATGTGAATTCAGTAACAGACCACTAAAAATAAGTGGCAAAAATATTAGCGCGTTTTTCAAATAGTGGCGCGGGCGCAACAGTTGGATATATGGTTTAATCATCATGCGACACTAAAACGAACAAGCCTAAGGCTTACGTATGTAGTAAAAGTAAGCTTCCCAGTGTTTATGATTTTTGTCTCTTTCAACAGTAATAATCTCGTAGCCAGTTTTCCGTAAGTAGTCCAACATTTCACCTTTAGCTATGGGG
>Ga0105028_100057_pt1 | contig 11752 bp, 36 predicted proteins | sample RS_106metaG_FD_91478 | JGI IMG/M metagenome (GOLD analysis project Ga0105028, IMG submission 91478) | Switchgrass associated microbial communities from Austin, Texas, USA, to study host-microbe interactions - RS_106 metaG | ecosystem: Host-associated > Plants > Roots > Rhizosphere | place: USA...
GCTGGAGGCTCAGAAGTCGCACAACCTGGGCGACAAGGGCACCGAGGCCCTGGCGGAGACGCTGGCTAAGGACCTGGCGGACGTCAAGCCGGAGGACGTCGTGGTCAAGGCGGAGACGCTGACCCGGGACGCCATCGCCAAGGCTAAGGCGGCTAAGGCGGACAAGCCGGAGGGCAAGCCGGAGGAGGACGTGCGGCCGGTGGTGGCGATCTCGGCGGCGCTGGACTCGCTGGAGTCGGCCCTGGCTGGGGCGTCGGACCTGGACCCGCAGCAGAAGGTGTTCCTCCTCCAGCGGCTGGAGTCGCTGGCGAAGCACCTGGCCTGATCGGGGGAGGGGGGTGCCGGGTGACCGGTACTCCCCTCCTCCTCCCCTCCTTACGTTTGTACCTAGGTTTGTATCACCTTTTGGTTGAACCTAGGTTCAACTGGGACGGTGCGCTGTGTGCGCTGAGTGGGGTTCGCAACCCTGACCGTCTACGACATGCCGGTACTGGGCATGGGTCATGTAGGTCATGGAACGGGAGTGATTTGGGGTGGCGAAGATTCGCGACACGGCGACGGTGTATCTCAGCAACGGGATGCCGAAGGTGCGTAAGGGTGGCGTGCGCAACGCGTCACGGAACAGTGCGGTGACGCGCTCTCAGGTCAACAGGGCGGTGCTCAAGTACGCGATGAACCTGGTGGGGAACGACATCTCCAGGCTCAAGATCGTGGACGAGGTCACCATCGAGATCCTGCCGGAGAAGTGATGGAACACGTCATGCTCACGGGATCGCTCATGGAAGTTCGCGGCGCTGTGTCCGAGACTCAGGCACGGCGGTACGCGGAGCGGGTGACTGGACGCATCGTCGAGTTGGTCATCCACGTGGCGCACACCGTCTACCAGGTGGCGCTGAGGTAGTGCCATGCGGTGGGTCATGAGAGCGCTCATGGAACTACCGGATCACCCTGTCCTGGCCGCCCTGACCATCATGGTCGGGGCGGCCAGCATGTATGTGCTGGTCATCATCGGATAGAAGGGAAACGCAGTGGACATGCACCCGGGAATGATCCTCTCGCGGGAGGAGGCGAGGGCGGCGAAGGACACGGTGCGCAGAGCACACGAGGCTGGGTACATCGACCTGCTCTCGACGGTGGAGATGCAGTGGGACATCACGTGCCGGACGGTGCCCGCATGAACCTGAGCATCGAAAAGGTCCTCGACGAGACCGCGACGTGGCCGGATGCGATCGTCGTCTCGGTGCTCACCATCTGCATCGCGGTGGTCTTGGTCGCCTTCATCAAGAAGGTGATGTGATGAGCGCGCCGCGCAAGATCGGGTGCCTTGGTGTCGTGGCACTGGCGCTGTGCTTCGTCGCGGCGCTGGCCATGCTGGGTTCGCTGGCAGGAGGGCCGCTGGAATGAAGCGCAAGCAGCAGATCGTCCGTGTGGGTCATGGAATGGGGTGCATCCACGAGGCCGAGTCATGGACTGTCGCGTTCGCGGAGGCACTGTCTCACTCGGGCAAGTACATGAACCCGCAGTCCCGTCAGCCCGTGATCCGCATGCTGATGCGTGGGGAGACGGTGTGGCACGACGGTGTCATGTTCAAGGGCGAACTGCGGGACGCCTGAGACGCGCTGAGAACGGCGCTGCCCGGAAGTACCGGGGCAGCGCCGTTCGTGCGCTCACGGGGCGCACAGACACGGATACGGCGGTATGTAGACCTGAGGGCTCACGAGCCTTGAGGCGTGCAGATCGCACGGGCCGAACACAGGAGGAAACATGACCATGCCCGGAATGCTCGACATGAACCAGTCCGCCAAGCCGCGCCGCTCCATGCGCAGCCGCTTCATCACGAAGATGTTCGCGGTCGGGATCATGGGTGCGCTGGTCGGTGGCGGCATCGCCATCGCGCAGAACGCTGACGCCGCGTCGCAGACGCAGATCAACCGGTTCATCCGGTCGGAGGGCGGCATCCCGCCATGCACGCACGAGGACGGCTCGGGCCAGAAGGGCACGTGCGTGTGGTGGGCGGGCAAGCAGGGCAACGGCAAGGGCTACTCGTACCTGGCCGTGGACCGCAAGGGTCAGGACGACGCGATCATCTACATCACCGGCCCCAAGGCCAAGCGCTACTGAGTCATGGAACGCACAGGAACAGCGACGTTCCTGCGGGACGTGAGCATGTTCTTCACCGGATCGGCGGCTGTGTACGAGTTGCAGCCGCCGATCCTGCGTACGGACCTCGACCCGAACGGCCTGCCGTTCGTGGAGGTGGTCCAGTACGTGGTGGCGGTGGACGCCATGATCGGCGGCATCCGCATCGGCTCGACGCTGTACCAGAGCGACGAGACGGGGTATGTCACCTCATGGGAGCGGGTTCATGAGAACCCGATGCTCGACACCAGAGAGGCAGCGCTTGCTGACCTCGGATACAAGATCGAGAGGGGAGAAGGGGATGGCGGATAGCGAGACGGACCCGTGCGCCAAGTGCGGTCACGAGCGCCTGTACCACCAGGGCAGCGGGCTGTTCAACACCACGGGCTGTGGCGTGACGTGGTGCAAGTGCAAGTCCTTCGGCGAGAAGGCGGGTGGCTGATGGGGTGCCAGAACTGCGGACACGACGAGTCGCAGCACAAGTCGGCGCTGCTGCTGTACCGCCCGTGCCAGGTCAGGGGCTGCACGTGCCCGGACTACTCGCACATCCGGAGGTCGGCATGAAGTGGCTGTGCCCGTACAAGGGGTGCGACGGCGCTGAGTTGGGCGCACGCACCTCGCCACGGCTGGGGCAGTTGAGGCAGTGCCCGAACTGCGCCAAGCAGTGGACGCTCAAGGGGGACCCGATCCCTCCGTCCATGCACCACAGGTTCAAGGCCGTCAAGGTCTGATCGCGCTCTCTGGCCGCACAGTCATGGACTGTGAGGCTGGGGTGTGCGGTGTCGCACAGGTTGAAACCAGTTTCAGGAGGAGCACGTGAAGCGCAAGAGCATGCAGCGGATCGCCGGGGTGGCGCTGAGCATCGGTGTCCCGATGAGCGCCATGGCCGGGTGTGAGCCCGCCGAGTTCGCCATCGACGACGCGGTCGCCCAGTGGCAGGGACGTCAGGCCACGGTCCAGACGTTCGACAACAACTCCGGCCAGACCACCATGAAGGTCACGGGTGAGGCGGTGTACCCGTTCCGCAACGAGAAGTTCGACACCAGCAACGGCGAGAGCACCGACAAGGGCTCGGTCATCTCGGTCTCGGTGGGCAACAACATCGTGGACCTGGTCGGCTCCTCGACCATGATCTGCGACGCGGACATCGTGATGATCCCGCGCGAGGACATCGACGTGTCGGCCACGTCCACGGACTCGGCCATCCCGTGGCTGAACGTGCTCAAGCGCCGGGTCTCGGACCTGTTCGTCGGGCAGTCCCGACTGGCGGTGATCAAGACGCAGAACGACGTGCCCATCGCTGCGTTCACTGCTGACTCGGTGACCATGGTCTCGGGCAACAGCGAGATCCCGAACAGCACGTGGTTCAAGGTGCAGGACGGCGGCAAGCCCATGTACTGCCTGGTCTACCGCGTGAACTACGCGATCATCGACACCGCGATCCTGGACTGATGGCCCAGTTCAGCGAGGACTCACCGGACGCAATCCCGCTGCACGAGTTCGCCAAGATGTGGGCTCACGTCTTCGTCAGCGACGGCGTCGTGTACGTGCAGACGGTGGTGCGAAACAAGGCTGGCTACATCCAGTTCGACGAGTCCATCCGCATGACACCGAGGAACGCTGGCCTACTGATCAAGGCACTCAAGCGCGCCATCAAGGAGGCGAAGCGCAGTGGACGTGGAGGCAACGACTGAGGTCGTGATCCAGGCGTTCAGCACGTACACCAATCCGCAGTGGGATGACTTCCGTGGGGCGGCCAGCAAGGCCGAGGCGCTGGAGTACGTCAGGGGGGCACCGGATCTGATGCTCCGTGTCGTGGAGCGCACGGTGGTCACGATCAAGGGCGAATGGCGGGTGGTGAACGAGTGACCCCCGAGGAGTTCGACGAGTACATGCAGTCGGGCCTGTCGGAGCCGGTCATCCGGGGCACGGACTTCCTGCCCATGCGGTGGGACCAGGAGGACCGGCTGCTGTGCAAGGGCTGGCACCTGAACAGCGGACCGAACATCGAGGTCTGGCTGAACTGGCGGCAGGAGATCGGCCGCAAGTTGAACGACGAGGAGACGGAGTGGAGGAGCGAATGGGCGACGAGCGACCTGTACCCGAGCAAGCGCGCGTACCGGGAGGACACCGACCTGCGTTTCGCGGTGCTCATGCGGGAGAGGCACGGATACCCGCTGTCATTCGCGGCATGGCGGGACGCAGGGTGAAGCGGTTCGCGAGGGGGTTCATCCCCGCGATCAAGGCCACGGACTGGCTCGACTGGTTCTGGCTGTCGTGGGTCGTGTTCGCCAGCGCGCTGTTCTGGGCTGTCCTGGCCGAACTCCAGAAGGAGTTCAGGGGATGACCGAGAACGTTGCTCACCTGAATGGTCGTGTCCCTCGCGCCGAACTAGCGCGACTGTCATGGAATCCCAAGCACCGCGTGCTGCGTGGGAAACCACACGAGCAGTTGGAAGCACTGAACCGGGCGTACCGCCAGACGTGGGGTAAGGACATCGAGGTTCGCTACTCGTACAGGTCCTACCTGCGCCAGGTGGTGGTGCGCATGCTCTACCGGGACAAGGCTGCGATTCCAGGCGCATCGCTACACGGCTTCGGTCTTGCGCTTGACCTGGGGGGTGGCATCCAGACGTTCGGGACAGCGCCGTATCACTGGATGCTCCTGCACGCTCCGGAGTACGGGTGGGACAACCCGGTGTGGGCACGCCGCTATGGCACGAACCCTGAAGCGTGGCACTGGGAGTACATCGGATGAGGGCCATCGTCGAGAAGGTGCAGCGCGCCAGCAACAGTTGGGCTGGCAACCCCACGGTCCGTGTCACCACGGATCAGGGCACATACCTGACCGAGACCGATTCGCACAGCGGCCTGGTGGCGCTGGGTCTTGAGCCGGGTGACGTGGTCGAACTGACCATCACCGATGGTCGCATCGAGCACATCGAAGAACTGGACAAGGAGGAAGCATGACGATCTCGCAGATCGGGCAGGTGGAGCCGCCGTCGTGGCTGCGCAACACGCCGATGATGACCAGGGTCCGGGACCACGAGGTCAGGTCGTCCTGGGGTGAGGAGTTCCAGGCGACGACCATCCTCGGGGACCGGCCACGCACCATCGTCGACCGGCAGGACGGGTGCGGTTGCCTCATCGACTCGGACGACAACCACCACAGCAACGCCGTGGTTCTCAACCCGACTGGTACTGGGCGCATCGCCCTGCTGTACGAGAACCTGATGTACGTCTCTGGGGGTGGGTACACGATCACCGCCAGCGAGGACATGGCTTTCCCGTACGCCATGGCAGACAGGCACCGCTCCATGTGGTGGGTGAAGGTCGCGGAGGAGACCGAGCCGGGTTGGTACACCTGGGATGGAACGCCGACCCGGAACAGGACCAACCCCGCCGTGCCGAACGGCTCGCAGGTCATGATCACGGACGCTGCCCATGTGGCCCGCGCGTCGGGGCGCATGATGACGGTGAGCAACACCACCTGGGGCGGGAGCCTGACTGGTCGGGTCATCGGTGACCCCGTGTCCAACGACGACGGCGGGGAACTGACGGACATCAACGTCCGTACGTGGATCGCGCTGGCCCCGGAGTACCAGGAGCCGGAGCCGGTGCCGGAGTGGGTCGACCCGACGGCGGACATGACCCACACCCAGAAGATCGAGCGCCTCAACGAGCGGTTCCAGCGCCTGGTCACGGGGGCACGGGAGATGGCCGTCGAGGAGGACTGGTGCGGCGAGTACGAGAACTCGTCGGAGGAGATGGGCATCTCCGAGGAGGACTACAACCGCAGGCGGCGTGAGCCCGTCACGTACGAACTCCAGATCGCGCTGACCTACAGCCTGTCGGCCAGCACCCTGGACGACGTGCTGAACGACCACTTCGACGGGTCACACGACGTGCGCAACAGCGTGGACGTGGTCTCGTACGTGACCGTCACCGTCACGCAGGAGGACGGCGAGGAGTTCGACGAGGCCGACCACGACATCGACGACGTGCTGGAGAACGCTGGGTACACCGGCTACGACGAGTTCAACATCGAGAGCGAGAGGCAGGTCTGATGGACACCAACGTCTTCCCTCTGGTGGGGGTGAACCCGGATATGCACCGCAAGTACCTGGTGCTGACCGGTGAGCGGGCCGGGTGGGTGGTGCAGGGCAACATGCTGCGCACCGAACAGGAGGACCGGTGGAGCCCCACGCGTGTGCTGGAGCCCGTCATCCTGGTCAACCCGCAGGTGCGGCCCGGTGATCGGATCATCCCGCTCAAGATGGACGAGTCGCAGGTGCAGGTGCGCCGGGTCGGTGAGTACATCACGGACCCGCGCGCCCTGGTCAGCGACCAGGAGTCCACCGAGTCCTACGAGAACTGGGTGCGCATCCCCGATGGCGTCGAAGAGGAGGCTCTGGAACTGCTGCGCTACCAGATCCGCGAGCACCTCCTTCTGGCTGGGTACGAGGAGCAGTCACGGAACCGTGGGTGGCACCGCCACTGGAGGGACGTCCTGGAGTCGTCCGGGTTCACGCCGCGCCCGGTTCCCACGGTGCTGTCGGTCCAGGCGAAGTGGCGGCTGGACGGGTACAGCCTGGACTCCATGCTGGCCCCGGACTTCTTCCGGGAACTCCAGCAGGGGTCGGAGGGGATCGCGCTGAGCACGGTCACCACCACGCACACGGTGCTGCTGCCGAACACCACGGTGGAGTGCACGTGCGGGGCACGGGCGACGCTGTACCGCAAGGACGAGGAGATCAATGCGGGGCCGCAGTACGAGACGATCCGTGACCAGGTGCGGGTCGGCATGAAGTCCCGCATGAACCTGACCAGTGTGCTGGTGCGCAGCGTGACCTGCGCGTACGGCCACTCCTCCTGACCGGACCCTGGCCCAGGAGCCTCATGGTTCCTGGGCTCGGGGCCTGGTGCGCAACGGGCGCATCAGGAGGAGGAGACACATCATGCTGTTCAACACCACCAACGTCCTGGACCTGCTCGTCGAGGCGCTGCGTGAGGGTGGCGAGACCCGCATGCGGGAGTTCGCCAAGGAGTACGCGGACAACAACCTCTCGTTCGAGATCGACGAGGAGGCGCTGACCAAGGTCCTCGACGAGGTGCTCGCGGCGCTGAACGCGTTCGACAAGGCCGAGGCGCTGCGCGTCCTGGAGGCGGCACCGGGCCGCATCGAGGCGTCCCAGGAGGAGGACGAGGACGAGGACGAGGACACCGACTCGGAGGAGAGCGACAGCCTCGACCTCGCATCGCGGGTGACCGCGCTGGAGGCTGAGGTCGCGCGCCTCAAGGAGATCGCCTCGCGCTACGTGTGACCTTCTGAGCGGGGCGTGACCAGCGCCCCGCTCTGCACCACCGAAGGGGCAGGTATGCGTAGTGATCGAAGTCAGATGTGAACACATGGTCGTGGGGTACACGAGGGAGGAAGTGGAGATCGATGGTGAGCGGTCCATCATTCACAACTTCCCCTGCCAGGAGTGCCCCGCCTCAGTCCTGATCTGGGACGACGATGTGGATTACCGCGATATCCAGTAGATCGCGGGCCTGCTGAAACTAGTTTCAGCAGGCCCGCTCGACCGAAGGGGTTGCAGTGGCAAGCGACAAGCGACTCATGAAGACCTCCACGTTCGACGCGTTGGCCATGTCCGAGGACAAGCCAGTCGAGGAGTGGGAGCCCGAGGTGATGCAGGCCGTTCTCGACGACACCGCTGAGGTCGAGAAGCGGCGCTGGATCGAGCGGGCTCAGTGGATCGTGCTGTGCATCGCGATGGCCGGGTTCGGTTTCGTCGGCGGCCAGTACATGCACGAGCAGGAACAGCCTGGTCCGTGGGAGTGCGACGTGAAGGTCGCCCCCGAGGCGACTCTCGTGGACCCAGTGATCATGCGCTGCGTCGGCGGCGAGGGGGAGGTGATCGAATGAGGTGGCCCTGGAAGAAGAGGCCGAAGGCGCCACAGGGCGTGGCTATCGAGTTCCGCAACGGCGACATCATGCCGTGCGAGATCTTCTACGTCGGCAAGATCGGTGGCTTCCACACGTGGGAGATCACCGCTCAGTTGGACGTCATGGAGATCAAGCGCCTGATCGTGGACGTGATGCCAGCGAAGACTGCCATCCGTGCACAGGGGCTTCTCTGATGGACGACCAGGCCGACGTCATCTCAAGGATCTACACGCTCCCTGGTGGCAAGCGGGTCATCACCCTGACGGACGGCACGGTCCTTGAACTTTCAACCATGGACGTCGAGATGCTGTCAGGCGCATTCCCTGGCGAGTGCGAGGCGTGCGGGTACAACCCGGACGAGGACGAAGAGGACGACGAGGACATCACCGAGGAGGACAAGTGATCGGAACGTGCCCCAGTTGTGGGGCCAAGACGGGTGGGTTCTTCCGTCAGTGCGCATCGTGCAAGCAGTCGTACACGCTGACGCTCAACATCGACGCGCAGAAGAAGAACCCGATCCGCCCCATCCAGGAACCCGAGGATGAGGAGTGAAGAGACCCGAGGACATCCCTGACGACATCGTGACGAGGTTCGCCAAGGCGTTGGGGAGTGAGTACAGCGACACGGCCGTCTGCCAGCACACGGCGGAGGACGTTCGCAAGGCACTCGCCCTGGTCTGGGATGACATCTGGGGAGCCGGGTTCCAGAACGGACTGCAAACGAAGATCGAGCAGTCGTAACGAGGAGGAGACATGAGCGGGTCGTTCGATCCGCAGGCCAGTTATGTACCAGGTGGTCTGCGCAAGGCAGCCAAGGAGGCGATCAGCCAGGGCTGGACTGCCAAGAAGTCGGGCTCAGGGGGCTGGGTCATCCGCTCACCGAAGGGGACGCAGCGGTTCTACATCCCCATCACGGCCAAGGACCCCGACGCCTTGGCCACGAAACTCCGTGCGCTCATCAGCAAGGCGTACCTCAGCGAGGGATCGTCGTTCGAGGCGAGGGCTGGTGGAGGGTCGGCACCGAAGGATGTCGTTGACCGGCTCTCCGACATGGCTACCAGCGTCATCGAGAAGACAGGTGCGGGGATTCGTCCCGGAACATCTCCGACGCTCACCTGTCCGGACTGTGACGGTGAGTGGCTGGAGATCGAGGGCCTGATGGCCCACCAGGAAGCCTGCCAGGAGCGCGTCCGTGAGCGCCTGGCAGCCGAGCAGGTTGAAGCGGTACCCGAGGAGGGTGACGACGTTGTCGAGCCCTCTGAGGAACGTACAGAAGACGTGCCAGAACAGGAACAATCTGGTACAATTGCCCACCAGGAGGAAACATTGACTGACACCGACGAGGTGCAGGCGCCGAAGGCACGACGACGGTCCTGGACCCACACCACGAACGACCCCCTGCACCGGGCGCTGTACGTCGCCATCCGTGAGAACGGGCGGCGGACCAACGAGACCGACTCGAAGTGGGCGCGCCGCCTGGCTGACTACTTCGTGGAGAAGGACCTGCTCCGCGAGGTGCTGCCCGAGTTCGAGCCGACCGATGAGGTCAACGCCAGCAGGGTGCTCGCTCAGATCCGCGCGATGCTCGGCGCGGATGAGACCGAGGCACTCAAGGCCAAGGTCGACGAACTCACCCAGGCGAACGAATCGCTGCGCACCACGCTGCGGACGTTCTCCGAACTTGCAAGGGAGGCAACACAGTGAAGGCCAAGGACTTCAGTTCCGAACCTCTTCTCACCCCGGGCCAGGCTGCGGTCATCCTCGGGGTCGACCCGAAGACCGTGGCTCGGTACGCACGCAACGGCAAGTTGTCGTTCACGCGCACCCTTGGCGGTCATCGCCGGTTCCTGGAGAGTGAGATCCGGGCGCTGGCCGTGCAGCGTGGGGCTCTGCGCACCACGCGGCAGGAGGAGGACGAGTGATCTACGACGAGCCCTCCCACGAGGGCGTCGGGAAGTTCTCCACCGACACGATGGAGGTTGAGGTCACCATCCGTATCGCGGATGAGGACGGTCCCTCCACCACCCAGGTTCTCGTCGGAATCCAGCAGGCGATGCATGCCGCGCTGGTCGCGACGGGGTTCTACGCGGTCGAGCAGACGCTCGGCACGTGGCACAAGGAGCGGGCCAGCGAGTCTCGCTCAGGAGAGGAGTTCTGATGGCTGGAGAGATCCCGATCACTGTGGTCGGTGGCATCACGGAGCCCGAGTTGCGGTTCTCGCAGTCGGGCAAGGCCATCGCCACGTTCAGCCTGGCGCAGAACAACCGGGTCAAGGACGGCGACAACTGGGTGGACGGGGAGCCGACGTGGTTCCGCGTCACGGTGTTCGGCCCGATGGCGGAGAACATCGTCGAGTCCCTGGAGAAGGGCTCTCGCGTCATCGTCCAGGGCGGCATGAAGACGGACGCCTGGGAGAAGGACGGCGAGAAGCGCACCAGCCTTTCCATCGTGGCTGACGCGGTGGGTCCGGACCTGCGCTGGGCCACGGCCAAGCCGGTCCGCCAGGGCAGCAGCGGGGGCCAGGCCCCGGCTCAGGGTGGCATGCAGCGCAGCCGTACGGCTCAGCCGCAGGGCGACCCGTGGTCTGACCAGCCGCCGTTCTGATGAGCGACGGCAGGCCGAAGCCTGAGGACTACGAGGACTTGCACGAGTTCGCTCAGGCAGTGAAGGCGTGGAACGCACGCAACAACGTCCGTTCACAGGACATCGTCAAGCAGTGGAACGACCGGAGGAAGAACTCATGAGCAAGAACCAGGACCAGATCGCACGCCGCAAGGCCACGCAGGACGTGATCGCGGCCAACCGCCCGCTGTTCGAGGAGCGGATGCGCCACTACTACGAGGAGATGGGCCTCGGGGAGTGGAAGCCGCGCCTGTCGCCGGAGGAGCGTGCTGCGGTGAAGGCCGAGCAGGCGAAGCGCGCTGCCGCCGAGAAGATCAAGGCGCTCGCCAAGACCGCTGGCATCGGCGTGCTGCTCGTGAACGACGCCGAGATCGAGGAGAAGATCGCGGCGGTGCACGAGGGTTCCGCTGAGGGCGTCGAGTACCCGTGGAAGGACGAGGAGCCGCCGACGGACGAGGAGCGCGAGCCCGAGCCGGAGTTCACGGACAACGTCGCTGTCGTGAAGTCGGTCATCGCGAACGACTGACGATCCGCACGGGGGCTACTGAAACCAGTTTCAGTAGCCCCCGTGCACGAACCGGGGGAAGCATGAGCAGCGACATGCAGGTGTGCCTGTTCTCGTGGGTGTCGGTCTCGATGATCGTGTTCCTGGGCGCCGTGTTCGCCCTGGACGACGACTACATCTCTGACCGGGACAAGTTGTGGATCGGTCGTATCGGCCTGGCAGCACCGCTGTGGCCGCTGATGATCGTGGTCGGTGCGGTCATCGCCCTCGTGATCATGACCCGCAGCCTGGGCCGAGCGGCGAAGGGTGAGCGATGAGGGGCGCTGGGGTGTGCACCGTCAAGGTCTTCTTCTGGCGCCCGACCGAGAGGACTGTCTTCCAGGTCAGGTGCAACGCATGCAAGCGCGTGCTGGGTGAGTTCAGCCAGCATGAGTCGGCGATGGCGTGGGCACAGGCCCACGCCCACGGCAGCAAGCACATCGGAGGGAGGTGACAGGCATGAAGTTCTTCGGAGGAAGCATCTGCGGGCACAAGCACC
>Ga0105028_100058_pt1 | contig 11738 bp, 6 predicted proteins | sample RS_106metaG_FD_91478 | JGI IMG/M metagenome (GOLD analysis project Ga0105028, IMG submission 91478) | Switchgrass associated microbial communities from Austin, Texas, USA, to study host-microbe interactions - RS_106 metaG | ecosystem: Host-associated > Plants > Roots > Rhizosphere | place: USA...
GTACTAACCGCCTACGCAACTCTTTACGCCCAGTCACTCCGGATAACGCTTGGGTCCTACGTATGACCGCGGCTGCTGGCACGTAGTTAGCCGACCCTTATTCATGAGTTACCGTCATATTCTTCGCTCATACAAGCAGTTTACGACCCGAAGGCCTTCATCCTGCACGCGGCGTTGCTCCATCAGGGTTGCCCCCATTGTGGAAGATTCCTTACTGCTGCCTCCCGTAGGAGTCTGGACCGTGTCTCAGTTCCAGTCTGGCTGATCATCCTCTCAGACCAGCTACTGATCGTCGACTTGGTGAGCCTTTACCTCACCAACTATCTAATCAGACGCAGGCCGCTCCCAAAGCGCCGAAGCTTTAATCCGAAGACCATATGCGGTATTAGACACCATTTCTGGTGCTTATCCCTCACTTTGGGGCACGTTCCTACGTGTTACTCAGCCGTCCGCCGCTCGTGTACCCCGAAGGGCCTTACCGCACGACTTGCATGTATTAGGCACGCCGCCAGCGTTCATCCTGAGCCAGGATCAAACTCTCCATAAAAGACGCGGTGATTCCTACCGAAGTAGGCGCACCGCTTAACTGACGAAATTGACTTGCATTGCTAAATTGTGAATGTTCACTCTGTTGTACTCCAAAACCAGCACTCAGACTGTTACCCAGTCTACTCTTTTTGATCAGGGGTGTCAACAGTTTATTTGGCTTATTTTGTTATTAAAAATGCAACGATTATGCCTATGGTTACACCAAGCACTGCACCGGCGGCCACCTCGAGAGGCTTGTGCCCCAATGCCTGGTATGGCATTGGGTCTTTGGCAAACGGTGACTTCGCAAGCAGTTTACGCAGAGCAATTCCCTGCTCGCCGGCTGAGCGGCGCGCCATCATCGCATCATAGGCAGTAATCAAGGTCAGTACGGTCGCGACAGCGAATACCCCGGAGTCGAGGCCGTCATACATACCAACGACGGTCGTGAGCGCTGTCATGGTCGCTGTGTGGGCACTCGGCATGTTACCAGACTGATAGAGCAGCCTGACACGACGCGTGCCCACACTGGAGCGATTCAATAGGAACTTCAGCCCCTGGGCGCTCAGCCATGCGATACCGGCTGCTATAAAGTACGCCGATATCCCCAGCATGGGCTATTCCTCGGCTCCTGCTTCGGTTTCTTCTTCGACTTCGAGGCCCTCTGTCTGTTCAGGAATCAGACCGATTGAGGCTACGCTGTCACTATCACCGAGCCGCATCACGCGAACGCCTTGGGTAGTTCGTCCAAGCGTTGGAATGTCATTCAGGCTAACGCGGATAGTTTGACCCTTGGTTGAGATCATCAGCACCTCAGAGGCTTTTGGATCAAGTGATGTAACGGTTACGATATTACCCGTCTTGCCGTTCACGACACCGGCTTTGATACCGACGCCGCCGCGTTTGTGCGTTGCAAAGTTAGTGACCTTGGTCAGCTTGCCATAGCCCTTTTCGCTCATAACGAGCAGGTTGCGGTCTTCCTGAGCCAAGTCCATACCCACAACGCTGTCGCCAGGGCGGAGACGCATACCGCGAACGCCGCGGGCAGCACGTCCCATTGGGCGGGCATCGGACTCTTTGAAGCGAATCGCCTGGCCGAACGCCGTCGAGATCACGATCTCGTCGTCGCCGCTACTCATACGGATCCAGCGTAACTCGTCGCCGTCATCCAGTTTGATAGCGATCAGGCCACTGTTACGAATATTCGCATAGTCTTTCAGCGGCGTCTTTTTGACCGTACCGTGTGTGGTTGCCATGAACAGGTAGCCTTCGTCGCCACTCTGGTCTTTACCGACGCGAATCATGCTCGTAATGCGTTCCTCGGGCTGCAACTGCAAGAGGTTCACGACAGCGACACCCTTTGCAGCCAGACTGGCGGCTGGCACTTCGTAAGCTTTGAGACGGAAGACACGGCCACGGTTGGTAAAGAACAATAGCCAGTCATGTGTCGATGCGGTCACTAGCTGGTCAATGACATCCATTTCTTTGGTGGTCATGCCGCGCTTGCCTTTGCCACCACGATGTTGACGACGATATTCACTGGTCAGCGTACGCTTGACATAATTCTCCGTTGTGAGCAAAACAACGACATCTTCATCTGGGATCAATTCTTCGTCCTTGAATTTGCCAAGCTCCTGATTGATGATCCGAGAGCGGCGCTCATCACCATATTTCTCTTTCATCTCAAGCAGTTCGTTCTTGATAATCGCCAGGATTTCTTTTTCATCGGCCAGGATTTCCTCGAGGCGTTTGATGAGTGTCAACAGCTCATTCAGTTCATTCTCGATTGCATCACGCTCCAGGCCCGTCAGGCGGCGCAGTTGCATCGCCAGGATGGCTTTTGCCTGAATTTCAGACAGCTTGAACCGTTCGATCAAGTTCCTTTCAGCTTCTTCGGTCGTCTTGCTAGCGCGGATTGTCTTAATCACCTCATCAATGTGGTCCAGGGCGATTTTATAGCCTTCCAGGATGTGGGCACGTTCTTTTGCTTTGCGGAGCTCAAACTCTGTGCGACGGCGGACGACGCTCTGACGGTGACCAACAAATTCACTCAGGATTTCATGCAGGCCCAGCACTCGTGGCTGGATACCGTCAATCAGTGCCAGCATGTTGAAGTTGAAACTCGTCTGTAGCGAGGTCATCTTAAACAACTGGTTCAGGACTTTTTTAGGATAAGCATCTTTCTTGAGCTCAATAACAATTCGCACTTTTCCTCGGGAACTTTCATCTCGCAAGTCGGATAGCGCAATTTTCTTCTCACGGTATAGATCGCCGATTTTCTCAACCAATGATGCTTTATTTACACCATATGGAATTTCGGTGACGACGATCTGATGACGGCCTTTTTTGGTTTCCTCAATCTCGGCAATCGCCCGTACCATGACGCTACCGCGACCCGAGGCATATGCCTGACGCATTGGAGCACCACCATAGATGGTGCCACCGGTCGGAAAGTCTGGGCCTTTTACATGCTGCAACAGATCATCCAGAGTCGTTTCCTCGCCTTTGTCGATCAAGGTGATAGTGGCGTCAACTAGCTCACTCAGGTTGTGTGGCGGGATATTGGTCGCCATACCGACCGCAATACCAATCTGTCCGTTCAAGAGCAGATTCGGTACTTTTGCAGGCAACACAACCGGTTCTTGTTTCGAACCATCGTAGTTGTCCCGGAAATCAACGGTTTCCTTGTCGATGTCATCGATCATCTCACCAGCGATTCGCTGCATGCGGGCTTCGGTATATCGATACGCAGCCGCAGGGTCGCCGTCCATGGAGCCAAAGTTACCCTGGCCATCAACCATTGGGTAACGGAGCGACCATGGCTGAGCTAGACGAACCATTGAATCATAGATCGCAGAGTCACCGTGAGGGTGAAAGTCACCCATCACTGCACCGACTACCGTCGCACTTTTACGGTATTTGGAGCCGGCACGCAGACCATCACGGTTCATGGTGTATAAAATACGACGATGCACTGGCTTCAAGCCGTCGCGAACATCAGGAAGCGCGCGGTCGATAATGACACTCATGGAGTAGCGGAAGAAGCTATCCTCCATGACGCTTTCAAGGCTACGGTGTTCGAGACCTGTGGTGTTCATAACAACGCCTTCTTCGGCTGGCACATCGTTGTTCATTGGTATTTCGTTTGTTTTGTCGTCGTCCATATCTTTTCCTACTTCCGCCTATACATCCAACTCATCGAGGTCGGCGTCTTTGGCGCGGACCTGGATAAAGGTTTTACGTAAACTTACTTCATCACCCATCAACTTGGTGAAGATCGCATCGGCTCGCTCTGCGTCTTCCAGTTTGACTTGGATCAGAACACGGTTCTCTGGATTCATAGTTGTCTCCCATAGCTGATCGGCATCCATTTCGCCCAGACCCTTGAAACGTGAAAGGGTCACGCCAGCTTGTTTTACCAAGTCCTCTTCTGAACTAACAGAGACGCCCTTTTGAGTCCTCTCGGAAATAATCTCACTCAGGATACGATCACGTTCTTCGTCATCGTAGGCGTATATCTTCTTCTGAGCGCGGTTGACGCTATACAGCGGCGGTTTTGCCAGGTAGACATAGCCGCCTTCGACTACTTCGCGCATGTAGCGGAACAAGAACGTCAGCAGCAGCGTCGAGATGTGGCTACCGTCAACATCGGCATCGGTCATGATAATGATCTTGTGGTAGCGAAGACCGTTGATATCGAATTGATCACCAATACCTACGCCAAACGCCTGGATCATTGCAACGATCTCTTTGTTGGCGAACATTTTGTCCAGGCGTGCGCGCTCAGTGTTGAGCACCTTACCACGAAGTGGCAGAATCGCCTGGGTTTTACTGTCACGACCCTCTTTGGCAGAGCCGGCAGCCGAGTTACCCTCTACGATGTAAATCTCGCTATCAGATGGGCTCTTGCTGGAACAGTCCCACAGCTTACCTGGCAGACCCATGCCGTCGAGTGCGCCTTTACGGATAACGTTGTCACGGGCAGCACGGGCAGCTTTGCGGGCGCGGGCAGCCAAGATAGCTTTGCCGATAATCTTTTTACCGATCGCAGGATTTTCCTCGAGGTAGTAGGCAAAGTACTCGTTCATTACCTGTTCGACGTAACGGCGCATTTCGGGGTTGCCCAGTTTGTTTTTTGTCTGGCCCTCAAACTGCGGATCAGGCAGTTTCACCAAGATGATGGCCGTCAAACCCTCGCGGATATCATCACCAGTCAAGTTTTCCTCTTTTTCTTTGAGCAGGCTGTTTTTGCGGGCGTAGTCGTTAATGACACGGGTCATTGCAGAACGGAAACCAACCAGGTGTGTACCACCCTCTGGGTTGAAGACGTTGTTAGCAAACGCCTTGACCGTTTCGGTGAAACTCTCGTTGTACTGCACGGCAACTTCGACCATGCAGTCCTCAACCTGGCGCTCCACATAGAAAATGTCTTCAGCGACAGGTTCTTTACCGATATTCAGGTGTTTGACGTAGCTTTTAATACCACCCTCGAAATAGAATGCGTATCGCTCACCAGTACGCTCGTCCTCGACAATCGCTTTGACGCCTTTGGTCAGATATGCCTGGTGACGCAGATAGTCCAGTACCCACTGGTAATCCATCTCGACGGTTTCTTTAAAGATGCTAGGGTCAGGGTACCAAGTAATGCTGGTTCCCTGTGGACGGTCAGTCTTGCCGACTTTTTTCAAATCACCCTGTGGGACACCTTGGGCAAACTCGAGTCGATACAGCTCGCCGTCTTTGACGACTTCGGCGATCAGTTTAGTAGACAGGGCGTTTACCACGCTTGAACCCACACCGTGCAGGCCGGATGAAACTTTGTAGCCACCGCCACCGAATTTACCGCCGGCGTGCAGGACTGTCAGAACCGTTTCCAGAGTACTTTTGCCGGTTTTTGGGTGTTTATCAACGGGGATACCGCGACCGTCATCAGTTACCGTCACGCCACCATCAGCAAGCAGCTTGATATCTACAAAGCTAGCATGACCGGCGATCGCTTCGTCGATACAGTTATCGGCAATTTCTTTGATTAGGTGGTGTACACCATCGTAGCCGGTGCTACCAATGTACATACCTGGACGCTTGCGGACCGGTTCGAGCCCCTCAAGCACTTGGATCTGAGACGCATCATACGACGCAGTCGCTTTTTGTTTAGCCATTATCCCTCACTTAAAAGCCGTGCAGCCTTTGTATTTACAATAGTCCTATTATAACGGGCAAATTGTACTCAATCAAGTCACGCAGTTCTTACTTGCGTTGAACATATTTATTATGCTAACGTTAATTACAAGGAGTAAAAAAACAAAAACCATCCAGAGATGTTTCGAAAACTTATTTCGAACTTACCATTCTCTCCTGCGCTTGTCGGGCAGCTGGGTTTTTATGCGAGACGACTAAAAGCAGAGGAGGCAAGCCGGCGCCTGGGGCTCGTTCTGACAGCCCTTGCTCTCGTTGTCCAGAGCTTCGCAGTACTAGCCCCGCCTGAATCGGCGAATGCTTCGAATGCTTCTGACTTTATCCGCGGTGGCGTCGACAATGTTCAGCAAGTACTCGATGCCTACGATCGCAGCGCCAACGGTAATGGCGACTTCAAGCAAATCATGGACTACGCAGGCATCACCCGTGGTGAGCTGTCTACTATGAAGAAAAAGAACCTGAACTCGCGCGAGCATGGTACCGGTGCAAATGCCTGGCAAACCTGGGGTCGCACTCACCGTTTTAGTGCATCACAAGGCGAAGTAGCTCACGTTATTCCTCTCGGCGGCAGCAAAACGACCACGGTTTACTCAAAACCTCTATGGCTATATGACACATCTTCATATACAAAAGCCCACGGCTCAAACTATGACGCTTTTATTGGCCACTCTGCCAAACTCGGTGAATTCGCTATTATGGCCGGCTGCGGCAACCTGATCAGTACCAAAACACCAAAGCCCGCTCCAGAAGCCGCTTTCATCCAAGCAACTTGTACGATCATCCGCGGTTTTGCTTATGACGCACGCAACCGCAATCAAAATGTAAAAGTATTCCTGTATTTCGGAGGCCCTCCGGGTAAAGGGACTAAACTCGGTCCGGTCGCGACTACCGGCAAGGACGGCACTTTCAGCGTGAGCGTGCCTGAGCAATACCGTACTTCATCGAAACCGACTCAGGTTTGGGGCGTAATGATACCACTTGCGGGCTGGGGTGCTTCTTCGGTTCAGTTCAAAAATACCGTCACAATCCCCGGCAACTGCGTGAAACCGACACCGAGCCCAACTGCCAGTTGCTTGAGCCTGCAATCACGTACTATTGAACGGACCAAATTCGCATTAACCGCCAAAGCCTCCACCGCAAACGGCGCAAAGGTTACTTCGTATGAGTTCGTCGTAAAAGACTCGAATGGCAAGGTTGTCGAGAGCAAGACCGTTCCAACGTCAGCGCTATCAGCAGAGTCCGGCACTATCAACTTGGAAAACACTGGCCGCTACACAGCTGAAGTCATCGTCCACACAACCGCTGGCGACAAAAGAGGCTTTAACTGTGTCATCACTCTCAACGTGACACCGCCAGAGATGTGTACCCTCAATCCAGACCTGCCTAAAAACCATCCTGATTGCAAACCCTGCCCTGGCAACCCCGATATCTGGGTGAAAGATGAGCGTTGTAATCCACTCACCACCCAGTCCAAGACCGCCAAAAATTTAACGCAAAACGCTGATGCGACAACGGTAACTGCTCAAGCCAGTGATCGCATCGAGTACACCATTTACGTAGAAAACGTCGGTGCCGTGCCAGCCACAACCGACCTGACAGAGGAACTCAGCGACGTGCTGGAATACTCCAAGTTGCAGGATAACGGCGGCGGTACATTCAATAATGAATCAAAAGTATTGAGCTGGGGCTCTGTCACCATACAGCCTGGCGAAAAAATCAGCCGGACCTTTGCCGTTGAGCTGTTGGAAGCCATCCCGAGCACGCCTCGTGGGCAGAGCGACCCAGGTTCATACGACTGCATCATGACAAACGCATTCGGCAACACTGTGAGCGTCAATGTCCAATGTGACTCGCCGAAATACGTCGAGGGCGCCATGACGGAGCTGCCAAAAACCGGCCCAGGTGAAAACATGTTATTTGCCGGCATCACCCTCGCAGTTATCACCTACTTCTGGGCCCGCGCTCGCCAGACCAACAAAGAACTGAAGCTAGTTCGCAAAGAATTTAACATGGGAACCATCTAAGGAGGTATCGTGGTGAGCAATCCTGAAATAATCCAACCACAGCACGAACGAGGCGGCGAAGTCGCCGAGAAAGCCGCTGAACGCAGCGCAGAGCGTGCAAAGAGCCTGGAAAAAAGTGTCGAGGCGCCTGAATCACAGGCAGAACGTGTCGAAGCAACGCGTCACGAAGTTGAGGCGTTCTTTGACAAAGAAGCTGGCCGGGAAACGAAACACGGCGGCGAACCTTCGGCTATGCGCGCTGTTCGCAAGGTAACTAAACAGACTCGCGAAGCTGCCTACAACGAAATCATGAAGCTCGTGCGTACCGAACTCAACGGACCATCGCGTCTGTTTAGCAAAGTCATCCACGCGCCATTCGTCGAGCGCAGCAGCGAAGTAATCGGCGGCACTCTCGCTCGCCCAAACGCGATTATGGCCGGCAGCACGACGGCACTTATCCTCGTATTAGCCGTCTATATCCTGGCCCGGACATTTGGATACAGGCTATCCGGTTTTGAAACCATCGGCGCATTCCTGTTCGGCTGGGCCGTCGGTCTCATCTACGACTACGTGCGCGTCATGGCACTTGGCCGTCGTAGCTAACTTTACCCTTGGTTTTTAGCCTGGTCTTCAGGCTTCGCGGTCGCTGAAGCTGCCTGGTCGATGGTCTCCGACCCCGGGACTGCTTGCGCCCCCTTTTCTGCATCTTCTGACTTGTGATGTAGCTCGCCTCGGAGGTCAATGTAGATCTCGTCTAAATTGTCAGCAAGTGCCTCAGCTTCTTTGTCGAGCTGGGTCGCTTTTTGAATCTTGAGCGTATCCGCCGGTGTTATGTCGCCGGCAGGCATCCCGCCAGATTTCGGAAACTCTACCGGTTGGCTCGGACCGCGGATATTCTCTAGCTTGGTAACATCCGGGGCTTCTTTGGGCTTAGCGGGTTCCGGAGCCGGTGCGGTTTTTTGCACGGTCGGTGCCGGTGGTTTAGGTGCCGGAGGCGGCGTAGTGGGCTTTGGTGCGGCCCCTTTGCCGGATTGCATCTGGCGGCGCTTCGCTAGCCACTCGTCCAAAAATGACGAACCGCTAGAACTCTTTGCGCCAGCCGGCGCTTGCGGACTGGTCAATGTCTTTTTCTTTGCCTCCCTGGCTGCGTCTCCTGCCCTCAGACGCTGGAATATCTCACGTTCGGCTTCATTACGCGGCCGGCCATATTTCGCCGCGCTCAGGCGCTTCAGTGCAGCCGCAAGCTGCGGGTTCGGCTGCCCAAGCGGCGGGATAAGCGCCATTGAAAACGGCGCAGACGGTACGTTATTGATCATCACGCTCGCAATAGTCTCGTAGTTTGGCAGGCGGGTGAGGTCTTCGATATCAAACGTCGGTGCAAAGCGTTTCACCATCAGCTCGGCATCTGTCGTACCGATACGACCGCTGATGATCGTTCCCACGTTACCGATGATGGCTTCGCGAATTTTATCGGTCAGCTGTGTCATGAACTGGTTGGCTAAAATCAGGTTCAAGCGATATTTTCGCGCCTCAGACAAAATCGACTCAAAACTATCGGTCGCAAAGTTCTGGAACTCATCCACGTATAAAGTGAAATCAACACGCTGCTCCTCTGGGATGTCGGCGCGCCCCATCGCCGCGGCCTGGAATTTCATCACAAAGATCATACCCAATAGCTGGCTGTTGAGCTCGCCTGTTTTACCCTTTGACAGGTTCACGAGCAGGATCTTTTTGTTATCCATGATGTCGCGCAAATTAAAGCCGGACTTAGTCTGGCCGATGATATTACGCATCATTTCGTTTGACAGGAAGGCACCGAATTTACTGACAAACCAGCCCAAGACCTCGGATTTGTGGTAATCGCTGGTCTGCGCCATTTCCTTGTTCCAGAAATCCAGCACTGTTTGGTCGGTGACATACTTGAGCTTTTCTTTGGCGAAATCATTGTCGTTAAAGACCTGCGGGATATCGATGAAACTGGTACCGTTCGGATCGCTCATGATAGTCAGTGCCGCATTTCGGAACCAGTGCTCGTAACGCGGACCAATAATACCGGTGTGACCCGGGTCGTACAAACGGTACAGCATCGCGATCGCTTCCTGGACCAGGAAGTCACGTTGGTCTGGCGTATCGAACTCAAACAGGTTCAGGCCAACCGGGTTGTCCATGTCGCCCGGGCTAAAGTAGATAACGTCCTCGACACGCTCTTTCGGCACCATACCGAGTAACTTCTCTGCCGAGTCACCGTGCGGATCGACGAATGCGAAGCCCTTGCCATCCAGCATATCCTGGAGCGCCAGGTTCTCGAGCAATCCTGATTTACCGGTACCGGTTTGACCAATGATGTAAGTATGACGACGGCGATCGCCAGTAGCGAGCCGGATCTCCTTTTTAACGCCGCGGAAGACGTTGTAGCCCAGCAGGAAGCCCTCGTCGAGAAGTTGATGAGGACCATCCACTTGCTTGGAGGCCTGGCGCTGCACCTGCGAAGTCGGGATGTTTTTCTGATCCGGTAAATGGAAAATCGTCGCAAGCTCGACGCTGTTTAGAACATTCTGCCGAATTTCCTGTGGGAAAAACCGAAAGATATACGAAGTGATAAATTGTTCAACATTTTTCGCCAGGCTAAATTTGAACCCGTTTTTGCCCGGTGAATCAAACAGCGCAAAAGCCGCCACGACGTTTTTCAACAACACCTGTGAACGCGCCGCTGTATTTGATGACGCCACGATTCGCACCAACACCTCATATCCTGGGTGCCGGGTTTTTTCATCCAGTGCATCCACCAACGCCTGCTCCATGGTTGTCAACTGCTTGTCTTCTGGCTTGACGTCCTTTGACTCAGGCGCTTTCCAGAGCGACTCCAGCAGTTCGCGCGGCGCTACGTTCAGGCCGGTTTTTTTGCCTTTGTCTTTGCGAATCTTTGATGCAGTTGCTACAACGTTCTTTGTCCAGCCCTCTGGTGCCGGCCGCAGTAGGATCTGGATTCCCACACCGTCCTCACGACTGGCAACACTGAGCGCATTCAGAATTGCGCGCATCGCGTCACGCTTGGACTCCTGATAGGTAGCGATCGGATAGCTGTAGTGTTTCTTGAGCGTCAGCTCGCCGCCAATCGTACCGCTGATCTTGCCGACCTTGCTAAAGATATTATGCTCCTCAACCTCCTCGAGCGTTGCGCCCGGGTAGGCTGCTGCCACGGCTTGCTTCACAACATCCAATAGCGCCATCGGAACGACGACATAGTAATGGATCTGCCCTTTGTTGACGGTTATCTCAAACGCCAGGTGCCGTTGGCCATAGATCTTACTCTTGAAGCCTTTAGTTGTTGTGCTAGACACAATGTTGTATAAAACTTGTGCCTGGCTGATCATTTCCTCTGTTACGTCACGCTCGTCACGTCCACCGCCCTGGATATCTTCACTGCTCGGCGGCAGATGGATCATCAACGGCACCATCTTTAGTCCGCGCTCGTAGTTTTTGGCCTCGCGCAAAATCTTGCGATATTGCAAATAGAAAAAGGTGGCAATGGTTGCCGATATGATGACGACTAGGCTGATGCCTATGACTAAATCCACCTTTACCCCCTACTCTTTGCTAACTGTCGTTCGGTAACTTCACCACTTTGCCATACCGCTTTTGTAAATAATCTGCCTGGAGTCTACTCACCGCCTGTTCCTGCAGGTGCGGGTCGTGCTTCGTCTCAGCTATCACCTTTTTAGCCTTTTCCACCCATTCTTTCTCGATCAGGTCTTCGTCGGCTGCAGCTGGCGGATTAGTATCGGCCGGCACTTGCTGAGTCTGCGTTGCTGGTGGTGCCTGGCTTAACTGTGGCAGCGGTGGCGGTGCTACCGGTTGCGCAGCTGCTGGATCACTCGGACCGCTGGGTTGCTGTTCCTGGGGTGCTTGGCGCTCTCCTCCACTTGGCATAGGTGCACGCTCTGGCGCACGCGTAGGCGCCAGCTGCTCGTTTGGCTGAATCGGTCCTCGTTCAGGTCCCGAATTCGGTGA
>Ga0105028_100059_pt1 | contig 11468 bp, 12 predicted proteins | sample RS_106metaG_FD_91478 | JGI IMG/M metagenome (GOLD analysis project Ga0105028, IMG submission 91478) | Switchgrass associated microbial communities from Austin, Texas, USA, to study host-microbe interactions - RS_106 metaG | ecosystem: Host-associated > Plants > Roots > Rhizosphere | place: USA...
GCCTGGGTCCGTCCCTAATGGCTAGTTCCGGGACGCGGAATGCCGCGAAGCGCTTCGGCACGACTGAGCCCGGCCCATGGATGTCGTGGCCCGAGCGGCGCCCGCACACCAGGTGCATCCGGTTCATCGAGACGTGGTGTCGCGCGCCGAAGGGCTACGGCCACGGGAAGCCGATCCGGCTGGGCCGCTTCCAGAAGCGCTGGCTGCGCAAGTTCCTTGGCGACGACGACGTGTTCGCGGCCATCGCGTCCTGGCCGCGGGGGCAGGGGAAGTCGACGCTGCTCGCGGCGGTCGCCGTGTGGGCCACGTTCGACAAGTGCGTGTCGGGCACGCCCGATGTCCCGATCGTCGCGACCACGGTCGGGCAGGCCATGAAGTCCGTGTACAACGTCGCCGTCGCGATGGTCCAGGCCGAGCCCGAGCTCGCCAACCGCGCGAAGCTCTATACGGCCGTCTCGGACCCGCGCATTGAGGCGCTGGGCGGGGGCCGCATGTACCCGATCGCCAACGACGTCGACACGCTCCAGGGCCTGGACTACTCGCTCGCGATCATGGACGAGATAGGGTTCCAGCCGCTCATGGCCTACTCATCGCTCGCGCTAGCCCAGGGCAAGCGGGAGTGGTCCAAGATCGTCGGGATCGGCACGCCCGGCTTCGACCAGGACAATGCGCTCTGGTGGATTCGCTCGAAGCTCGAAGACGGCGGGACGATGCCGGGCATGTTCTTCTCGGAGTACGCCGCCGACGAGAACTGTGACCACCTCGACGAACGCCAGTGGTACAAGGCGAATCCGGCCCTGGGCGAGGGCTTCATGAACATCCAGGCGCTGCGCGCGGCCTCGGGCCTGATGGAGGCGCACTTCAGGATCTTCCGCCTGGGCCAATGGGTCGACGGCGTCGACTCCTGGCTTGGCGAGGACGGGCGCGCCGTGTGGCGCGCGCTCATCGACCCGTGGAAGCTGGAGCCCGGACGGCCGACCTACGGCGGCCTGGACGTCGGGATCAAGCGCGACTCGACCGCGCTCGTCCTCGTGCAGCAGCGCGAGGACGGCCGCTGGCACGCCGCGTGCAAGATATGGATGCCCGCCGACGAGACGCTCGACGTCGCCGACATCATGCAGTACATCAGGGAGGTCGACGAGACGCTCGATGTCAAGGCGATCGGCTACGACCCGCGGCTGTTCGAGCTTCCCGCGTCCTACCTCGCCGAGGAGGGCATTCCCATGGTCGAGATGCCCCAGTCCCTGGAGCGCATGACGCCCGCGTTCGGGCAGCTCTACCAGGACATCAAAGACGGCATGATCAGCGTCGACGATGATCGGACCTTCCAGCAGCAGATGCTCAACGGCATCCCGAAGTGGAACCAGAGCGGGTTCACGCTCAAGAAGATCGGGCAGAAGCGGAAGATCGATGCGGCCTACGGCCTGGCGATGGCGATGGACCGCGCGAAACACCCCGTGAAGGAACGGCCGCCGCTCGCGGCCGTGTGAGGTCGGTTCACGGCGCTATGCTCTCGACATGAAACTCAGATGGCCGAGATGGGGCCGCACCGCACAGGACCAGGCGCCCGTGTTGCAGCGGTCGTCGCTCGTGTCCATCTCGGACCCGAATCTGGAGCTGTTGTTCGGCGCGGTCCCCTCGACCACGGGCGAGCTCGTCTCGGAGCGGACGGCGCTGACGCTGTCGGCGGTGTGGCGGGCCGTGGCGCTCATCGCCGGGACCATCGCGTCCCTGCCGCTGCGGACCATCGAAACCGACCCGGACGGCGAGCGGCGCCAAGTCTCATCGTGGCTCGACAACCCCTCGGGACCAGGGCTCCTGGTCCCGTTCGCGTGGAAGGAGCTGGTGCTCGTCCATCTCCTCCTCCACGGCAACGCCTACCTCCTGAAGCTCTACAACGCCGCGGGCGCCCAGGTCGGCGCCTGGCCGATCCACCCGACGCAGGTCGGGGTGTCCTTCGACTGGGACGTGAGCCCCATCGACGGCAAGGTGTTCACGGTGACGCTCGACTCGGGCGAGACGCTCGCGCCGCTGACGTCGGCCGACATCACGCACATCATGGCGATGAGCACGGACGGGCGCATGGGCCTGTCGCCGATCGCCGTCGCGCGCGAGTCCCTCGGCACGGCGATGGCCGGGGACCGGGCGGCGGCGTCGATGTTCGCGAACGGCGCGCTCGTCTCCGCGATCGTCACCTCGGACGGCGAGGACATCACCGAGGCCGAGGCCAAGACCGTCAAGAAGCAGCTCATGTCGCAGATGACCGGCGCCGGGAACGCCGGGAACATCGCTGTCATCAACCGCAAGCTGAAGGTGAACCAGTGGTCCCTGTCGGCCGCGGACGCTCAGTTCCTGGAGTCGCGGCAGTTCTCCATCGAGGAGGTCGCCCGCTGGTTCGGTGTGGCGCCCCACCTGCTCATGCAGATGCAGAAGTCCACCAGCTTCGGCACCGGGATCACCGAACAGAACCTCGCCCTCGGGCGGCACACGCTCATGCCGTGGACGGCCCGCTTCGAGGAGTACTTGACGCGGGACCTCTCGGGCGCGCGCCGGGTCGCCGAGTTCGACTTCACGCCCCTGGAACGCCCCAACCCCAAGGACGAGGTAGCGCTCCTCATCGCCCAGGTGAACGCGGGCCTGATGTCGGTGAACGAAGCGCGGGCCGTGCGCGGCCTGCCCGGCGTCGGCGACGTCGGCGACATCCTCCGCCAGCCCGCGAACACGGTGCCCGGACCGGTGACCTCCGATGCGGTCGACCCCGACGCGGTCGCTGCGGGAGCTGGTTCTGATGGCTGAGTTCTACACGCCCATGGTCCGCGCCGAGCTCACCGGCGACGGCAACACCCTCACCGGCTACGCCGCCGTCTACGACGAGGTCGCCGAGACCACGAACGAAGGGTGGGCCGAGAAGATCGCCCGCGGCGCCTTCGATGAGGTCCTGGCCGACCCAGCCACCGACGCGCGCGCCGTGTTCAACCACTCCATGACGAACATCCTGGGCCGCCAGTCCGCCGGGACGCTGAAGTTGCGAAGCGACGAGGTCGGCCTCCACTACGACATCACGCTCCCGCGCACGACGTTCGCCGAGGACCTCAAAGAAATGGTGAGAAGAGGCGACGTCACCGGCGCGTCCTTCGCGTTCGCCGCCGGGGAGATGAAGCGCGGCACCTCGCCCGCCGGGCGCATGATGGTCACGCACACGAAAATCGCACGGTTGATCGACATCTCAGTGGTGCCGCTCCCCGTGTACGCGGGCGCCACGGTGGCGCTCCGCGGGCAAGACCCGGCCGCCGCGGCACTCGCCCGGCGCGCCCAGATGATCCAGATCAGGGCGCGAGCCCGAGCGAAGGGATAGACCCATGTCCATTGAAGAACTGCTCGCCGCCATCCAGGCGATCCTGGACAAGGCGAAGGGCGAGGGCCGCGAGCTCACCGAGGAGGAGGTGGCCCAGGCCGAGGAGCTGGAGCGGTCGCTCGACGTCCTCAAGCGCGGCCAGCTGGTCCAGGCGCGCGTGGCCGCGCTCCAGGCCACCGACAACACCATGCTCCGCGCCGTCAACGGCTCCGGCGCTGGCGTGCAGACCGCGGCCCAGTCCGCGGGCGCGGGCCTGTACGGAACCGCCGCCACCGAGCCCTCCGACGCCGACAAGGCGACGCTGGAGCGCGCGTTCGACATCTACGTCCGAACCGGCCGGGTCGAACAGGAAATGGTCCACTTCCGCGCCCAGGGCGTCGGCACGCCCTCCGCGGGCGGCTACCTCGTCCCCGACGAATTCCGTCAGAAGCTCGTCGACCGGCTCGTGAAGTTCGGCGGCCTCGCCGAGCACGCGGAGACCATCACCACGTCGACGGGCGCGCCGCTGGAGTGGCCGACGCTCGACGACACCGCGAACCAGGGCCAGATCGTCGCCGAGGGCGCCACGCCCGCCGCGGGCGCGGACCTCGTCTTCGGCTCGAAGGACCTCGGCTCGTGGACGTACCAGGCGCCCGGCGCCGGGACCGACCCGCTCCGCGTGTCCGTCGAGCTCGCCCAGGACTCCGCGTTCAACATCCAGGACCTGGTCCAGCGGAAGCTGGGCCAGCGGATCGCGCGCTCCCAGGCCCTGCACTGGGTCAACGGCACCGGGACCGGCCAGCCCGAGGGCATCACCGCCTCTACCGGCCCCTCGCACACGTTCACCGGCGCCGAGATCACCTACGCCGCGCTGGTGGCCGCGAAGCATTCCATCGACCCGGACTACCGCGACGGCGCGAAGTGGTTCTTCAACGACCAGACGCTGGCCGCACTGGAGTCCGTCGTGGACACCACGGGCCGCCCGCTGCTCATGCCCGCCGCCCAGTCCGGCATGGCCGGGGACGCGGGGCTGACGCTCCTGAACCACCCGATCGTCATCGACCAGGGATTCGACGACTACACCGACGCCTCGTCCAACAACTGGGGCGCCTTCGGGAACATGAACGAGGCGTACGTGATCCGGCGCGTGCGGGACGTCCAGCTCATCGTCAACCCCTACAGCAGGGCGAACAACCGGCAGATCGAGTACACCGCGTGGGCCCGCGCCGACGGCGCCGTGCAGAACCCGTACGCCATCAGCATCCTCAAGAACGACGCTGCGTAGCGGCAGAAGGGAGGCGGCCCCATGGCCTGGGCGCCGGACTACGTCGACCTCGCCGCGGCGAAGGCGAACCTCCGCATCCCCGTCGACGACACGGCGGACGATGCGGACCTGGCGCTGCACATCACGGCCGCCTCCCGGAACATCGACCGCTTCGCGAACCGCCAGTTCGGGAAGGTCGATGCCGTCACCGACCGGTTCTACGCCGCCGAGTGGGACCGGGACTGGGGATACTGGGTCGTCCACCTCGACGACGTTCACGACGGCACGGGCCTCGAAGTCGCGTTCGACGCCGCCGGGGACGGGACGTTCACCACGGACCTGACCGGGACGCTCGGGCCTCTGTCGGCTCCGGCGGACGGCAGGCCCTACACGTACTTGAAGCTGTCGAGCACTGCGAGCGTGACCGCCGTCCCGGACGGCGTCCGAGTGAGGTCCGCCGGGTTCGGATGGGGCGCGGTCCCGAACCCGGTCAAGGACGGCGTCCACTTGCAGCTCAACAGGTTCTTTGTGCGCAGGAACTCTCCATACGGCGTCGCCGGATCGCCCGAGCTCGGGAACGAGATGCGGCTGCTCAACAAGCTGGACCCCGACGTGGAGGTCATGATCCGGCCGTTCCAGCGGTACTGGGCGGGGGCGTAGCTGTGGACTTCATGGCCGTGATGACAGAGGTGACCGGGCGGCTCGACGGCGTCGGCGGCCTGCGGGTGTTCCCGACGCCGCCCGAGGCCGCCCCGGCGCCGTTCGCGTGCTGCGGCGCCCCGGAGACGTCGACGCTGCGGCTGACGTCCAACGTGCTCGGGAACGGCCTGACTCGGCTGACGCTCCCGCTCATGGTCGCCGTGGCGGGCGTCTCGGACCGCAACGTGTGGCCCGCGCTCCTGGCGTACGTCTCGACCTCGGGTTCCTCGTCGGTGACGAGGGCCTTGGAGGAGCCCGACGAGTACACCGCCTTCGACACGCTCGCCGTCCTCGGCTTCGAGACGGCGACGTTCACCATGGCCGACGTGACGCTCCTGGCCGTCACGTTCAACCTCGACATCGTAGGAAGGTAGGACCTATGCCCGCGAAGCACGGCAAGACCACGTCGACGAAGGTCAACGCCATCGACATCTCCCCGCACACCCGCAATACCGAGTGGAAGCGGGCCGCCGACACGCACGACGTGACCGGGTACAAGGCCGACGACACCGACACCGCGAAGAACTACATCGCGGGCCTGACGGACGGAACGATCACCATCTCGGGCACCTACGACACCGACGTCACGACCGGGCCGGGGAAGGTCCTGGAGGACTGCATTGCCGCCGGTATCGCCGTGCCGTTCGCCTACGCCGTGGAGGGCATCGGCACCGGGAAGCCGCTCCAGAGCTGCAACGTGATCGTGCAGACCTACAACGAGACGGCGCCCGTGGCCGACATCGTCACCTGGACGTCGGACCTCCAGATCACCGGCGCCGTCACCAAGACCACGCAAGCATAGAGAAGGATCAATCTGCCATGACCGAACCGCGCTACTTCCAGCCCGGCGAGGAGCCCGAGACGCCGCCGTTCTACAACGAGGTCGCCCGCGTCAAGGAGTCGCTTGTCGAGCCGCCCGAGGCGCCCGAGGCCGCCCCACGCTACGCGACCGTCGACGAGCTCCTGACGACGCGGCCCGAAGGCGCCACCGACGAGGAGGACTTCCGTCTCCCGGCCACGGGCCTCGTCGTGCGCATCCGACCGCTCACGCGCGCCGAGGTCCTCAAGATCAACAACCAGGACCTGGGCCTCGCCGAGCGCGAACAGCGCTACACCTCCAAGGCCCTCGTCGAGCCGCGCATGACCCCCGACGCCGTCAAGCGCTGGCAGGAGCACGGGCACGCCGGGGACATGGGCGAGCTCATCGACCGCATCGGCACCATCTCCGGCCTCACCAAGGGAGGCGAGAAGGCCGCGGCCCGGTCGTTTCCACGATCCGGAGAGTGACCTCTACTTCGAGCACTACCTCGCCGAGAAGCTGTCGCGCACGGTGGAGGAGCTACGGCAGACGATGAGTAACGGCGAGTACCAGCGATGGGGCGTCTGGTACGCCGTGCAGGCCCAGCAGGCAGAGTTGGAGCGCATGAGGATGGAGTCCAGGAGGTAGCCATGGCAGCACCGGTCCAGGTCAAGGTGGAGGGCCTGAGGCAGTTCACCAAGTCTCTGAAGGACGTCGACCGCGAGCTCCCGAAGGCGGTGCGGCTGTCGAACAACCGCGTCGCGACCATCGTCGTCGACGGCGCCCGGCCCGAGGTCCCCTTCCGCACCGGCAAGGCCCGCGCGTCGATGAAAGCCAAGTCGACGCGCACCGCGGTGCGCGTCGGCGCCGGATCGAAGCGGGTGCCGTATTACGGGTTCCTCGACTTCGGCGGCAAGACCGGCATCGACAAGTCGGTGGTCCGGCCGTTCTACACCGCGGGCCGGTACATCTACCCGACCTACTCCGCGAACCGCGACCAGGTCGTTGAGGTCATGGTGGAGGAGTACACGGCGATTGCCGTGCAGGCCGGTCTGGAGGTCTCCTAGTGGCCGCCGGGGGCCCGACCGTCACCCTGACGTTCGCGGGCGATTCGAAGCCCGCGACGACGGCGCTCGACGAGGTCGGCGACGCCGCGGAGTCGATGGACTCGCGCGTCTCGGACTCGACCGCGGGCCTCGACGCCGCCGGGGAGGGCTTCGACGACGCCGAAGGGAAGGCCCAGGGCTTCAACGACACGCTCTCGGGTGTGACCGACACGATGGGCGGCGTCGGCCAGATCGCCTCGGGTGACCTCCTGGGCGGCATCATGACCCTGGGCGGCGGCCTGGCCGACCTCGCCGGGGGCATCTCCGCGTTCGTCATCCCGGTATTCGGCCAGCTCATCGCCGCAACATGGGCCTGGACGGCGGCGCTCCTGGCGAACCCCATTACCTGGATCGTTCTGGGCATCCTCGCCCTGATCGCCGTCATCATCCTGCTCGTCGTGTACTGGGACGAGATAGCCGCGGCCACGGCCACCGCCTGGTCCTGGATCAAAGAATCCGCAGGTAAGGGCGTCGACTGGGTCAAAGAGAAGGTGAACGACTTCGTCGGCTGGTTCAAGGCCCTCCCCGGCCGGATCTCCGACGCCGCGTCGGGCCTGTTCGACGGCCTGAAAGACGCTTGGAAGTCGGCGGCGAACTGGATCATCGACAAGTGGAACAACTTCTCGCTCACGATCGGTGGCGGGTCGATTGCGGGAATTGACATTCCCGAGGTCACGCTCTCGACGCCGAACCTCCCCCGCCTGCACACCGGCGGCCGTGTCCCCGGCGCGCCCGGACAGGACGTGCTCACCGTGCTCCAGGCAGGCGAGCGCGTCACGTCCGCCGGACAGACGCACGCGGCCGACATGCAGGGCGCCGGGACCATCGTGTTCGCCGGGCCCGAGGCGATCCTGGCGATGCTCCGCGCCATGATCGTCTCCAAGGGCGGCGTCGACGTCGTGTTCAGGAGGTCGTAGTGGCCCGCCCGCTTCCCCAGGTCGAATTGCGCTACTCCGGCTCGTGGCACACGATCACGCAGGACGTGTACGCGAACCAGTCGCTGACGACCTCCCGCGGCCAGCGGGACTGGGCCACGCTCGCCGACCCGGCCGAGATGGTCGTCCCGCTCATGCAGCACGAATCGAAGTACGCCACGGCGCCCGGCGGCGCCCCCATGATCGGCCGGTACGCGCCCAGGAATCCGCGATCGGACCTGTTCGGCCTGATCGGGCGGACCACGCCGATCCGGCTGCGCCTGGGCACGGCGAGGCCGCGGCTCACCATCCCCGGCACGACCGCGGCTGTCGCCTCGACGCCCGATGCGGTCGCGCTGCGCCTGACCGGGGACCAGCGCATGGAGCTGCTCGTCAAGCCGAGGTCGTGGCGCCCGGTCGGCGCCGCGGGCCTGGCGCGGCGGTACCTCACGACCACGACGCAGCGGGCCTGGGCCTGGTGGCTGGGCGAAGACGGGCGCCTGTTCGTCCGCTCCTCCTCAGACGGCGCTGTGGGCGTCGACCGCGTCTCCTCGGTCGCAGTGCCCGACGACGGCGCCGAGCGCTGGATCGCCGTGTGGCACGACGTCAACAACGGCGCGGGCGGCTCGACGATGGGCTTCGAGACGAGCCCGGACGGCGTCACCTGGACCGCGCTCGGGACGAACCAGGTGACCGCGGGCGTCTTCGCGTACTTCGCGGCCCAGGCGCCCCTGGAGCTCGGGCGCGTCAACGCCCCGACCGGCGGCGGCGTCGCGGTCCCCGCGCTCGACGGCGAGATAGGCGCCTTCCGGTACCGATCGGGCATCCTCCCGACCTCGACGCTCGTCTGCTCGGTCGACTTCCGCACCGCCGACACCGACACGAGGACCCTCCTCGACAACGCGGGCCGCACCTGGACGCTGTCCGACGCGGCCTACATCTCGGACACCTCGATCCGGTTCGCCGGGGAAGCCTCGTCGTGGCCCCAGGACTGGGACCCCTCGGGCAAGTTCCGCTCCTCGGTCATGACCGCCTCGGGCGTGCTCCGGCGCGCCCAGAAGAACGAGGTGCCGCTCCAGTCGAGCCTGCGCCGGGACCTCTCCACCCGCGCCAACGTGGTCGCCTACTTCCCGCTGGAGGAGCGCGCCGGGGCGCCCCGGTTCGCCTCGGGCCTGCCCGGCGACACGTCCTACCTCCGGCCCGGCGATCCCGCCGAGGTGAAGATGGGCGCCAACGGTGACTGGTTCGTCGCCTCCGACCCGCTCCCGGTCGTCAATGACGCGACGATCTTCGGCCAGTTCCCGTCCTACACGCCGAACGTGGCGCAGCGCGTCATCTTCCTGATCGCCGCCCCGCAGGACGGCCTGTCGGCCGAGAAGCTCACCGCCCGGTTCCTCACCGCCGGATCGGTCGCGCGGATCGACCTGCGCATGACCGCGGGCGGCGGCATCCGTACGACCGTCTACGACCCCGAGGACGTCTCGCTCTACACGAACCTGTCGACCGACGCGTTCAACGGCCACCCGCACATGCTCTCGGTATGGATGGAGCAACAGGGCGCGAACGTGTTCGTCCAGGTCGCCCGCTTCGAGGTCGGCGCGTCGACGGCGTTCATCATCGCCGAGACCACGCTCGCCTCACGCACGTTTTCCCGGTTCACCATGGCGTTCCTCGGGTCCACCGATGATGTGCAGGGCACCGTCTACGGTCACCTCGCGCTCCTGAACGGCGACGTCCACAACGTCTGGGACGTCGCCCGCAACGCCCTCGTCGCCTGGGCCGGGGAGCGCGGCACTGACCGGCTCCTGCGCCTGGGCGCCGCGGAGGGCTTCCCCGTCCGCCTCACCGGCGCCGGGGAGACGCCCACCATGGGCCCGCAGCTATCGAAGACGTTCGTCGAGCTCGCCCGCGAAGTACCGGAGACCGACCTCGGCATGTTCGCCGACGCGGACGGCGACGCCGGGGCGCTCTCCTACCGGCCCGCGCGCTCCATGCAAGGTCGCCCCGTCCTGACCATCCCCTACGCGATCCTCACGCCGCCGCCGCTCCCCGTCGACGACGACCAGGGGACCGCGAACCGGATCATCGTCAAGTCCGTGAACGGCATCGAGTTCACCGCCGAGGACACGACCTCGACCATGTCGACCGCCCCGCCGCCCGCGGGCGTGGGCCTGTACGACCAGTCGAAGAACATCAATGCGGGCACGCCCGAGGAAGCCGCCTACAACGCCTGGTTCCGCCTCGCCCTGGGCACCATCGACGCCTCGCGCTGGCCCGAGCTCGTCCTCAACCTCGCCAACCCCGCCGTCGAGCCCTACATTGACGCCATCCTCGCGCTGCGCCTGGGCGATATCCTCCGCATCACCGACCTGCCGCCGGGCATCCCGCCAGGCCCGGTCGACCTCATCGCGAACGCCATCGCCGACGACATCACACGCGCTCAGCACCTCGTGAAGATCACCGCCGGGCCCGCCGACATCTGGGGAGCCACGAACGCCTGGGCCGCCGCCACGGGCGCCCCTGCGGGCGTCGCGCGCTGGTCCCCGGCCAACACCTACCGCGCCGGATCGGCGATCAACGCCACGCAGACGTCCATCAGCTTCACGCACGGCGACGCGCGCCCCTGGACCACCGACCCCGCGGACTTCCCGTTCGACATCATGGTGGGCGGCGAGCGCATGACCGTGACCGCGATCGCCGCCGGGACGACCCTCCAAGTGTTCACCGTCGTCCGCGGCGTCGACTTCGGCGGCGTCGGCATCGCCCATCCCGTCAACACCCGCGTCGAGCTCGCCGAGCCCTTCGTGTGGGCCCTGTAGGAGGAACCCATGGCAATCGTCCCCGGCGCCCCGGCGCGAGCCGCCGACATCGCCGCCATGCAGCAGACCGGAACCGAGCTCATCACATTCTCGACGCTCGACTCCTTCACGACCACCGTCACGTTCCCGACCCCGTTCACGTCGGCGCCGGTCATGGCCGCCCCGAACATCAACACGGGCGCGGGCGCCGCGGGACGATGGGACTCCCGCGCCATCAACATCACCAACACCGGCTTCACGCTCTGGGTGTTCTCCAACGCCTCCGGCGCGACCTCGTCATGGTCGAACATCCCCGTCCAATGGCTCGCCGTCGTCGACGTCGTATAACCGTCGTACGCTGCGGGTACTGTCAGAACATGAGCACCGCAGCGTACAAGGAATGGGTGGAGGCCGGACGGCCCTGGAAGAAGGCGAAGCCCATCGCGCACATCGAAGCGTGGGCCCGCCGCAACGGCGTCGGCGTCCTCGGCACGATCGGGAACAACGCGCACCTCACCAGCAACCGACCCCAGGACCACACCCCGTTCAGCACC
>Ga0105028_100060_pt1 | contig 11439 bp, 13 predicted proteins | sample RS_106metaG_FD_91478 | JGI IMG/M metagenome (GOLD analysis project Ga0105028, IMG submission 91478) | Switchgrass associated microbial communities from Austin, Texas, USA, to study host-microbe interactions - RS_106 metaG | ecosystem: Host-associated > Plants > Roots > Rhizosphere | place: USA...
CCAGTCGGCGTTAAAGCAGCGCTCGGCAGAAATATGACCGCGATTAGATTAAAACCAAATACACACTTTCCTGGGTTTCTAAGCTTTTTACTAAACTCCGCCTATATGAAAAAACAAATTGAATCACGGCTTGACCATGGGACAATCCTGTCTGCATTAAACGTTAAAAATATTCCAAAACTTACACTGCCAACAGACGACATCGAGTTGGTCTTTCAACACGAGAAAGAACTTACTGGACTTCGGGCTATGATTGAGGAGAACGCTCAGCAAAACCAAACCCTCACCGCCCTCCGAGGCACCCTCCTCCCACCACTCATCTCTGGAAAACTAACGATCAGGAAATAGGTCATGTTGGACAGTCTCGCACTAGATGCTCAAACCCTTGGACTTCCGATCGCAAACGCCGCCCATTTAAATGAGAGATACCAGCATCTCGTAGATTCGCTGTCGACACAAGATGCACCGTCGATGTGTGATCATTCGAAAACACTTCTCGAAACCGTTTTTCGCACGATCATAACTGATCGCAACGGCTTGGTAACCGAGACCCCCGGCAACCGAGCCTCGTTCGTGGAGCTCTACAGACAAGCAATTGCCTGCCTGAACACACACGACAGCGATGATGAGTTTTTGCCTATAATTAAGAAGTCCATCACCGTGATTGCCACTATGCGTGACAACTACGGCGCCAGCTCTCATGGCCAAGACGGTTACCACGAAAAAAAGGTCGAGGTTGCAGAGGCCATATTTATCACTAGGCTCTCACTGGCGGTAGCAGGGTACATGTACACGAGACATGTACACACCAGCGCCGATCATGGAAACAGCCGTCTTCATTATGGAGATAATTCAACATTTAACAATTACCTCGACAGTGAAGGGGATATCGAAGTTGCTGGAATATTCGTACCACCGAGTAAAATACTCTTTGATAACGACCTCATTGCGTACAAAGAGAAGTTAATCGAATACGAAAATGATGTACGCTTAGAAGAGATGGAAGCTGCGGTAGATCTTTGGATCGAAACACAGAGCGATATTGCTCGCGGGAAATAAAAACAGGGCACTCTCGCAAGACGCCCTGTTCGGTTCCTATGTTCGATTTTCTAACCAGTCGTTCACGTCTTTGGACATGCCTGTTGTTGCCCAGTTGACTTGATTCCACTGGAGAACAAGTAGCTTATCGTTAACATCGAGAAATTGCTTGAGGTGGTCGCGTAGTTGTTTACAGGTAAGTTCAGTATCAACCATCCAGAATGATTCCAGTGGCTTACAACGAGTCCCAAATGTAAGCATATATTCTCTAATCTTTTTGTAGTCACCAGATGTTTCCGGACCACCAAGGTCATATGAAATTATTTTTACACTCATACATTTAGCCTCTTGGGGGATGTGGATCACTACCGTAACTGTTACGTGAGCCGATTTTACCGTCTAGGTTATGGATAATGTGCTCAGACTTTTGGTTAATCGCTGTTTTACGACCAGCCGCTTGCGCTTTTGCCTTCGTCGGATATAACTTTCCAACGCGAGACGCGCCCACCTTTAGATTGCCCCAGCCGCCAGTTCGTTTGACGGTATGGACCTGGTTTATTCGTCGTGCCATGATGGCCTCCTTGCGCACTTTGCGCGTTATTAGTACGCTAGGAGTTGACACCATGCGTCAGCGAATGTGTCTGCCGCCAGTACCAGCTGGCGGTTTCCTTTTGTACCATATTGTTAATCTTGATACGAATTCGCCCTCCGTACCCCCGATATTCTTTTCAAAGCCTCTCTTTGTGTTGATTATCGGACTAACTCTATAGTATCTCGACATATGCGACTTATGCAAGTACTTTATACAAGAATCTTGCATAAAATATCCAGACCCTCTATACTAGAGGCAATGAACGCGGTGCAGGAACAGCTACTCAAGCTTGCAGAAACAATGGATCTTGGAGAGATGACCTACTATCAACTCTCTAAAGATCTCGGAGTAGACCATCCTTTCAAGGTGAAATACGCTCTTGATCAGCTAGTGAAAAAGGGCCACCTCTTGCGTAATCTGCAAACAGGCTCTATTTCGAAGCCAAAAGGAGATGCTAGAACGACTGGCCTTATTAACATCCCTTATTATGGTGAGGTAAACTGCGGTGAGGCCCTCGCATTTGCGAATAATCAAATCAAAAGCTACCTGAAATTATCACCTAGTGTTATAGGTAGCTCCAATTTAAAAGGAGTATTCGCTCTTAAAGCTATCGGCTCTTCAATGAATGACGCTTCGATAAACGGGAAGGCTGTCAATGAGGGTGATTATATTATCGCGAAAAAAGAAGAGGCCTACGCACCAAAGAATGGTGACTATGTGATTTCTATAATCTGGGGAGCTGCTAATTTAAAGCGGTTTCATAGAGACATAAAACACCGTCAGATTCTTTTATTATCACAATCAACTGATGACTTGCCGCCGATTGTTATCAGTGAGCAAGATGCCAATGAGCTAGGAGCCTACTCTATAGCCGCAAAAGCCATAGATGTCATACCCATGTCAGTCTAATCTGTAGTCTGCTAATATAACTACAGATGACCGAAGACAAAATCGAACAAGGGATGCTCGATACTCTTGCTCAGCTTGGCTGGGATATTATCAACGGGCCAACAATCGGACCGGATGGGACAATGGAGCGCGAGCATGTCGATGTCGTCCTAAATAGGCGACTTGATCTAACTCTAGCACGATTAAATCCTGATATTCCTGCAAATAACCGCGAGGAAGCATTGAAACGCGTCGTCCGCACCAGCTCAGATGATCTACTGATAGACAATAATGACTTTCACAAACTGCTCGTTGAAGGCATAGACATCGAGCACCGTCATGACGATGGGTCACTCCGCACAACTCCAGTGCGGTTGTTTGATTTTGACAGCCCAGAAAATAACGATTTTGTCGCGGTCAACCAGTTGACTGTGGTGCAAGATGGCGTCAATCGTCGCCCAGATATAGTTTTGTACGTAAATGGACTACCACTCGTTGTGATCGAACTCAAAAATGCCGCCGATGCCAAAGCGAACCTGCAGGCCGCATACAACCAAGTTCAGACATACAAAAAACAGATTAGTGGGCTATTCCGGTTTAACGAACTGTGCGTCATTAGCGATGGACTAGACGCCCGGGTTGGCACGGTTACTGCACCATTTGAGCGTTTCATGGCATGGAAGACCATCGACGGCGAAAAGGAGGTGAGCATCGTACCGGAGCTAGAAACCCTCACGCGTGGCATGTTCGATAAATCACGCCTACTAGACATCATCCGAAACTTTATCGTGTTTGAACGCGACAGCAAAGACGAATCAGAGGTAGTCAAAAAAGTGGCTGCCTATCACCAATACTGGGCAGTCAACAAAGCACTGACGCGAACAGTCGATGTCGCCAAACCAGATGCAGATCACCGCGCAGGCGTAGTGTGGCACACCCAAGGCTCAGGTAAATCACTTAGCATGATGTTTTATGCTGGAAAACTCATTCCTGACCCTGCGCTCAGCAACCCAACCATTGTCATCGTAACCGACCGAAATGACCTAGACGGGCAGCTTTTTGGTACCTTTAGTGCCTGTAAAGACCTGCTCCGACAGGATCCCGTACAAGCCGAAAGCCGTAAAAACCTACGCGAACTCTTAGACCGTGAATCCGGCGGTGTCATCTTTACGACCATCCAAAAATTCTCCCCCGAAGGCGAAGAAGATACACTGCCAGCATTAAGTGAGCGAACAAATATTGTCGTCATAGCTGACGAAGCACACCGCAGCCAATACGGATTAAAAGCTCGTGTGCGCGACAGTGACTCAAAACTCGTTTACGGCAACGCAAAGTACATGCGCGACGCACTACCAAACGCAAGCTACATCGGATTTACAGGAACCCCAATCGAGCGCGAAGACAGGAGCACTCCTGCAGTCTTTGGTGATTACATAGACATCTACGACGTACAGCGTGCCGTCGAAGACAAGGCGACGGTGCCGATTTACTACGAAAGTCGACTTATCGATCTGGGTATGGATGAATCCACCAAAAAATGGTTGGACAAGGAAGTAGATGATCTACTCGAGGACGAGGAGATGAATCGTCAGGACAGGCTAAAAGCCGAATACGCGCAAAAAGAAGCTATCGTCGGCAATGGTGAGCGCCTAAACCTGGTAGCCAAAGACATCATCGAGCATTTCGAAAACCGCCTAAGCGCGCTCGAAGGCAAAGGCATGATCGTCGCCATGAGCCGACAAATTGCCGCGGAGTTGTACGAAAAAATCATTAAGCACCGCCCAAATTGGCATGATAATGATGACGAGGAAGGCACTATCAAGGTAGTCGTGACCGGCAGTGCTACCGACGAACTACTGCTTCAGCAACATATCCGTAGCAAAGATCGCCTGAAAGTTATCGAGAAACGAATCAAAGACATCAATGACGAGCTTAAGTTGGTTATAGTCTGCGACATGTGGCTTACCGGGTTCGATGTGCCGAGTATGCACACCATGTATCTGGACAAGCCGCTCAAAAGCCACAACCTGATGCAAGCGATCGCACGCGTTAACCGCGTCTACCCGGGCAAAGAAGGTGGGCTAGTTGTTGACTACCTCGGTGTTGCTGCAGCCCTGCGCGATGCACTCGAAACCTACACCGAAAGCGGCGGTAATGGCAAACCAACACTCGACATCAACGAAGCCGTAGCGGAAATGAAACGACGATATGAAATCGTCCGCGATTTGTTCCACGGTTTCGACTACATGAAATATTTTGATGCTGACACGCAGCAACAGCTGCAAACAATTCTGGATGCACAAGAACATATTTTGTCCGTTGCAGATGGCGAGAAACGCCTGAAACAGCACGTCACCGAACTGAGTAAAGCGTTCGCCCTGGCCATACCGCATCCTGACGCACTCGAGCTTCGTGAACAAGTGGCGTTTTTCCAAGCAATCAAGGCTCGACTAGATAAAATCAGCGAACGAGACAAAGGTGGCCCATCTGATAGCGAATACAGAATGGCGCTCAAGCAAATAGTCGACAAAGCTATTGCGCCCGTTGGGGTAGTGGATGTATTCGCAGCAGCAGGACTCGACAAGCCGAATCTATCGATCCTATCCGACGAGTTCCTAGCAGAAGTACGCGGCATGGAGCGCAAAAATCTCGCAGTTGAAGCGCTGCAAAAGCTTCTGAACGACGAGGTAAAAGTACGCTTTGGCCGCAATGTTGTAAAATCGGGTGAATTTTCCGAGATGTTACAAGCAGCACTGACAAGCTACAAAAACGGCACGATCGAAGCCGCACAGGTAATCGAGGAATTGATAGCCATAGCCCATAAATTACGCGAAAACGATGATCGGGAAGAAGTTGCAGGGCTCAGTGAAGACGAGGTACTTTTCTACGACGCACTGGTTGCAAACGGTAGCGCCAAAGAGGTCATGGAGGATGATAAGTTACGTGACTTGGCAAGAATGCTCGTCTTGCAGGTACGTAACGATGCGACAATCGACTGGCAATATCGAGACACAGTACAGGCTCGTTTGCGCGTCAACGTAAAAAAGGTCCTCAACAAATACGGCTATCCGCCAGACCAACAAGCACTCGCAACCTCTCTAGTACTCGAACAAGCAAAGGCTTACGGCGATCAGTGGAGTAAGGATACTACGCAAGATCCAACCGGCGGCGCAAGTCTGTTGGACTAGAGTTGGCAATATGTTCGAGTGAGAACCATGAAGCTCATGCTCGAGGTAGCTGTCAAATACCTGTAATATCATTACATGGTAGTCTTTTCACTAGTATCGGCAATCATTGCGGGAGTAGTTATTGAACTGTTTTTTCAGTTAATTAAGTACGCCGACAGTTTAAATAAAAATGGGCCTATCCCTGTATATAGAGAGGTTGCCTCAACATACCTACCACTTTATCAGCCATTCGGCTACATGACCGTGGTTGACTTTCTAAGTGGTGGAAAGCGCCGATGGGGCCTTTACTTTCTATTTAGGCTGCTACCACCACTGTTAATCTTGCTGCTTCTGGCCGGCATATTGTCACGCTACGCACCTGGGACAAATGTGCTTCTGTACTTGGTAATCGCAGCTTCAGTTTCAGTCATCCCCCGTGACGTAGCACGAATATTTTTTGCAAAATACATCTCTGAAAAACTGATACACACCACAAATAGTCTTCTGATCTACGTTATTGCAGTAGGCGTTGGCATCTGGGCGCAGCTTTACGATCTATCGTTCTTCGCTCCGAGTGTCTCGGGCTTATTTGATAATCTGTGGTCATCATTATTTGTCGCAGTAATTGCACTGATGTACGCCCGTATTACCAGCCCACCCATGCAAGGTGCTGACGAAAAAGCGGCGCAAACTGCCCGGGACAACTATGTCGTAGAGTCGTATGGAAGCATTCACTCCAAACACGCCGCCGTGATTGACGAAGCAATTGCAAAATACGGCTGCTCCAAGCCAATCCTGTATGCTGTACTGATATACGAGAACATGAACCGTCCAAAGTGGATGCGTCGCAGCGAGAATCTGCTAGTGAGAGTATTTAGGCTCGAATTGACTGTGGGTCTCGCACAGGTTAAATCCGACAAGCCACTATCCGATGCCGAGAGTATCGTCAGAGCAGCACATATTCTCCAGGGAAGTAGCTTTGCCGACAGTGGATACGGAAGCGGTTTTGTTGACCTGGAACAGTTAGAGTCCATCCTGAAGAACTATAATTCAAGCAATTTATATGCTGAATCAGTGGCAGAGATTATGTCGGCTCTACGAAAATACGCCCCCGAAGTTTACCCAAGCTATTTTGGTAGCATTTACGCCAGGTGATAATTACGAGAGTAATCTTAAAAACCTGCTATACACGGGCATGAAACTCTCCATCACCGTAAAACCCAACAGCAAACGTGGACCGCTGGTCGAACAGCAACCCGACGGCTCTCTAATCGTGTTTTTGCGCGAAGTAGCCGCCGACGGCCAAGCGAATGAAGCACTGGTAAAACTACTCGCCAAACACTACGACGTGCCCAAAACCAGCATCGAAATCGTCCGTGGTCACACTGCTCGGCACAAAGTAGTGGAGTTGCCGCTACAATAAACTCATGCTCCCCGTAGGAATTTTCATCGGCTTCGCGGTCCTATACCTCAGCGCGAAATTAATGGAACGCAAAGTACCGTTTTATGCCGCTGCGGCAATTTTCGTCGTTGGAACATTTTTGTTCGAGCAGGTGGCATCCTTGTTCAAACTACCCATCTCCGTTCCGGGGCTACTCATCCAATACGTCGTCGCACTACCGGTGTTTTACCTGTTGAATTATTACGAAGACACGATCGCCAAATGGCTCGCGACCTACGCTGTTGGCGGCATCATACTGGTTTACTTTTTCTAAGCATCCACATTGATATTCGTAATATCCCACAAAAGTTGTATAATCTCGAAATGAGTATAAGCCCTGGAATATCCGTCGAAGTATTCCGCGACCGAGACGCACGCAATCTGAGCACCGAGTCCGCCGAGGCGGGGGTCGACATCGTCCGCCAAATCACCACAGGCATAGAAATCATACGAACCACAGGCTTGATCACCATCGCTAACCCCAAAGGCGATGATTTTGATATGGAAAAGATCCGCTGGCCGCGATTCGAAGCAGACTTGAATATCGTCGTCACTAACCGCCCCCTCTACGACCCGGACAGAGACAAAAACACAACTGCCACCGCCAATGTGTTAACCGGCCGAAAAACCACGCTGGTCGGCAACTCCCTGTACGTGCCAGGAGTCGGCACTGGCAGGGTAGCAGTCATCGACACCAGCAGATCCGGCTCGCCCGTGCATGTAGCCGCGCACGAGACAGGACACCTGCTGAAACTGAAATCATCCGGCGACTCGTGGAATTTCAAGGGTCACTGCATCGACCCAGAGTGCCTGATGCAATCCGGCGAAAAACTCGAGACAGTCACCGAATACAAGCCTCTTTCATCCCTAAAGGCCTGGCTAGGCTGCAAACCAGAGCGCACGGTTACCTATAAATCCCTGGTAGAAGATTTTTGCGATGAATGCACAGAGCAGCTCGACCGAAACGCCCACTACTACCAACTGGCCAAAGCAGGCGAGATGGTCCCGCTCGATTTGTATTAGCCAAAAAACACAGAGCTAGCCTTGAAAATACCCCCGTTCCTGACATAAGCTAGGTAAGTTACATGAGTGAAAAACTAAACACACTAGGCAGCCAGTTAAAAGCCCAGCTCGAATCAGCCGCCACTAGCGAAAAAGCCGACCAGGGGCAGACGATCAACGTCGCCGGGGTAGGGGGCATGGTTTCGTTGGCGTACGAACAGCTTCGCAACGCGGCCGAGTATACCCAAGAACATCTGCTGCGCCAACGCGCCATCCGGCGCTTTTACGTACGTAATTTGCCGCTGGCAGGCAAATCTGATGCCAACAAATCAATCGCCGAAGAACTCGTCGTCGAACTGACGCAAGCCGGTTATATCGAAAACGACTCCCAGCCATATGAAATCCTGGGCAAGTTGCACGCTGTTGCCACCAGGCACCACCACAACTATCGCCAAATGCGTGAAGCAGGCGTCAAACGCAGCGACGCCGAAGAATGGACTCTCGATCTGCTATCCGTCGAGACCGAAGACCGCTTGGCAAACGACAAACGCCCGGATGCCTACCTGCGTTTTGCGTATCATCACTACCAGGCCACCTTGAAACGTGAGATGTTCACGGATGATCCCCAGGATAATTTCGAAGCCAGCCTGTACGTCGCTGTCCACCGGGCGCTGCTGAAATCCGATTTGGCCAACATCCGCTATGACATGCTGCAGCTCTACCGGATTTCCGACAGCAACATTCATGAATACATCGAGTTCCAACGCCGCGTCAGCGAGCTCTATTCGTCGGCCTTGACCGACAAACTGACACGATTCATCGACAAACACGGTGCGCCGCTACGCGTACTCAAATCAATGGTCGAAGACAACGTCAAACTACCGACACTGCTCGCCGATGAGCGGCATTTCATGGCAGCCTACGAGTCACAGATCGGGACCGAGTACAAGAGTGCCCAGAGCCGGCTCAACAAAGGACTTCTCAAAAGCATCCTGTTCCTGCTGATTTCCAAAGGCCTAATCGGGCTGTTTATCGAAGTCCCGTATGACCTCGCTCTGACAGGTTCGATCATCATCCTGCCGCTCGTCATCAACATGCTGTTTCCAATTGCGTACCTGCTAGTCCTGCGCCTGGGGCTGAAAATCCCTGGCAAAGCCAACACGCACGCCATGATAGGCTACATGCGCGACGCGCTTTATGGTGAAAACGAGCGCACGACACTGTACACAAAACCGAAAAAATCCGAGCGCTCCACCGGATTTACCATCGTCTATGCAGTCATGTTCCTGGTAGCATTCGGCGCCGTGATTAATCGCCTGATGTCGTGGGAATTCAACGTGGTGCAAGGGACGATCTTTTTCGTATTCCTGGCAACCGCCAGCTTCCTGGGCTTCCGCTTGTCACACGTTATTCGCGAGCTGGAACTACTCACGTCAAAACCAGGTTTGCTGCAAATCGTCCGGGACTTTTTCTACCTGCCGTTCATCATGCTGGGACAGTGGTTGTCTGACAAATACCGCAAGCTCAACTTTGTCGCGCTCATCCTGGACACCGTCATCGAACTCCCGCTCAAAACCGTCCTGCGCCTCTTCCGCCAGTGGGCGAATTTCATCAACGAGAAAAAAGACCAGATTTAAATGCATCAAACTGGTATGAATATTACCCTAAGAACCTCCTCCATGATTGAAAAGGCCATTATCCAACGTACGATCAAGAAAAACGCCGATGGTGATTTTTCTACTTTTATGTCTAAAAGCACAAGCACGAAAGATGTTGTGCGAGTTCTCAATTATGCCGCCAAAAAGGCAAACGAAGACCAAAAGAAAGTTATCGACTCAGTTAATAAGTAGGGCTTATCAACGAGAAAAAAGATCAGCTCTAAACTCCACCAAATGAAAGCGGGCGCCAACGACCGAAGTCGCTGGCGCCCTGAAGCTTTCCGTTTCCGCTCATCCGCTCACTCGAACGGATAGACCAACAGACCGGTGCAGTTACCACTGCACAGGTCGGAGTGGAACTGCTGCACCGCCTCCAGCGTCGGTCCGGTGACCCGGATGTTCTGGACGAAGACCGGAGGCAGGTCGGGAGACCGGTCCTCTTGCTTCGGGAAGACGTGCTCCACCGTCGCGGTGAAGCCCTTCTCGGCGTCCGCGTAGTAGCCGGCGCGCTGTTGAAACGCGCGATCTCGGCCTCGGTGGGCGTGATACCCATGTCGACGAGCCACTTCGGCAGGTGCGGGAGGTACTTGGGGAGCTTGACGACGAAGCCGTCCTCTTCGGCCAGCCGCCCTTCGACCCCATTCAGGACTACGTAGGTGTGGCGACCGAAGTACTCCTCGAAGCTCAGCGTAGAGCTGGACAGGCTCAAACGGGGCCCGAATGTATCGTAGATACGGGCTGCGTCCTGGTCGGTGACGTACAGGTGAGTGTACACGGTGGGCTCCTAACCCTCTGCCAAAGTAGAAGAAGTAGGTGCTCGCCGCGGCAGAAACGGAGAGCTGTATATACGCTAACGGTGTACAAACAGCTCTCCACTTCGTATTTTTAAGGTACTTTGTGCATACTATCATATTTTATTAAAAATGTCAATACTTGCGGAGGAGTATACTAGATATAGCTATGCAGGCATGAGCCCACTCGGCCATAGTCCGCAAGCTTCATCAAAGCAATCTCGGGCACTGACACTCCGGTCCCTCGTGTGCCTCATACACAATTAGCCTCACTCGTAGATCTGTTTCCGGACGGTAAAGCATGGTCGCAGCGAGCGGCTACTCCATCAAATCCGTTCCAGCTAAAAATCAGTTAGCTGTTTTATTATCAATCTCGAATTTTGGAGTACGTGTATGAGTAATGTTGATGGCACACAGTGGAGTGAATACGTAGAAATCCCGGAGCGCAAGCGTGCGCCGGTCAAGCTGGAGGACATCATCGCCCAGCGGATCGAAGCATTCCTGCGGGCAAAGAAAATCAAAGCTACGGCTCACAAAAACAAAAAATAACCAGTAAATACCCTGGACGTGAAGAGGTCCCGGCTGCCTGTGAGCAACCGGGACCTGTTTTGGCGGGGCGGGATCACGTCTGGTCGCGACTGTTCATTTCCGCGCGATGCTGTTTGATCCGGGCGCGCTGCTGCCTGTAGTTAGCAACGTTCATCCGACCGATATCCACTGCCTCGTGCCACACCCATCTGATAGCCCTGATGGCCCAAATCGTCAGTCCTCTCAAAATGAACAGGACTATGAATGAGCCAGCTAGCGCAACTAGAGTAGAACCGAAGCTGCCAGTAGCCTGCCAGGTAAAAAGCCCCTGGAC
>Ga0105028_100061_pt1 | contig 11093 bp, 17 predicted proteins | sample RS_106metaG_FD_91478 | JGI IMG/M metagenome (GOLD analysis project Ga0105028, IMG submission 91478) | Switchgrass associated microbial communities from Austin, Texas, USA, to study host-microbe interactions - RS_106 metaG | ecosystem: Host-associated > Plants > Roots > Rhizosphere | place: USA...
CGGTGAGCCGGTCCCCGCAGCCAGGGCACTTGTCGGCTTCGAGGTTGGCGAGCGCGATCATCCATCCCTGCTGGTCGTCATCCCACTCAACCTCTTCGGTCGTGACGGCCTCGACGAGCCGACCAGCGCGGAACCACTTCCACCACTGCCACCACCGGGGACGCTCCACTTGCTCGTACCGGTAGACAGTGCGGGACTTCGGTTCCCAACCCTCAAACCTCTTCAGGCTGAAACCGAGGGTGCGGGCGGTGGTGACCCGGGCTCGCAGGTCCGGGTCGTCATCCAGCAGGGTGACTAGAAAGGGACATCAGCCTCCGTGGAGTTGACCACGTGCGCGTTGGCGTGGAGTTTCTCCCACTGCCCCGTCGACAGCACCGACTCCAGCCGCTCCCACCGAGCATCCGTCATCGCCGGCGACACGACGCTCGCGCGCAGGACCGCCGACATGAACGCATCCGTGTCCATCCCGGCCGCCCGGTCTTTCTCGCCCTTCGACCGGTGTTCGTTCACCAACGCCCGGTACTTCTTGCGCGGCAACGCCCGCATCGTGAACGTCGTCGTGGCCTTGCGGATCCGCTCCTCCAACGCCTTCAACGCGTCGTTGCTGCCGCCGCCTGCCAGCGATCCCTCGGTCTCGTCGGCCAGCTCGGACTTCAGACGCTTGTACTCGTCGATCAGGTCCGGGCGCAGACAAATGTCCACCATCCGCTGCGGCGGTTTCGCCTCATCCAGCAGCGCATCGAGTTCGTCGGTCACGCCAGCACCGCCCGCAGGTCCGGCTGCTGAGTGATCATGGTCGGGATCTCGAACCGGGCCACGGTGTTGGCTTCGGGCGCCAGTTCCCGCAGCTCACCGCACGCGATCGGGTACACACCGACGTCGTCGCCAACGGTCCACGCAGTGGCCTGCGCGACGTATCTGCGGATCACGATGTAGCCCTCGGTGCCGCGTGTCAACGTGCTGTATGCGGTGTCGGTGCCGGTCTGCTTCTTGAACCGCAGCATCGTGCCGCTGAAGCTCGCACGGCCGGGACCTTTGGTGTCGAACGTGGAGTGCAAACCGCTCGTGTCGACCTCGGCGGTCTCCGGTTCGTACCCCACCAGACCGTCGGCGGTGATGAAGGTTTGCAGGTCATCCCCAGCGTTGACTTCCGCGACCGTGGGGGCCGCGAGGTTCGCGATCGTCGGCACGAACGCCACTTTGACTGTGCCGTCGACGATGATGTCGCCCATTTACTTGCTCCCTTTAGGATTACGGCCCGTGCGGGCCGGTTCGGTGTCGCCGTCGACCGGCGTGGCCTCGTCGTCGCCATCCCCTGGCGCGACGGACGTCTCGATGGGTTCGTTGGCCGGCCGCCAGCCCTTGCCGCGCCACAGCCCCACTGCGCCGGCCGGGCACTCCCACACGCCCCCAGTGACGGGATGGCGCAGGGATACTCGGGATACGGTCATAGGTCCCTCCGGATGTGTCGATGCGCGGCGTAAAGTCGCCTGGGTGAATGCCCTGAAACTCGGGGTGATCGCTCTGCTCATGGCGTCGGCGGCCGGATGCAGCGCAAGCACCTCAGCAGCTGATGAAGGACCACCGAAAGACGGCGGGTCCTATGAGTCCCCTGTTGACATCGTCGAAACCCTCGACAAAGCCGGCGTCAAATGCGCCGGCCTGGCCGAGATGCCCGGCGCCGACGACCCGTCGATGACCCAGAACTGCACCGGGGACGGCGAGAACGTGATCGTGAGGGTCTTCGACGACTCCGGAGAACTCAACCGTGAACGCGACGCGTTCGACGGCGCTGGCCTATTCGACGGCAAGTCGATGGTGGTCGGGAAGAACTGGAACCTCGTCGCGGTCGACGCCTACGCCAAGGACGCACACGAGAAACTCGGCGGCGACCTCGTCCAGGGCGGCGAGGACTAGTCCCGCTTCGATTTCATGACGTAGACGCTGATCGCGTCATGCGCCGGCACGCCCGTGTACTCGTCCCGGATCGGTGGTTGCGTGTATTCGGCTTCGATCGCCCAGCAGATCCGGCCCGCGATCACAGGTGTCTTGTCCAGCACCGCGGCCTGCACTCGCTGCGCGATGATCCTCGCCGACGCCGCGGTCTCCCCGACACAGTGCACCGTGGCTCGGGTTTTCGTCTCCCGGGATTCCGCGGTCAGGTCATCGCCGCGCTGCGGCGTCCCGTAGAAGTACACGACCACGTACGGTTTCGCCGCGTTATCGTCGACTTGTCCGTCGTAGACGGTCAGCACCGGGTCCGCGTCCAGGAGCGCCAGGAACGCGACCGCGTGCGGGTCATCAGCCACAGCTACTCCCCCAACAACCGGCCGAACAGGTCTTCGAGCGCCCGGACGTACTTCGGTTCCTCAGCGTCCAGCGCCGGCGCGAGGTGCGGGAGTGGGGGGTTGTTGATGGTCCCGTACTCGAGGATGTTCCCCAACGCGCCCTGTCGGCGGTCCTTGTCCGGCCCGATCTCGGCCTCAATCCCCCCGAACGTGCGCTTCACGTCGTACGAGATCGACCGCGGGTAGTGCGGGGCGTGCGGGTGACCGCGGATCCGTTTCGCCGAGTCCTTCTTGATGTTCAACGCGCCCTTGGTTACGACGGCTTCGACGTCATCGAGGAACCGCTTCTCGACATTCCCCAGGTCGACCCCGAACTCGCGGATCTCCCGGGCGTCAACCTCGAAGCTCATCGCATCCGCACCACGGCGCGCGTCACCGAAGTCGTCGACTCCCACGTGATATGCGCGTATCCATCCGTGGGATCGCGGTAGTCCGCGATCAACGGAACCCACGCCTCGGCGCCGGCCGCGACTGTGTACACCTTGTCCGGGTAGGCATCCCCCGTCGTCAGAAGCCCAGGGGTCGCGATCGTGAAATCCACCTCGCCGGCCGAGGCGTTCTTGACGATCAGCCACAGCCCGACTCCGACCTCCGCGGTGTCGTTTGCCGCGGCGTTGCCGAACGTCGGCGCGGTGCCGACCTTCGACGGCGAGAACGAACTGATGAGAGCCATTGTGGATTCCTATCCCGTGAGTTCCGTACCCATGACCCGGCGCATCGTGGCGTGGGTGTCGGCGTTGATGTCCTTGAGGAGCAGTTCCCGACCCACCAGCACGGGGTCGAACGTCGTCGCAGTGATCGTGATCGTGTCCCCGACGGCGAGGTCCGTGACCGTGATCGGCAGCTGGATCTCGATGGTCTGCATGACCACGGCGTCCTGCCCGGTGTCGCGGCGTTCCCCCCACTGCCCCCGGTACTGCACCCGGCACTTCTGCGTCGTGTACAGCGTGGTGTAGGTGGTGACGACCTGGCCCGTTGTCGGGTCGGTGGTTTTCCCTGTGGGGCGTTTGATCGTGCACTCGTCGTCCATGAGCGCCTCGGCGGCCGCCCGGCCGCGCGCCAGCACCGCCGCCACGATGCTCATCGCAGCGCCACCGAGCCACGACCGGTGCCGTAGGCGCGTTGCAGCAGCCCCCGCACATGGTCCGGGAGCGCGACGCTCGCCGCGCCCGTCGCGGCCTGGGAGTACTGCTCCGAGTAGTCGTCGATCCGGACCCCGATCAGCCCGGTCGGGTTCGAGTACTCCTGTGCCGCGAGCATCAGCACGGCCTGCCGCGCCACCTGAAGTTTCTGGTGGCCGGCAGGGTATCCGTGCGTGTACGCGACTTCCACGGTGGAGGGTTTCCACCGTGCCGCGTCGAGGTTCAGTACCCACCCGAACTCGCGCCACAGCCGGCGTTTCCGGTACAGGGTCCAGCCCGTCACCGCCTGGCCGTTGATCTCCACCGACGACACCGCCGTGACCGGCCGTTCCGGAAGTTCCAGCCACACGTCACACGACCCGATGATCTCGACCGTGTCCGTGGCCTCGACGAGCCGCTGCCCGACCGCGGCCTGAACGACCGCGGTCGCGCCCTCGATCAGCAGGGTCGCTTTCGCGGTGTCGACGTCGCCGAGGAGAGCGGCGAGGTCGCTGGTGGTTGCGAGCATGTCAGCCATCAGCGACCCCTCCTGTCATTCCTGGCCGGGCCCGTTGCCGCGGCCGCGGATCGTCCGCTGGTGGTCGCGGGCCGCATCAGCGGCTTCGAGGCTGGTTTCGGGCGTCGCTTCCCCCGACGTCACACCGGCGACGGTGTACGCCGTGTTGGGCGTGACGTCAACCTCGACGCCGTAGAAGCCCTGCTTGGAAACAGCGTCGGCGTCCTTCTGGAGCCGCTGGTTCACCGCCGGCTGCTCCTCCGGGGGCGTCTTCTTCTCCTCGCGGTCCACGAACGCAGGCGCTTCGCGAAGCCGCTCGGCCGGCTTGCTGGTGGTCTTCTTGGTCGCCATCGCTACCTCCGGGAGACCGTGACGCGCACGACCCCACCCGGGTCGGTGATACCGGTCGCGACGTGGATCGACTGCCACTGGAGCGTGTCCCCAGCAGCCAGATCCAGGTTCGCGGCCGTCCCCGACAGGATGATCGCGCGCTCGTTGTAGGCGGTCGCGTTGACGCCGTTGTCGAACGTCAACGACGCCACCGCGGTCGAACCCGAACCGTCTTGGCCCTTGTTGACCAGGGACACGGTGCGGTGGTTGGTGGCGGCGCCGGTGATCCCCGCTTCGGGGACGTACTCCACCGCGGTGACGGTGCAGTCGAACGGCGCCTGCGCGAACACGATCGAGTCGTCGTTGCCAGCCGTGGATACGGCCGGGACGTCGCCTTCGAGGACGCGCACGTAGGGAGCAGTGTCAGCCATGTCAGTGTCCTTACGGGATCAGGAGGGACGCGACCGGGTACCGGTCGGCCTCGGTCGGCTGGTCGTTGTTGATCCGGTTGGACACCTGCCATCCCACCCGGAACGTCAGGCGGATCGCGGTCATGTCCTGCTGCGGCAGGTTGTAGACGATCGCACCGGTGTTGTCCTGGATGACGGCCTCGGTGAGGATCTTCATCGTGATGTCGGAACGGATGCCGACCACGAACTGGGACCAGTCGCCACCGAACACCCGCGGAGAGCCAGTGGTGGTTCCCCACATGCCGCGCATCGGGTACGTGATCGGGTACCCGTCCAGGGTGGCGATCGCGCCGTCGGTGCGGCCGACATCGAGCTTGCGGCCCTGCGAGTCCCGGGCGGTGCGCAGCTTCGCTTTCGCGCTGGTCGCGGCGACCCATCCGTTGATGTCGAACCCGTCGAGTTCGACCTTCTCGTAGAGCTTGTCGATGTCGCCGAAGTACCCGCCGGCGGTCGCCGCGGACCCCTCAGTGACGTTGTTGCTTGCGGCGGTCACGGCGGTGTTGATGTCGTCGGGGAACGAGCTGGGCGCGTTGGTTCCGAAAAACACCGCGGCGTCCAGGACCCGACCGAACTGCTCGACGAGCAGCGGCATCGCTTCGTCCCACACGTTCATGTCCACGTCGGCCAGAACGTTGTCCGGGACCGGCATGATCGTCGCGATTTCCTCGATGTTCAGGAACTTGTTGCTCCAGTTCACTTCCGTGGTCTGCTTCAGCCCGGTGTCGCCGTTGACCCAGTACGCGGTCGGCAGCGCCGACAGGATCGGGAACCGCACCTGGTTGCGCGACACGGGGACGCGCCGGAACAGTTGCAGCACCGCGGACTGCTCCACGGCCTTCCCGAGCATCTCCTTGGAGACTTCCTCGGGGATCATCGCCGCCGCGTCAGTACGCGACGTCAGGTTGTTGTACGCCATCGAGACCTCCTCAGGTCAGACAGCAGGCCCGTGGCGTACGGGTACTGCTGGGTCACCCCAGACCGGCCTTCTGCCGGATGAGGCTGTTCATGTCGCTGGTTGTCGCGGTCGACCGGGCGCCACCGTCGAAGTCCGTGGCCTGCGATCCTGCGAGGTCCTTCACGACGGCGGCGATCGCCTTCTCGTTGGGTTCGCCGTCGTCGCCGACGAACTTCGTCAGGTCGGCGTAGTCCAGGAACCCCTTGAGGGCCTTCTCCTCGACACGGCCGGCAGCGGCCGCGCGCAGTTCGGCCCGGGCCAGCCGGGCGGCCGCCTTCGCGTGCTCCTCAGCCCGAACCCGGGCCTCGGTCTCCGTGGCCGCGGTCTTGACGGCCTTCTCCTGTTCGCTCATGGTCTGGGCCTTGAGCTGCTCCAGTTCGGCCGCGGCGGCTTTCAGCTGGTCGTAGTCGCCGTACTTCTTGGCGGACTTGTCCTTCTCGCGGGACAGCCTGTCGGCGACGATCCTGTCCACGTCGGCCTGCGAGAACATGCTGTTCTGCGCGCTGTCTCCAGTGCTGGAGTCGGTGTCGGTGGACGTGTTGGTGCCCTCTTCGGACATTGGTTTCCTTCTTCCGTGAGCCCGTCGGCGTACCGGCCTGTTGACGCTGGCCGTGAGCGTTTCCTCCCCGACCGGGGAGTGGTCTATGGGCTACAGGACCCCTGGCCTGTAGATGTAGCGGTGCTCCGCGAGCAACTGGATCGCCAGATCCCGGTTCCCGCCGGCGATCTGGTATATGGATTCAGGGAGGAGTCGCACCACCCGCTGGTTGCGTCCCGTCAGCTCGGCCGTCAGGAACCGTCCTTGTTCATCGGCGCGTAGCCGGCCGCGGGTGAAGTCACCGCGCGCGGCCCGAAGGTCGGCGGGGATCGCGGTCATGGACTGCGCCGGCGTCAACCCCGCAGCGCGCCGGCGGGCATTCACCACCCTGCCGATGTCGGCGCCGTCCCGGATCGCCTGCGCGCCCGCCTGAGTGAACACACGGTCCTGCTCCTCGCGAGCCATCCGGTCGAAGTGAGTGCGCGGGTTCACCGTCAGGTCTTTCGAGTTCCTGCTGTCGGAGGGGACCGCGATGCAGTCGCATTTCGGATGCCTCTGGAACGCCGTCGACCAGGACTCTTTCCCGGCCAGCACCACGCACCGCGAACAGCTCGGCGCCACCAGCGCCCGCACGTACTGGGTGCACCTGGGCCGGGTCGCCATCCCGACACTCGTGCCCGCTCTTGCGATGTCGGCGAGCTGGGTTGCGAGGATCATCTCCAGCACGCTCCACCCGGACGCGAGACTCTCCACCGGTGTCGCGCCGGCGGCGATCGCGGTCTTCGCGGTCACCACCGGCTGCATCAGCAGCGTGTCCAGGGCCCGCCCATCTGACGCCGACTCAGCGAACGCGGCCGGCCGGATCTGCGCAACCGGTTCCGGGTCGATGCCTTGAGCCTCCAAAACCCGGTGCGTGAACCGGTCGGCGTCACGGGCAGTGGCTTCCATCGCCGCCACCAGAAGCACCAGCAGCTGCTGCATGCCCAACGTCCACGACGCCGCGATGTTCACCGGGTCGATACGCCGCCACAACCTGAGTGCTTCGCGGGCGAGGGACGCGGTGAGGCGTTTACGCCGCTTCAGTTCCCGGTTGATCGCCTCCAGTGGCGTCACCGGTCACCCCACGGTCCATGTAGTCGCGGACCGCCTGCCCCAGCGGGTCCCGCTCAGCAGCTTCGGCGGCTTGCTTCTTCCACCGGCGGATCTCGCCCTGCGTCGCGCCCCACCGCTCCCACAGGGCCTCCTGCGGGACACCGATCGTGGACATCTTCTGCAACGCGTCCACCAGTTCGCCCTCGGTGCGGAACTCCGGGTTGCGCCAGATCGTCTCCATACCCTCATCCGGGACCACCGGGAGCCCAGCGGTTTGGCGGGCGATGCGCATGACTTCCTCGATGGATTCACCCATCGGCCGCATCCGCTGCCGGACCTTCGCCACCAACCCGGACTCCGCGGCCTTCAACGTCTGGCCGTTGACGTTGGACATTTCCCCGAGCAGGTACTGCGCCGGCGTCCTCGTCCGGGAGGCGATGTCCTTCACGTCTTCGCGTTTCGCCGTCGAGTACGGGTCCATCGGCGCCGACGACCACTGCCCGAACTTCGTCTCAGCCAGGTCGCTGGTCACCATCCGGTCGCGGCCGATATCGATCGGTGGGACCGGCTGACCCTCTTCGTCCTCACTCGGGTATCCGGCCGCCCACTTCTGCGGGAACGCCCCAAAGTCCTGCGTCATCAGCCGGTCGGCGAGGGTCTTCCCGATCCGGTCCTGGATGCACGTGACGTCCGCGATCTCCGAAACACCACCGGTCAACAGCTGCGGGTTGTTCTCGATCTCCACCAGCGACACCAGACCAAGCGGGTTCGGTGCCGGCCACTTCTCGCCGCGCACCTCCCGCGGCTTCCAGTCCGGTTTCGAGACGTTGCCCTCGACCTTCGACTTCGGTGCCGCGAACTTGAAGACCTTGTCCGGCAGGTACAGGGTGGCCATGAGTTGAGCGGTCCAGTCGTCGACCCACACTTTCAAGCCGGCGGCACGCTTACGACGGCCCGACCCGGGCACGTACTCGACGATCGCCTGCGACGGATGCTCCACATAGATCAGCGGCGTCGTGTTGTCGTCCGGGTTCGGCGCGACCAGCATGTACGAGCAGCCAGCCTTCAACGCCTCCACGATCGCCACGTCCGAATCGGCGTCGAGGTTGTTGGCCTGCCACAGCCGCCACGTGTCCTCGTCCGCCTGCGGTGAGTCTCCGATCCGGAAACCCTCAACCTGCATCCGCTCCGCGGTCGCATCCACCACGAGCCCCATGTAGTTGGACTTCGTCAAGTGCATGAGCCGCGCGAACTCCTTGCGGGCCTTCGCCGGCAGCCACGGCGCCCGCGGCGGCTCCCCCCGGTAGTAAGCGTCCATCTTCTCGACGTGCGGCTGCCGTTCCTTCAACTGCGAGTAGAGGCGTTTCACCCACCACATCGGGGACTGCACGGGATCGTTCACACCGCCCCCGTTCAGTAGCTTGAGACCTTGCCGCGGACGCGGGTCAGCTTCGATGTCTTGGCGCGCCGCAGATACCCATCCAGGCCAGTCACGGCCGCCGATATCCCGTCGATCCGGGCCTGCGACTTCTGCCGCTCCGGTTTCACCAACCGGTAGTTGTCGAGCCCGTCGTCCTTCACCTCCACCACAGAGGCCATCCACCGGGCGACCGGGTTCCCGCCATGCCGGAACCTCGGCTTCTCGCCCTGCTTCGGCGACCCAAGGAGCCGCTGAAGCTCCTTCACCGCTGGGGACGTCCCGTAGAACGTCTGCGCCACCGGTGCCGTCTCCACGCCCCTCAGTTCGGCGTCCAGTTCCTGGACCATTTGGCCCGCGAACATCCGGTCATACGAGACCCGCCGGATGTTGACTTTCCGGCAGTCGGCGATGGCCGCGGCCTTCACGGCCTCGTAATCGATGACGTTTCCCTCAGTCACCGTGATGTGCTTGTCCTTGATCCAGTCACGAATCGGGACCTGAAGCCTCCGCGTCAGGTCCTCGACCGAGTCCTCCGGGATCCAAAACCGCCAGAAGAACTCCAGCTCCACCCCGGGCTGCTCAGATTCGACACCCAGCCACCAAGCCGTGAAGTCCGAGACCGCGGACAGGTCGAACCCACCCCACGCTCTCTTGCCCTTCAGCTTCTCGAGGTCGCAGATCCCGATCGCGTCATCCCACGCCCCGAGATCGATGAGCCGGGACTGGCCGCGCATCCGCCGGTTCAGGTGCAGCCGGCAAAACGTCGGGAAGTAGCTTGGTGTGGTGCGGGCCTTCTCGGCTTCCTTCCGCAAGTACGCCGCCGACGGGGACACCCCATAGCCAGGGTTGGCCTTGCGCCAGGTCTTCTCACTGAACGGGTCGTCCGTGTCGTCCGCGGCCCACACGACCCCGTAGTGGGTCGGGTCGTCCACGACGTTGTTGGCGACGTTCTTCGTGTACGAATGCTTCTCGTCGTAGATCGAACCCTCCACCGCTTCATCGGCGGTGGTGATGAAAATGACGAGCGGCTGTTCGCGTGCCCCGGTACCGGTCTCAATCGCATCGACCAGGTCACGCTTCTTGTACACGTGGACTTCGTCGATCACCGCGCCATGCACGTTCAAGCCGTGCGCGACCTCAGCGATCTTCGACAACGCCCGAAACACGCCACCGGTGTGGTCGACGGTGATGACCTCGGCCAGCACCCGGGCCCGCTTCCGGGCCGCCGGCGACGTCAAGCACATCCGCTTCGCGTCATCGAAGACCCGGCGAGCCTGGTCTCTCGAAGCCGCGGCGGCGTACACCTCGGCGCCGGTCTCCCCGTCCGCCAACAGCAGCACATTCGCCAAGCCCGAGGAGATCGAACTCTTCCCATTTTTCCGGGGGACCTCGATCCACACCGTGCGGACGACCCGGACCCACCCGCCAACCTCGTCATCGTGGACGATCCACCCGAACACGGGCGCGATCACCCACACGACTTGCCACGGCGACAGGCCCTCACCAAGCCGGAACCGGAGCTTGTCGCGCGCCCACCGGCCCTTGGTGTGCCGGAACTGCGACAGCGCCTTGAGAACTCGCTTCACCCGGTACACGTCGAACGGTAGGCCGATCACCTCGCCGGCCTGACACACCAACACCGCCGGCGGCGACGCCTCAGCCTCCGCGATCTGCTCCTCGGTCAACCCGAGTTCAAGCAGTGCCTCACGCGGGACCGGTAGTTCAGTCGAATGCTTCGTCGCCGTCATCGTCGTCCCCCGGCGGCTTGATGCTCACCCGAGCCGACGGCGACAAACCAAACTCGCGGACATAGACCTTGTACTGCGCCCTGTACTGGGAGACGACCGTGGTGGCGCCGTTCTTCTGCCAGCCCCGCTCCCCCTCCATCAACATGCCGTCCCTCGAGATCGACCGTTCACACTGGTCAATCCGGGCGACACACACGCAGTAGTCATGAAGCGCCGACGCATCCACCGCGGTGAGTCCGGCCGTGTGCTTCAACACCGGGACGACACGGCGCCACTCCCGGCGCGCCACCTCCCGCAGCCGCTTGTTCTCCGCCTGCCGGATCTTGTCCGGGACGGTCGGGAAGGTCTCCAGCCAGTCCGGTTCATCGAGTTCCGCCGGCGGCAGCCGCAGACCCTCCTCGATCGGACGGTGCCCCGGGTTGCCCTCCCGCACCACCTGGAGGTGCGGCTTCTTGCGAGCCAGAGCCGCCACAGCCCACCCCCAATATCACTGAGCGTCACCGAAATTCGATTACAGAGCGTTAACCGCGCAAAGTGGATTCAGTGCGGGGCTC
>Ga0105028_100062_pt1 | contig 10941 bp, 19 predicted proteins | sample RS_106metaG_FD_91478 | JGI IMG/M metagenome (GOLD analysis project Ga0105028, IMG submission 91478) | Switchgrass associated microbial communities from Austin, Texas, USA, to study host-microbe interactions - RS_106 metaG | ecosystem: Host-associated > Plants > Roots > Rhizosphere | place: USA...
CGGGCAACCGGGCGACGTCGGGCGGGGTAACGGGAGGCACGATCCCCGGGCGGGGCGGACGGGAGCGAAACGCGCTAGCCGTAATGGCGCGGGAAGCGAACGAATGCGGTTCCTTGAGATTTTCGGAGCCTTGCGCGGTAACCCTGGGAAGGGAGCGCGGGCGCAAACGGTACGAACTGGCGTGATTCCGGAAAAGCCAGTTCAGCTCAGACGGGCGGGAGGGGTAACCCTTTTGTCAGTCGGGGATACGGCGCACGTCGGTACGTGACCTCTTGCCGGAATGCCTTACAGCCGCGACCTAAGCGGACAGGGAATCCGGGAATGTCACAGGAAAGCGTGTCGAGTCAGTTAGTCCGGTTCCCGCGAGTTGCGGCGCACGCTAGTACGGGCCTCTTGCCGGGGGAATGCGACCACAAGCCACGTGGTCAAGATCCGGGAATGTTGGGGAACGCGTGTTACATCGTTAGATCCGCAGCAAAACCCGTTTCACCGCTTGTCTGAGTCAACGCACTATGCGGGTACGGCATAGATGATCACGCACTCTCCGGACGGGCGAATGCCCGGGGGTTACCGGGGTGACGTGCGACAGTACGGCGGGATACCAAGGGTGTCGGAACCCTTGCCCGTGACGGGCGGGAGTCGCTTAGCGCTCCCGCTCCCCCGGGGGATTCGGACGTGACACACGTTGCGCGTCGACTCCTCACTCTGGAGTTCGGGACGGACATGATGATGCGCCGTTTCCCCCGGGGATGCACAACTCACCGTGCGGTGAGCACGAGCGGACAATTCGTTTCGGTCCGGTAGGCAGGGAGGCCAGAACTCCCGTGACGCTACGACGGGGAAACTCTGTCCGTTTCGCCCTCCGCACGGAGGTTCGGGAAGGATTCCGGCAATGGTGATCAGGCTTGACAACGGCGGAACGGTGACGGTCTCGGAAAGCGGGATCACGTACCGCCGGGGGCGCGAGATTCAATGGCGTCCCCTCCCCGGGACGTACGAGGAATCGGCCGATTGGGTCGGGACCTTGACGAACGGGAACGCGGGAGTTCTGTTCACGTCGCGTAAGGCGTGAGCTGTCGGCAGATGCGCCCCGGGAATGCGGGCGCACGGGCAACGGAAAGCGGGAAGATCATGGAAAAGTTTCTGGCGGTCTCGGGTGACGGTTTCGTTCGGATGTTCGGACAGGGTGAGCGGGGCGCGGGTCACGCGGTGCTGATTCCGGCCGGATCCCAGGGTGACCCGGTGGGCGGGAGCGGGGCGCGAATCGTCCGGGCGTGCGGGAGTTCTTTCCCGGCGGAAAAGGCGTCCGAGAAATTCCAGGGTGACAAGCGGTGCCCGAAGTGTGTCGAGTGGCTTGCCACGGCGGACAGGACGGCCGCAATCGAGCGGGCCCGTGCGGAGCGTCACGCGTGGGAGTTCGGCGCCGATGACATGGCGGAACTGTTCAGCGTGGCGGACGTGGTGAACGGAACGGACGTGCGGGAGGACTCCGCCACGGTGACCCCGGACGAGATTGCCAAGGATGCGGCGGCGGCGGGTGACCCCGTGAGCAAGCGCGCGGCGGCTGTCAAGCGGGAGCGCAAGCGTCTCGCCGACCAGCGCGAGCGGCGGGAAGCGGCCCGGGAGGCGGCCGGAAGCGAAACGGTCGGGGTCACGGGACTGACGCACGCTGAGATGCGGGAGGCCGTAGAGCGCTACTACGCGAACGGGGGCGCGGTTCCTGCTGAGATTGCGTCGCTTCCGGCGCCCGGGACGGTGAACCTGGCAAGCGGGACGGTTTCCGGGAGTGCGGCCGAAATTCTGGTCTGCGAATACAAGGGTGACGTCGAAACGATCAATCCGGAGCGGACGCACGGGAAGTGCCCGGAGTGCTCGGCGTACATCCCGCTCCAGGACGTCAAGTCGGACCCGGACGCGCAGCGAATCGGGAAGCACAACGCGGGAGGCGTCGCCTCCCCGGCGTCCAAGGGAATGTCCTCCCGCTCGATTGAGACTGTGGAGCACGGGAGCATTCCGGGGGACCCGGCGGCGGCTGACAAGCGGCGCCGTGCCGAATCCCTCTGTGACAAGTCGGGCAAGGTTGCCCGGGGTGCGCAGGGCGGGACGAAAGAGTGCACCGGATGCGCGCGACCGGTCGAACTCCGGGAGGTCAAGCGGACGGTAAAGGGTGAGGTCAAGGTCAGTTACCGCTACCCCGACCACGTGCGCCCCGGTGACAGCTTCGCTCGCGGTGCCACGGGTGAGCGCAAGGTGACCCCGCGCGGGAGCGGTGCGGACGCGGGCAAGGGTCAGCGGGATCACGGTTCGGTGAACGGGAGTGCAACGACCGGATCTCAGAACATGGCGCCTGTCCAGCCGAAGGGGTGGACGGGAACGGCGGGAACAATGAGCCTCCCCGCCATGGTGCGCCCCGGGATTGACCCGGAAGTGGTCGGCGACATCTGCCCTCTGCCGGAGTGCGACGGACAGCGTAAGGACGTCGCGCACAAGGGGAAGTCGGTCGGGTGGCGACGTCGGCACTCGTCGAAGGTTGGCGCCTACCTGCGGGGACGCAAGGAAGAACGGGACGCGAAGCGTGCGGCGCAGATCGAAAGCGGGGAGATCGTTCCCGCATCGGTCAAGCGGGAGGCCCGTAAGGCGGCATCGGTCGGATCGTTCGCCGAAGGGACGGTTGCCGGGAGCGTGGCGCACGGGACCCGCCCGGAGTTCGCGCCGAAGGGGACGCGCAAGCCTGCCCCGAACCGTAAGGACGGCGTCAAGCACACGCGCCGGAGCGGTCGCGCGGCCTAGTCGGGACGTCCGGAAGTCAGAGAGCGAAACGGGCCCCGGGAGATCCCCGGGGCCCACGGGAAAGGGGAACGGGACATGAGCACGATCACGGTTGCGAACGAGATTGAGGACGCACGGGAGCGCGTGACGCTGCACTTCGAGCGGCTGCGTCAGGACATGACGGCCCACTTCTGGGAGACGTTCGGCGCAGCGGCGGCGGCCTACCGGGGCGCCCGGTCGGAGGGTACGGCGGCGGACCGGTTCGCCGGGACGGTCAACGAACTGATCCGGGACGCACGGGGGACCGCGAGTAACCCCATGATGCTGCGGGGCGCCCCGGTACCGGCTGAGTACGCCCTTCCGGCTGAGCCCGTGGGAGAGATCCCCCCCATGCCCTCACGTAAGCCGTGGGCCACCATGCCGACCGACGGGAGCGGGAGGCTCACCCTGCCGGAACGGATCCTGTACAGCGTGATCGGTGGCGTATGTGTGGCGGTCCTGCTGATCCTGGGGTTCCTGGTCTCGGGGTCCGGGAGTTCCCCGGACGCCCCGGCGGCGGACACGCGCAACGCGGGACAGGTGGTCACGGACGCCGACTTGATCACGCAGGGTGGCTACTGGTCGTGGGAGGTGGCGGAGTCGTGCGGGATGCGCGTCCCGGCGGAGTGTGACAAGACGCTGCGGGAGGTCAACGCGGCGGCGGAGCGCTACGGCGTGCGGGTGTGGGAGGACGGAACGATCTCCCCGCTGGGACGCCAGTACTGATCACGGGCCGTGCGGTCCGGTCGGATTCCGCCCCGGCGGGATTCCGGCCGAATCGTCCGGAAGTGATGGACGAGAAACGGAGAGGGAAGGAAACGATCATGGGTGCTGTGACGCTGGGCAAGCTGGGCGACGGCGTGACGGAGATCCGTCCGGGTGCGGGAGCGAACTCCGGGAGCGGTCCGGTCCAGTTCATCGGCGACGTGCCGGTCACACGGATGCGCGGCCCGCGTCCGGCCCGCTCTGCCGAGTACGTCACGGGCGGTCGGGTGCGCGTCTGCGGGATCCGGATCGGGGGTCACCGCGCGGCGTTCCTGGACGTCAACGGGCGCGGCGGGACGGCGTGGATCATGGCGGACGGGCGACGGGTGCAGGCGGACGAATACCGCACGGTCGGCGACTGGTTCCGCTTCCTGCTGGACTCCGGGACGTTCGCGGGTGTTGAGTTCCTGCGTTAACATCCGTGACCTAGGCCAGTTGAGAAACGTCGGGAAGTGAAGGAGCGAAACCATGGCGGAAAGCAGCCCTGACATGCGCGCGACTACGGACGTGCGGCATGACGCGGTCGGTCCGTATCTCGACCGTGACGCGGAACGGGAGGTGACCGGTCCGTTCGTGCGGTCGGTCCTGTTCGAGCTGTACGGCTCGGAACAGTGCGCGCGGCGGGGAGTCGCCGAGACGGAGGACGGGACGGTCTACACCCTCACGATCCGTCGATGGAACCACCCGGACACCGTGAGCGGTCGGCAGATGCTCGCAACCAAGATGCGCGCGGGGTCGGACTTCGGGCAGGTCGCGCGGGATCTCGTGGAGTTCGAGAAGAACTACACACCGGGGGACAGGATCGCGAAGTACCGCGCGGCTGCGGCTGCGCTCTGACGTCGGGGAGACGCCCTAGGCGAACCGGTCCGGAAACGGACCGGGGCGCCGGGAGTGCCGCCCGGTTTCACTGGCACTGCGGGCCCGGTCATACCGGATCGGGCCTCTTGGTTCGGGAAGAGAGAAGACACACCATGAACAAGCACGCGAACCGCGTTTCCCTCCTGCTGGCCGGGATCATCGCTCTCCTGATGGCCCCTTCCGGCGTGGCGGACGCGGCGACGGACGTCAAGCGTCCGGCGGTCCGGTCCATCTGCGAGACGGGACAGCGCGGTAACCCGGAGTACGACCGCAAGTGCCTGAAGACCGGGACGGTCCTGGACGGCGTGAACCTGTGGTTCCGGTACATCGACACGGGCAAGCTGGTTCCCGTCTCGGAGCGCCGGGCGCTCTGCAAGGACGCGACCAGCACGGGTCACACCCGCGCCGGGATCATCGACGGGCTGTTCGACGTCGCGTACGACTCCTACCGCAACCACAAGTTCGTGCTGAGCGTCGCGGCGACGGTCGGCGTGATGGACTGCCAGGCACTCGGGGTCAAGATCAAGAAGTAGTCCGGGACCGGCGGACGGGAGCGCGCGGGAGGGGGGCCCGCGCGTTCCAGCCTGCTTATCCGGGACGTCCGGAAGCTGTGGAGCGGAAAGGGGAGAGCAGATGGTCAAGCCGTACGGAGTTAAGATCACCGCGTGCCGGGAGGGTTCCGGCTCCGGCATGTGGTTCATGCGGGAGTTCGAGGCGCCCGGACGCGCGGAAGCGGTCGCGGCCTGTCACGCGTGGCTGATGGTCGAGGGGTACGACGTCAGCCGGTCGAAGGTCGACGTGGTGGCGGACGGGATGACGTTCGCCGACCACATGGCGCGGGAGCTGACGAACCTGGGTGCCCGCATGTCCCTGCGCCACGGCGCGAGCATGGACGGGCCGCACAAGTGGACGGACGGGAACGGCGAGAAGGGCGCGGCCGTGAAGCTGTGGATGCCGAACGGGCGCGGCGTGTCGGTCTCGTCGAAGCTGGACGAGTGCGGGGTCATCCGGTCGGAGTACGCGGCGATCCGGGAGGACGCGAGCGACCGGTACGGGTGGACGTTCGACAACATGGCGCAGCACTACCCGGAGCGCACGACGGTGGGGGACGGGTTCGACGGGGACGTGTCGGGACTCCTGGAGAGGATCGCCGACCTCCCCAAGGTGTAACGAACGGGTCACGAAGTAGGCGGACGGGAGCGCTCGGGTCCCCCGAGCGTTCCAGCCGGTCTATGATCGGGCAACGGCCTAGGCCGAACGGAAAGACGGAGAGGGAGAAGATCATGGCGAGTGACCCGAAGAACACGGGCCTGAAGAGCTGGCAGACGTTCGTCACGGTCCTGCGTGCCGGGATGGCACTGGACTACCCGGGCAACCGGCCGCGCGGCGCGAACGCGGTGAGCGTCATCCCGCAGGACGTGCCGGAGGGGAGCCCGGTGGACGGGAGCCGTACCGGATCCTGGCTGCGCTCGGAGTGGGACGCGTCGGTCGCGTCGGCCGACAAGATCATCTACTTCTGGAACACCCCGATCGCGTGGACGGTCCCAGGGTTCGGGTGGGTCGTTCCGGACGTCAAGCACTCCACCAGCACGTCGGCCGCCCAGAACCGCATCCGGGAGGCGCTGAAGGCGAACCGGACGCCGTACGCGGAGACGCCCGGTCACTGATCGGCCCGTCGCGTTCGGGAGCGCCCCGGAAGGGGGCCGGGGCGCTCCAGTGCACGACCGGACGACGGAAAGAGGGAAGACATGGCGACGTATCACTACCTGAGGCCCGGGGAAGCACTCGCGCGGGCGAGTGAGAGCGCGCGGGACTTCGAGAAGATCATCGGGTTGCGCGGGATGGACGCCGACCACATCCGGCCGCAGATCCCGCGCACGCGCGCCGGGTACATGCACCCGCCCACCGACACGTGGCGCGCGTACGGGAGCCGCGACAAGATGCGGGAGATCGTCAAGGTCGAGAGGACGACCGGCGACGCGGACCCGGGGACCATCACGGTCACGTTCCGCAACGACGACGGCACGGAGGAGTCGACGTACCTGGACGGGCACGACTTGCTCTGTGTCGAACGCCCCATCTGACGCGGCCCTGTTCGGGAGTGCCGGGATGGGGCCCGGCATTCCAGTGCATGACCGGATGGAAGGGAGAGCGGAAACGATGGACGACACGCAGAGGTATCAGGCGGCGGAGTTCGAGAGCGGGCGGCCGACCGGTACGGGTGAGTACGGCGACACGTTCCGGATCAAGGTCCGGTCGGACGGGGGCGAGTCGAAGTGGCTGAGCATCCCGGCGGACCGGTTCGACGCCGTGAAGGCGGCGGCGGTCGGGACGGAGGGCTGATCATGGACACCACGCGACAGAAGATCGACGACATCCGGCGTGGTTCGCTCATCCGGACGGGCGGCGGTTTCGTGATCGCCGACCTGGACGGATGGACGGCCGGGAGCAGTGACGGCCGGGTGCCGCAGGTTCAGTTCCTGTACGACACGGACGGAGAGCGCCACTTCCCCAACCCCACGGACGGGACGCTGGAGATCGGCGTTCCCACGTTCCGGACGCAGGAGTACGGCAAGGTGCCCGGGAAGGGGACGCAGGGTCACGCGCTGGTCAACCTGGTTCCGGGTCAGCCTCCCGCCGGTATCTGCCCGGCATCCCGGAACCTCGGGAACCGCATGTCGGTCTGGTCGTCGGGGACGGCGCTCACGGGCGTGACGTGCCAGGCATGCCGGGACATCATCGGCCTGGTCAACAAGGGTGCGCCCCGACAGAGCAACGGGATCTGATCATGGACGAGTTCGCCCATCACACCCCGAGCGCGAAAGCGGGAGTCCTGCACATGCGGGAACTCACGGACGACGTCTTGCGCACGATCGCCCGGGACGGGGACCACGTGACCCCGGAGTTCCGGGAGGTCTACGCGTTCATGGAGTCGATCAAGGACGGTGACCGCCCGACGAACGCCGACTGGATCACCGGGCAGGCGATCGACGAACTGTTCGACCGGGGCCGGATCGACGGGGAGCAGTATGACCACATGCGGCGGGAGGCGAGGCTGTGAAGCTGATCGCCGTTGACCCGTGGGACTGCGGATGCACGGAGTGCATCACGGGTGAGTACGTGGCCCTGCGGTTCGCCACGGACGAGAATATTGCCGACCTGTTCGCGGGGAGGCTGCGCAACAACCTGAACTCCGGAACCGAGCTGGCCGTGATGGTCACGCACGAGACGGTGGACGGGAAGATGCGGATCAAGGAAGTGCGGGTGGCTTACCGGCACTGGGACGGGGAGGTCAAGCACTGGGACCCCGACCCGTATCGCATGGGCCTGGTCAGCTAGAACGCTCGGAAGTCAAGGACGGACGCCGGGCCCATGCGGGCGCGGCCGGAAGGGAGAGACGGGATCATGGCGCGCACTCTGGAAGAGTTCCACGGGATCGTGGCGGACCTGCTGATCAGCGCGAAGCGTCAGTACGACGGGCGCCCGAAGCCGGGTGATCTCGGCTATCTGAACCAGGCTTCGCAGGACGCCACCACGGTATGGCGTCGGATGGTTCACCTGGTCAGCGGATACGCGAACGGGGAGGATGTGCGCGGCGTCCACCCCACTCCCGAAGCGTTCTGGGAGGACGGGATGAGCCGGGCCGACTACCTGAAGCTGGTTACCAGCCGCTCCCGGATCACGCGCGCTCTCGCGAACGGCGGGGACATGGACACCCGGCTGTACGACGATTCGGTCCGGCACTGGGAGGACGGTCTTGCCCGTGCGGTCATGAACTCTGCGGAGCTGATCGGCGTGGCCCGGAGGACCGGGAATCAGGAGACGATCCGCCGGATCGAACTCGATCACGAAGTGACCGTGAACCTGGCCGTTGCGTACACGGGCGTGAGTCTGGCGGAGTTCCGCCGGATCGTGAACGAGCGGGAGGGGGAGGACACCATGATGGCGTTCGCCACGGCGCCCGGGAAGCACCCCGAGCACCCCATGGCGGAGCTGATCACGGCCAACCGGCCGACGGTCTGACCTCACGGAGCGCCGCTGTTCGGGCGGGAGCGGGGCCACGGTCCCGCATCCGTCCGTGTGGTGACGGTTCGACGGAAGGGGAAGCGATGCGAGCGATGACGACGGAACTCGTGCGGGCGTTCATCCAGCCGGGAGACGAGATCGTGAACAACCGGGCTGAAGTGCACGACGTGTTCAAGGTCATGCACTCCGGTTACGGGTACGCGGGAGTGCTGCTGACGCAGCGCTCGACGGGCGGCACGGGGATGCTCTACGGCGTGTGGAACGTCGGGGCGGGCGGAAAGATCTCCGCCACGATGACCTCCCGGGACTTCACGGCCGTGAGTTCGGCGTTCCTGGCGCGCGTCACCAACAAGGTGGCGGAGGACGGAATGGGAGAGGTGACGGTATGACGGTGCAGTACACGGAACCGGCAAGCGTGACGGGAGTCAAGGTCACGGAGCGGCCGGTGAGCGGGCAGACCGTGACGGGGTATGGCGGGAAGATCCCGACGGCCCACATGATCGAGTACCTGGGGAAGTGGCGGCGCGTGTACGCCATGGCCTACGGGAACGGCTCGACGCCGTACGTGCTGGTCAAGGGCGATGTTGTCGTGCTGGACAGCGACACGCAGCACGAGGTGAGGGGGGCGGACGCGTGAAGGACACGTACCTGTACCGGCTCCCGGCCGGGAAGCGCTGGCTCTGGACGGCCGCACGGGCGGGAGCTGACGACCTGTTCCTGGCTCCCGAGTCGGACGACGGGACGGATGCGGACTGGCTGAGTTACATCGGCCTGTCCAATCACCTCGGACACATGCGGGAACTGTTCCATAAGGTGATCGAGGACCAGCCGCGCGTGTGCATCGGCCACCACTACATGATCCCCGGATCGTTCTCGGAGGTGGCGCAGAGCCGGGAGGCGGAGGCAAGCGAGACGGTTCGGCTGGTCACGCTGTGGACGTGGGACGCACCCGAACTGAGGGACACCACGCTGTTCCAACTGCGCACCACGCTGGGACGGTCGACGGGACAGAACGGCATGGACAGCCGGGCCGATCTGATGGCGTTCCTGGACGCCAACCAGGGGCACCGGATCGTGCCGGTGTGGATGTGACGGAGCGGCGCGCTTCGGGCCTGCACGGGGGCAACTCCGCGCGGGTCCGTGGTGCCGGGCGGTCCGGCCGGGAGGGAGAGAAGCGGATGGGTGACGACTCGGTTCTGGGTGATTTCAAGCTGGCCCCCGAGGTCGAGCACGAGATCAATTACAACTCGGGGGACCGCGAGTACATGGTCCTGCGGGCGGAGGACGACGACGAGCCGGTCTACGGTGACGCGTCGTTCGTGAACGGCCTGAAGAGGGCGCACAGCGACGCCTCATGGGCGGAGACGGCCGGGAAGCTGGCCATTGTCGTCGACCTGGAACAGGTGCTGCGCCTGGCCTGGACGGCACTGCCGGTGATCTACGAAACGACGGACGACGAGACGGTCTGACCGTCCGGGACGTCAGGGAACGGAAAGAAACGAGGCGATCATGACCGCACTGGACAAGGCACTGCACGGACCGAGCGCGCTGCCGATCATCGTCAAGCCCGACGGGACGTTCGAGACGGCCGCGTACCCGCCCGACACGCTGGCTGGGTACGCCCCCGAAACTGTCGATCTCGACTGGTCGGGCGACTGGGACATGCCGGATGTGTACGAGGAGCACGAGCGGGCAGCGCTGGACGGGATCGAAGGCGGATGGCGGGCGCTCACCGGATGGGCCGACGACGGTTCGCTGTTCATCTTCCGGTCCGACCGGCAGCACTTCGGGAGCGACCTGGAAGAGCGCATTCTGGAAGAGCCGGGTCTGTGGGCGCTGGTCTCCGTCGAGATGCAGCCGCCCACGTGCGGCGCCGGGGACGACGGGATGCCGTGCCAGGGGTGGTCGGAGCGGGAGCGCTGTGACCACGCCGACTACGACCCCGAGTCGAAGGCCGCCGGGTGGGCGCTGCTTCACCGGAACCGTCCGGTCAAGCTGGGTGACCCGCTGAACCAGGGGCGCAACTCGCACCTGCCCACGTGGCCCGTGATCCGTGACGGCGTCGACACTCAGTGCTGGGTGCAGAAGACGCGTACGGGTTACTGCATGCTCATCCCCGGCATGCTCACGGAGAGCGGGGAGGCGCACCGTGGGGAGATCCGCGACGACCGGGAGGAAGCGCGCCGGGACGTCGAGGAGTGGCTGACGCAGCACATCGCCTGATCATCACGAACGGAACCGAAGGAGAAGGACGCATGGCACGAGAGAAGCCGCGAGAGATCATCGTGAAGGGCAAGGACATCGGCCCGGCGGGCAACGAGTCGCCGGGCCTGTACGCCCGGGACACGATGACGGGCGCCACCCTGGCGCTCCCGTTCCCGATCAAGCGCAACGGGAACGAGGTGACCGGCCGGGACGCTTCCGAACACGTCGCCTCCCTGCTGCTGCTGGCACAGGGCGGAAGCAGGCGGGCCGGGTGGGACC
>Ga0105028_100063_pt1 | contig 10935 bp, 14 predicted proteins | sample RS_106metaG_FD_91478 | JGI IMG/M metagenome (GOLD analysis project Ga0105028, IMG submission 91478) | Switchgrass associated microbial communities from Austin, Texas, USA, to study host-microbe interactions - RS_106 metaG | ecosystem: Host-associated > Plants > Roots > Rhizosphere | place: USA...
AAATGTATTTTTCCGGCTGCGCTAACGGCCAGTCCCTGGCATGAAGACATTGGTAGCTAGCTCTACGTTTAGCCGGTATCATAGTAATCATGAGCGGTATCCAGAAGATGAGCGGGCATCCGGCTGTTGTGGCGCTGAGTCTGATGATCGTTGCACTGTCGGTATTGTTGTGTGTAGTACTGCTGGCGCCGGGGCGAGACCGGCAGGGTAAAGAGCAGCAGAAGCGTACCCCTATGCCCCAAGCTGCCGAAAAGAAAGCGCCGCAGCCCAAGCTGCCGGCATATACTTTCCCTAAGGGTGGTACGGAATTATTTCCGCAGTACCAGCTCGTGGCGCTCTATGGTACGCCGAGCTCAACGCGGATGGGCGCACTTGGCGAACAGCCATTGGCCGAATCCGTTGCACGGGCAAGGGCGCTCAGCGACCAGTACCAGCAATACAGCACCGAAACTATCTGGCCGGCATTTGAAATTATCGCCACCATCGCTTCAGCTACCCCCACTGCGGACGGCAATTATTCGCGTGAGCTGGATGTGGCGGAGCTTCGGCCGTGGATCGACGGTGCTAAGGAGGCGGGAATGTATGTCATACTGGACCTGCAGCCGGGACGAACTGACTTTTTAACCCAGGCAAAACTCTATGAATCGTTATTACTGGAACCGCACGTCGGACTGGCACTTGATCCGGAATGGCGGCTATTGCCCAACCAGGTGCATCTCAAGCAGATCGGGTCGGTCGGCGCTGCCGAAATTAACAGCGTAGCCGCATGGCTGGCTGATCTTACCAGACGGCATAACTTGCCGCAAAAGGCGTTTTTGCTGCACCAGTTCAGGCTATCTATGATCACCGACCGCGTACAACTCGATACGTCACATAAGGAACTGGCCTACATCATCCAAATGGATGGCAACGGCGCACAATCGACCAAACTCACAACGTGGCGGACGATCCTTGCTGATCCGCCGGCACGTATGCAGTTTGGCTGGAAGAATTTCTACGATGAAGATCATCCCGTACTGTCGCCCGAGGCGACTATGCAGCTCGATCCGAAGCCATGGTACGTGTCGTATCAGTAAGGAGGTCGCCGGATAGCACGTCATACGTTTCGCCACGAATAATCAGTGGGGTATAGAGGTCGGAGCCGCCCCAGCGGAGCAAGTCGCTACCGACGGTTTGGCTGACATGAAAGGCCATGGCGCCTAATTTCCGGGCAGTGTTGCCACGGACCTTGACTTCACCCCGATGCAGATTGTTAAGCGCGTACAGCCGGACGTCCAGACCGGCTCGCAGCGCAGTCCGGGCGGCGCTCAGGGCGGCATGATGTACGGCAATGTGATCGGGGTGTCCATCGTAGCCGTCCGGGCCGGCGGTGACTAATTCTGTTATGCCGTGCGCGGCAACAAGCCGGCCGATATGCAGTTCCAAACTTCCGATATGGGCAGAAAGCATGCCGTCAGGCAGTCCGGCATACTCCTGATGTTCGGACGCCACACCGTAAAATGTCAGACTGCGTTGAGATTCGTGCCGTCGGAGCTGTGCCAGATCAGCCGGTACAGGAGCAAGTGTCGGTGACGTTGATACCGGCCTCACCATCGGTAGCGACCAGGGTCAAGCTGTCCTCGAGGGCGTACCCTAACATAACGTCGATATCATCGGGGTGGGCACCAATAACGAGTCGTTTCATTTGTATCTCCTTGCGTGTGTTAATAAAAGTTGCGGTAGGCGTAATAGCGTCAACAGGCGTACACGAGCAGTGGATACAACATATGATGTAGTGTACCACCATTGATTCTGCCGGGTAAAACGCTTACAATGCCGCCAGTAAGCAGGTACGTATATGCATAAACGAACAGTTTTTGTTATTGGCGGCGGCGGTATGGTGGGCGCAACGGCTGCCCAAGTACTTGCGATCAAAGAGGTTGTCAGTGACATTGTACTGATCGATGTAGCTGAAGAGCTGGTTCACGGTCAGGCCATGGATATCAACCATGCAACGGCCTTCACCAACGGCGTACATGTCCGTGTGGGCGGGTACGCCGATATGCAGGATGACGACATCGTAGTTATCGCGTGCGGCGTTCCGCAGGGCCGGGACGGAAATGCCGAAAGCAGGCTAGATCTTGTGAGCAAGAACGCCGGCATCATCAGAAGCGTAGTCGGTAACATCAAGGCGCAGGGTAAACAGGTATATATTGTCATGGTATCCAACCCCGTTGATGTACTTACGTATATTGCACTGAAAGAATCGGGATTGCCCAAAGAACGGGTATTCGGTACCGGAACCGTGCTTGATACGGCGCGTCTGCGGGTGGCGCTTGCCAACACGCTGCAGGTATCGCAGCGACACGTACATGCCGACGTATTGGGCGAGCATGGTGATTCGTCGTTTCCGATCCTCTCGCATGCGACAATCGGCGGCATCCCCTTGGCGGACTTTCCGGGATACGATGCCGCAATGATGGCGACAATCGCTGACGACATCCGAAAAGCCGCCTACCGGATTATTGAGGCCAAAAAGGCGACCTATTATGGCATCGGGCATGTCGTAGCCCAGGTAGTGGAGGCGCTGCAGGGCGAACGGGCGAGCATTATGCCGGTCTGCTCGCTAGCGGAAGGCGAGTATGGTTTACACGACGTGGTCGAGGGCTACCAAGCTGCGTGAGCGTCAAAGGGGTACGGATTTTAGAAGGCTACCCGCTTGCCGCCGCCGAAGCTAAGCAGCTGCGGGCATCTGCCGAGGTGGTCATGGCTGCTATTCGAAAGCTGTAGGCCGCCGGTCAGCGGCGAGCTGTCAGGCGCTGCTCCTGGCGGATGGCATAGCCGATCAGCCCGAGCAGCGCCAAATTGAAGAAAAAGCCAGGCAGGGCGCCGAACTCGATGCGCGAGAACATAAAAAATTGTGTCAAAAAAATATTGACCAGCGTTGCGCGGCGAAATTGCTCGTAGGCGCGCATATGCGATCTCGGCAGCAACAACGCCCCCCAGGCTACAAAGCCTGCGGCCACAATAACAGAGATCAGTTGGCCTATACCCAGCCAGGTGCTAAAGGGTATTGATCCCCGAAAGAGGTTGAGCAGTCCATCAAAATTAGCATATAGATTCCCCGCCACTGCTGCCGAAAAAAGCAGGATCTGCAGCAGGAAAAAACTTCGCACCAACAGCTCCGAATCGCGGCGGAGCCAAAATGCCTCGTATCGGCTATCCAGCCAGTACATAATCCGGGCGGTTCTTCTGGGCTTGCCGGATGCTGCAGTGCGTATGTCTGCGACAAGTTTTTGCAGCCGCCGGGTCATGCTGTCGTTTTGGTCCGCCTGGGCAAGCAGCTCGCGGACTCGTGCCTTTTCGATGGGATCCATTTCGTGGATAATCGCTTCCTCCAGCTGCGTAAGCGCATTCAGCTGGTATGTCCGCGAGCTATGCGGGATGGTGCGGCTCAAAAAGTTGAATGTGAGGTACAGAATAATAAAGATGGCATAAATAAGCCCCACGGCCGGCTGGTAGAAGTAATCGTTATCGTGGGTTATGAATTTTCCCAGCTCGTCGATAAATACACCGAATCCAGCGCCGCCGACCAGTGCTGCGATACGCTGGACGCGAGCCCCCAGGAATGAAAGGACCAGCACAAGCGCAACCAACATGAGTGCGCCGCCCCATAGCATGTGAGCGATATGCAGGCCGCCGGCCGCAATCTGGGGATAGCCGGTGACGTGTAGGTAGAATCGGACCAGTAACAGGCTGGAGACAGCGGCGAGAAGGAATAGCTCCAATTGATCGCGGGCACGCAAGTTGCGGTGCAGAACTGCGGACATGCCCCTATTATACGTCGTCGCAGTTATTTTGCAGACGTTCCCTCTTTGCCAAGCTCATCCAGCATGCTGGCCAGCTCCTTGGTCGACAGTGCCGTACAGTCGATTTTCCGCTGGATAGCTATGATATACCCATGCATGATCCTGGCGATTTTGAGCGCATCCTCCCGCCATAGCCAGTTGACCTTATAGGGCTTCTTGACGTCAAAGAAGCGGGTCGATATTACAAGCGAACCAAAGAAGGGGCCGACGTTGGCGACAACGTTCAGGATATCTTCTATATTGATGCTCATGACCTCGGCTACGCTGAAGAATGTTCGGTGGGTGACGGTTAGTTTAGTTCGATCGACTGTGATCGTATCCGGGAACATGGTGAAGGGAAAAACGGTTGTGGCAGCAGCCAATACCTCATGCGAACCGCTGATCGCCTGGGTCAGCTGGCGCTCGGCCTCGTATTTGTCATACTTTGACTGGTTGGTTTGTAAAGGGATGGGCTCTCGGGGTTGCTCATCGGGTCTCATACGCTTTACCTCCCAGACCTTATCGTATAAAATTCTATTTCCGAACGCAGTTAAATATGTCGCAGCTACCGTCTGCCTGGCGTGGAAAATACGAAAAGTTGTAGTAAGCTGTAGAGGATTATTATGACATATTTCAAAGGCCCGCTTATCCGATCTGATGGTTCGCCGATTATACGCCCAGACGATCCTCATAATTGCTACTCTCCGACCGGTTGGAATGAATCGTATTCACACACAACAGTGGCTACCATCCTTACCAACGAGACTGTGCCATCGCCTGAGAAGATAGCCTTCGGGCATCACGATATTATGGGCATGTGGTTCCGTCATCAGGAGCGGCCCTTTGCATCATTGCCGATCGTACCATCCGAAATGCAACCAGAGGAGCTATTTTTACCTGAATGGCGGATGTAAAGCACAGGGTTGTAAAAGTTGCTGTACGTCATGCCCGTTCAGTAAATAACGAGCTTGCCGCGCTCGGCAACCCCGATACGGATCGAGTAGGAGGCTACCAACCGAAAGTAGCTCTTGCGCCGGCGGGCGCCGAGCAGGCACGCAAATTCGGGCGGGTTGCATTCGGCGAAGGCGGGGAGCTGGCGGATATTCTGGGTGCGCCGTATAGGGTTGTACGATTTTCCTCCGGCCCGGCCCGGCGAGCCCGGGATACGGCCTGGGAGATACAGAGCGAAAGCGGTCCGGCCCTCCAGAGGCTGCCCTTGCTTATAAACCCCACGCTTCATGAACAGCGCAAGGGGCATCGGTGGCTGGGCGGGGACGAAAAGCGGCTGCGTAGCATCGTGGAAACACCGGCATATAAAGCACGCAGAGAAGGCCAGGGCTGGGATTTCCGTTGTGGCCGTTTGCTCGTCAACCGGCTCGGCTTGTATGCGCTCCACGGTGCGGAAACGCCTCGTGAAGCCGGAGCACGCATGGTCTGTTGGTACGAGGATATACCGCCTGTCAGCGAAGAAGATCTGCAGAGCGACGAGCTGCTGGTCGACATTGCCGTCGGCCATGGGCTGGCCACCCGGTATGGCACCGCAATGTTGCTGCATAGCGATCCAGAGGATCCATACGATATTGGCGTCACTGTTCAGGAGGCAGATCAGCGGTACAACATGCCCAATGCGTCTGCATTTGTGCTTGCCAGTGCCGATAGCGGGCTGTGGGTAGAACAGGGCCGAATCATACCCGATCATTCGTAGATAGTATCGGATTCTCCCAAAGCCCGAGCTGATTTATAATTAAGGCAGCCACAGTTTATACAATTGAGCTCACAGGGGGGTGTGTTATTAAGAGGCGCGGCATAGTATACCGGTCAAAGAAATGGGTGAGGAAGATCGTTCTTTTGCTACCGGTTCGTGCGTGGCGGCGGCGCAGCCGCAAAGATAGAAGGCGGGCAGGGCTGGCACTGACAGTGCTTGTATTACTGATCGCGGGAGTACTATATAAAAACACTATGCCGGTAAAGATTGACCCCACAGCCTACACCCCGCTGCTCGCTACCATTGCCAAAGGCGAAAGCAACGGCAACTACAACGCATATTTCGGTAACGCCGCCAATGCGACGCTCCGTTTTACCGAAATGCCTGTCGGTCAGGTGTTGCAGTGGCAGGAAGAGTATGTCCGCCAGGGGAGCCCAAGCAGTGCCGTGGGGAAATACCAGATAATCCGGCCGACATTAGCCGGGCTGGTGCAGCAGCTGGGTGTTGATGCCGAGGCACGTTTTGACGAAGCCATGCAGGACCGGATGGCCATAGCTTTGCTGGAACGGCGCGGGGCGCACGCGTATATCGAGAAAGCGCTTAGCCGGGAAGCATTCGCTGCCAATCTGGCAAAAGAATGGGCGGCACTTCCCAAAGGAGCCGGGCCGGATGCCGCAGAAAGCTACTACGCCCATGATGGCATCAATAAATCACGCGTAACGCTCGATGAAATCTACGCCGCACTGGCCGCATTCGAAAAGCAAGCAGCCCTGTAGGCATTGACCCATACCCCGGGCCTGCTACAGTGGAGGTATGGTACGACCGATCGTCATAATTGGCGCCCCCAGTAGTGCCGGGGCATACGCACCGGGGCAGGAAAAAGCACCTGCCGCCTTTCGTAAGCATGGCCTGCTGCATGCACTCCAGCAGGGGGGAATGGCGGTACGGGATCTTGGCGATGTCGCTCCGTTCCGGTGGCGCCCCGACCCAGCACGGCCAAAGGCTATGAATCTGGGTGCGGTGCAGCACACGGCAGCGTCTGTTGCCGAGTATGTTGCCACGGCAATGAAGGCAGATGAAACTACGCTCGTGCTGGGCGGCGACTGTACTATTGAACTGGGAACAGTGGCTGGAGCAAGGCGCGATGGCGCGTCGGTCGGGCTGGTGTATATTGATCTCGACACCGACCTAAACCCTCCCGGGCAAAGCGATGGCGCGCTGGACTGGACAGTAGCGGCCCACCTGCTCGATCTTCAGGGCACTGCGCCGGAGTTGACTGGCCTGGGGCCAACTACTCCCTTGCTAAAGCCGACCGACCTATTTTTTCTTGGGCCAAATGAGGACGAGGTTACATCTTACGAAAAAGGCGTAATTACAGAGCGGTCACTACAGTATGTATCGCTCGCAACCGTCAAAAAAAGTCCGGCCAAAGCAGCGGAACATGCGATACAGTGGGGCGCGCAGTTTGATCGGCTACTTATCCATCTGGATGTTGACGTGTTGGCTTATACTCACTTTCCTATTGCCGAGAATGTGCGGCGAAGTAATGGCCTTGCCTTAAGTGAGCTGGCGCAACTACTTGCCATTCTTACCCAGGCACCGAATTGGCGGGCGCTCACGATCACCGAAGTGAACCCCGATCATGCCCCGGACGAGTCTGAAACATTTCAACAATTGATTGCGGCGCTCTTCCCCTCACGCGCGTCTTGAATGCTCCTTTATGGCCGTGTGGCAGGTTCTTGCACTACGGGTGATTAGTTTTCATGACGGGATTGCAGGTATTCAAGAAGGCCGTGGTGTAGATGCTGCTGACCATCCCAGACTACAATATTGTAGCCTTCTGGAAATTCACTCGGGTTCTCCTGCCTGAAGTCAATAGAACGTACAGTCGCCGGTAGGGCCTGACTCATATATCGGTCGGTGCCACCATGCAACACAGAATATTTGTCGCCCCAAACCTCATAGTGCGTCGGGCTTGTTAAATCTTCAGCCTTTAGGCCGATTGTAGCCAGCGCTTCGGGATTTTCCAGCACGTATTTAATGGACGTGGTTTTAGAAGAGCCTTCAATCGCGAAATCAAGTGCGAATACGCCTCCAAGGTGGGGGGTGATGGGTACATTCATTTCAACAAAGAGTTCCCCGGCGCGTTGCATGAGAGGAATGCGCAAATCGCGTCGTCCGTCGTGCGTATACGGGATCTCACGGTCAAAAAGTGCGAGCTGTTCATCGGTGAGGTCGTGGCCGTTGACGACTTCCATCGTGATCTGCGGCCCACGATCATCAAGCATGATGTCCCGCGGATCTCGTCCTGTCTTCTCCCAAAATTCCGTTTTTGGTTGTGCGGGATGGGTTCGGAGCCCGAACTCCGCCACTAGCCGGGCAACAGCTTCACGCCATCGTTTTTTCATGTCCTCCGTAAAGGTCTCATCATAGATGCTGTAAAAAGGTTTGTCCCGGAGGCTGCCATCTTACATAAAGCCCCATACCTCTGCTCCGCTACAATGACTCACAAGAATATCATGTCGAAGGGCCGGGTCGATCAGGTCGGTGATTCCTGCGCGGACACGCTTCAAGCTTCCCCCCGTGACCATAAAGAGCTTCCCTCCCTCAGTAAGAAACGATGAAAGCTCGGTGATCATCTCTGGATCGGCAGGTGTGTAGACCTCGGCAATTGTCTCATCGACATCGGCCAAGGCCAGACGCACTTCTTTGTTCCACGTAATGCCTGGTGATCTATTCATGCAGCTTACTATACCAATAACTGAAAGTTACGGCCAGAAAAGATCCGGGTTTACCAGCAGGTAGAAATTTTAGACAAACAGAAGATGCTGGGACAATTATAAAATGGCTACGGCCATTAAAGGCGTATTGGAAGCGGAGTCTTTTGCGGTTGACGTATCTCATGATGGGCAAGAGGGCCTAAACGCTGCTTTGTACGAAGTGTACGACCTCATTGTTCTTGATCGCATGTTACCTGATGGCTTGGATGGAGCGGACATTTGCAAGGAGCTGCGGAAAGCAGGCAGAGAGGTGCCTGGTGTTCGAGGGTCAATCACGTGACCGCCATAAAGGATTCGAACCCCACCAACAGATTAGAAAATTTGAACAAAACAAAAAGCCGAACGAAATGCTCGACTTCTTATCTGTGATAATACCTTGGCTGGCCACGTAGCCCAAAATTGGAACACCATTCTGCCAAGCCTAGTGATGATGTATCACAAACTGGATGAGCTAGGGCTAGACCTCGACCTCAAATGTGGTGAGGGGCATCAGAATGATTAATAGTCTTGAAGAATTTGCTCAAAGTCCGCAAGTTGGGCAATTCTTTTCCAGGCATACGTCTCACTCTCCGCATCGCTGCCGATTAATACGCCGCGTTTACAGACTTCGAACAACTTCTCGTCATTCTCACCGTCGCCGAGAACTAGGCAACTCTCAATGCCAATTCCGTTTTCTTGGCAGAACTGAGTGTATTGTTCCAATTTTCTCGCGGCCTGATTCAGCTCGTAATCCATATCAACGAGATTGCCTTGGCTATCCCAGTGTAGCGTCGTATTTGCGAACCATTTATCAATACCAAGTTTTTGGGCGACAGTTTCGGCATACAAGTCCATCGAACCGGTTATCAAGCAAACTAGCCGACCGACCTTTGCGGTTTGAACTACTTTCTCGGCTGCTGGGTCGAGTGGGAGCGCGTCAAATAACTGGCCAAAGAATTTCTTGTTGGCATTTCCGGTGGATCGCCAAAGACCGATTAACTGCTCCTTCGAAGCAGGATAATCAATTTTGCCCTCTTTATAATCCTTATAAATTTGAACGTGCTGTTCAACTGGGGCGCCTAGATCTCGCGTCAGCGCAAGCCATGATACTTCTGGCGAGAGCGTACCATCAATATCAAAAACAACTGCTTCGGATTTCTTCATACCCATCAGTGTATCAGATTGAGGGCTTGCACCATGAAGGATTCGAACTCGAACGAAGCGACACTTTACAAAATGGAAATATATTTTCTAATAATACCTTGGCTGGCGAGGAAGGACTCGAACCTTCGATCTTCGGTGCCAGAAACCGACGCCTTACCAACTTGGCCACTCGCCATTACAAGGACAGATTGTACCAGATCGGGATGTATTTTTCCAGTGTTTTGGGCTTTGGGTTGAGTGGGTGTTTGCAATGCGCTAATGGTACAATAGGGTCTGTATACGCGAAACAAATATGCAACAGAACCACCCCCACATCTATAATCTTGAAATCGAGCAAGCGCTGCAGTCGTTTGCTACGTCCCGCCAGGGGCTGGGCGCCGACGAAGCCACGGCCCGTAACCAACAGCACGGGTTGAATGCGCTGACGACACAAAAGGAATCATGGCTCAAGCGACTCATGGAGCCATTCGCTAACGCATTCGTGCTGGTGTTGCTGTTTGCCATGGCGCTGAGCATATTCGAAGGCAAAGCATTGGACGCCACTATTATCGGCGTCATTGTTGGCGCTAACGCGATTATTTACTATTTCCAGCAGTATTCGGTAGGCCGGGTGCTCAAGACGCTTAAGCAACAGGATGTCTCGTATGTGCATGTACTCCGGGACGGCGAAACGGTCCGTGTCGCTGCTGAATTGCTGACTTACGGCGATATCGTGCACCTGGAGGAAGGCATGAAAGTGCCTGCTGACGGACGCATTATTGAGGCGAATCAGGTTGAGGCCGATGAGGCACTTCTGACAGGCGAATCGCTGCCAGTGCACAAGCAAGCTGGGGCAATCGCTGGAGAGAAGCAGGTGTACGACCAGATGAATATGCTCTTTAAAGGCACGTACGTACGGAGCGGAAGCGGCTTGCTGCTGGTAACGGGCATTGGTAACGACACGCAAATAGGCGGTATTACGACCCTGGCTGCATCAGCAGATATAGGCAGGTCGCCTATCGAGCGCAAGATAGATACCTTTACCAAGCGGCTCATCGTAGTAATCCTGTTTGCGGCCGGACTGGCGCTCGCACTGTCGGTCTGGAGGGGTATTGCCGTCGAAGAGGCCCTGCGCTTCAGCTTAGTCATCATGGTGTCGGCGGTTCCGGAGGGTTTGCCGGTGGCTCTGACGATCGTCCTGCTGCTCAGCGCCCGGCGCATGGCCAAGGTGAAGGCTCTGGTAAAGAAGATCTCCAGTATCGAGACCATGGGTGCGCTGACGGTTATCGCTACTGACAAAACCGGCACCATAACACAAAACAATCTTTCCGTAGCCGACAAACACACCACTCATACGACTCCCCACACATTTGACGAAGTCATCCGCGTCAGTCTGAACGGCGACGGCGACCATGCCGGAGACCCCCTGGACGCGATACTGGCGGCTTCGGTCGAAACAGTACAGGTACCGTCGACGTGGCGCAAAGTAAAGGAGTTTCCT
>Ga0105028_100064_pt1 | contig 10770 bp, 4 predicted proteins | sample RS_106metaG_FD_91478 | JGI IMG/M metagenome (GOLD analysis project Ga0105028, IMG submission 91478) | Switchgrass associated microbial communities from Austin, Texas, USA, to study host-microbe interactions - RS_106 metaG | ecosystem: Host-associated > Plants > Roots > Rhizosphere | place: USA...
CGTTAACTTTACCAGCGGCGGCGGTATCGCGATTGACGGTACCACACTGACCAACACCGGCGTAACTTCGCTCGGCGGAGCCAGCGGTGCTATCAGCCTCGGCAATGGCTTGGCGATCTCTGGCGGGGTGTTGCGTAATAGTGGCGTGAACAGCCTGAGTGCCGGTACGCCAAACCTGACAGTAGTGAATGATGGCCAAGGCAATCTCACCATCAGCAGTGTCGGCGGTGGTACCGGTACGGTCAGCAGTCCTGGCGGTACTCCCGGCCGGATTGCCAAATTCACCGGTGTACAGACGATCGAAGACTCACTGCTCAGCGAGAGCGGCGCAACCGTCACGATAAATGGCAACCTGAGCGTTACGGGAACGACCACGTTGAGCACGCCACTGAGCGTTTCGAACGGTGGTAGCGGTGCAGCTACGCTCGCCGCAAACGGGGTCTTGGTCGGTAACGGCACGAGTCCAGTTACGTCAGTCGTTGCCGGGGGTGCGGGACTTTGTTTCATGTCAAACGCCGGTGCGCCATCATGGCAAGCCTGCCCGGGCGGAGCCGGTGTTTCTTCGCTGAACGGGCTCAGCGGTGCACTGAGTATCGCCAACGCTTCGGCGGCCGGTTCGACAATTACCATCAACGACGCTTCTACCAGCCAAAAAGGTATTGCGCAGTTTAACTCGACTAACTTTTCTGTCGCCAGCGGCAACGTCAACACCATCCAAAACATTGACCCAACGGCCACGCCAACCTTCGCCGGTATCAACACCAATTCCATTACGCCAAGCGGTGCTTTGACGGTGGGCGGCACCGGCCAAAGCTTGACGCTGCAGGGCTCGAACACGACGATCACTCAGACGAACGGCGCCAATCAGGCAGCCCTGACATTTGCCGCACCGACTGCTAATGTCACCTACCGGCTACAAACTGCTGCCGCCGGAACCTACGACGTTTGTACGACCGCGGGCAACTGTGTCGGACTGGGCGGCGGAGTTACGGGAAGCGGTACAACCGACCGTTTGGCGAAGTTTACTGGCACCAACACGATTGGTGATTCTTTGCTGTCCGAAAGTGGCACGCTCATTACAGTAAACGGCAACCTGTCGGTTACCGGCACGACGTCACTATCGACCCCGCTCGCTGTTACGAGCGGCGGTACAGGCGCAAACAATGCCGCAGGTGCTCGCAGTAACTTGGGTGCGGCGGCCAGTGGTGCTAACAGTGACATTACTTCGCTCAATGGCCTCACTACGGCGATCACAGTTTTGCAGGGCGGTACCGGCGCTACATCCTTGAGCGCAAACGGAGTCCTGTTGGGTAACGGCACCAGCCCGGTCAGCTCACTCGTCGCCGGTGGTGCTGGCCTATGTTTGGTATCGACAGCGGGTGCTCCGAGTTGGCAGGCATGCCCAGGGAGCGGCGGCGTCACCAGCGTCAACGGCGAGACAGGCGCTATCACGATTGCCAATGCCAGCGCCGCCGCCGGAACAATTACTCTCGATGACGCCTCAACCTCTCAAAAGGGCATTGCCCAGTTCAACGCCACGAACTTCACGGCTGCCGCTGGGGTTATCAACACCGCCCAAGATATTAACGTTACCGCCGCACCAACTTTTGGCCGTCTCACGCTGAGCTCATCACAGGCAACCAGCCCAATGCTATTGGTCAACAACACCAATATGGCTGCAACAGGGAACCTGATCGACTTGCAACTCAACGGTACGAGCGAATTTGCCGTGTCGCCAACCGGTGATTTGACATTGAACGGTACCATCAATGGCCAGACCATCTCAACGGCGGCATTTCTGACCGGTACGCTGGGCGTAGCCGGCAACCTCACGACCAGCGCTGCTTTGACGGCAAACTCAGGCAGCATCACCAATAACCTCAATGTCGGCGGTACTACTTCGACGAATGATTTGAGCGTCGTGAATAATGCCGGTGTTGCCGGTGATTTGAATGTAACGGGCACGACTACGACAAACACGATCACCAACACGGGGGCGTTATCAGTTGGAGTCACCAATCAAAGCTTTACACTGCAAGGAAACGCAGCGAGCACGATCACGGCGACGGACTCTGGCAACACCACCGGCCTTACTTTTGAAACGCCAACCGCCAACGTAACCTACCGTCTGCTTACGGCAGCAGCTGGCACCTACGATATCTGTACGACTGCGGGCAACTGTGCTGGCACGGGTGGCGGTGTCACGACACCCGGTGGTACCACGAACCGAATCGCGAAATTTAGCGGCTCGCAAACGCTGACGGACTCAATTATTACTGATAACGGCACCACGGTTTCAATCGGCGGTACGCTTGCGGTAAATACGATCACGCCATCGGCCGCAATGACGGTTGGTTCAACTGGGCAGAACTTGACACTGCAAGGTGCCGACACCAGCTTGAGTGCGACCGCCGGTGGTATTACGAATACGCTGACATTCGCGGCGCCATCGGGTTCAAACAAGACGATTACCATTCCTGACGCCAGCGGCACAGTGGCTGTAAGCGCTACCGGTCCGCTGCAGTTGAGTGCCGCCGGTGTTATCAGCTGTCCAACCTGTGTCACGAGCGGCGGCGGTGGTGGTGGAGTTGGAGCGGTTGACAGCTTGAACGGCCTGACCGGTGCTTTGTCGATCGCAAACGCCAGCGGTAGCGGCGCTACGGTCACGATCGACGACGCTTCGACCAGTCAAAAAGGTATCGCCCAATTTAACGCTACGAACTTTTCAGTCACGGGCGGTATCGTCAACACGGTTCAAGACATCAACACGACTGCAGCACCGCAATTCGGCCGCTTGACAGTCACCTCGTCGCAGGCGAGCAACGACATGCTGGTCGTTAACAACACGAACGGCGCAGCAACCGGCAGCCTGCTGGAACTGCAGCTCAATGGCGCGAACCGTTTCGCTGTCGACGCAGCAGGCAATGTTGTTGCTAACGGCACGCTGACTTCCGGCGCGATCAACGGCCAGACCATCTCAAGCACAGCTAGCTTTACTGGCACCGTGGCAGTCGCAGGCTTGGCAAGTTTGAACGGTGGAGCAGTGGTTACCGGTACATTGACGGCAAACACGATTACGCCGACCAGTTCGCTGACTATCGGTGCAGGTTCGCAAAGCTTTACGCTGCAAGGCAACGCGTCGAGTACTATTGCCGCCAGCGACTCAGGCAACACCACTAGCTTGGCATTTCAGACACCGACAGCCAACGTCACCTACCGCTTCCTGACTGCACCGGCTGGAACCTACGATGTCTGTACGACTGCCGGGAACTGTGTTGGTTTGGGTAATGCGATCACTGGTACGGGTACTCCTGGTACGATCGCTAAATTCACTTCAAGCGGGGTTATCGCCGACTCGCTGCTTAGCGAAAGCGGCGGCGTGGTCACGGTTGGCGGACATCTCAACTTGAGCAGCGGCAGTCAGTACCGTATCAACGGCAATCAGATTTCATCGGCCGATTTGAGCAACGATGCCAACTTGGCGAAACTGAATGCTACCCAGACCTTTACCGGCGCGACAAATACTTTCCAGAACGGCACCGACTCGTCAAATTCATTCAGTATTCAAAACGCCGCTGGGCGTGGTGTTCTGCGTGCCAACACAACCACAGGTAGTGTCGTACTAGGTAACATCACCAGCACGGTTGGCCAGGGCTTGGCGGGTACGCTGGTCTTTGCCGACGGTACGAATGACAACTTTGGCCTGACGCTGAACACGACGACGTTAACGGCGAACCGTACTGTCAGCTTGCCAAACGAAGATGGCGTACTTTGTATCCAAGGCTCCAGCGCTTGTGGCTTTGTTACCGGTACCTCAAGCGACCTTATCCAGAACCAAAACGCCAGCGACCAAACGGCAAACTTCCGTATTAACGGTATCGGCCGGGTTGGTACGGCGCTGCAGGCGCCGCTGATTGATACAGCGACGGCGGCTGCTTTGAATATCGGTACCACCAACGCGACTGCTATCAACCTGAACAAGGCAACGACAGTGACAGGTAACTTTACCCAGTCAAGCGGAAACTTCTCCTCAACTTCCACGGCGGCTGCATCATTGACCGCTGGTGGTGCGCTGACGCTAACCGGTGGCGCTGCTTCTACCTGGTCAACTACTTCGGGTAACCTCACTATCCAAGCGCCAGCCAGCAACACGCTGAGCCTGCAGACAAACGGCACGGGTACCGTAAATATCGGTGTCAGCAGTTCAAACGCGATAAATATCGGAACCGGTACGAATATCGCTCGCACGATTACAATCGGTAACAACAGCGGCGGCAACCAGGCGCAGGCAGTGACGATCGGTGACGTCGGCGGCACGAGCTCGACGACGATCCAAGGCGGTACGGGTACTGGGGCTATTAACTTTACCACCGGCACGAATGGCTCGATCAACGCGACGACTACCGGTAGCGGCAACATCAACTTGAATACTGCGTCCAGCGTCATCGCCAAGAGTACGACTAACTCAGCCAGCGCCTTTGCCGTGCAGAATGCGACATCCGGAAGCCTGTTGAACGTCGACACGACCAACGGCGGCGTCGTGACACTGCTCGGTAACAACAGCGGCGAAATCTCCAGCTGGTCAACCGCTACGAACGGCCTGCCGGCAGGAGCAAGCGACCATGTTGCCGTGACTACCGGCGGCTACATCTACGTCGTAAACGGTACGGCGGTGTACTACACCAAGATCAACGCTGACGGCTCGGTTGGCACCTGGACGACTTCTGGCAACTCGTTGCCGTCGTCGCGTGTCGCAGCATCGGCGGTCACGGCAAACGGCTATATATATGTCATGGGCGGCATCCTGGGCGGTACCGGCGCGATGAATACAGTCTATTACACCAAGATCAACGCCGACGGTTCGATCGGTTCCTGGCAGACGGCCAATACCCTGCCGGCCGTTCGCGGCGATGGCACGGCGGTGATCGCTAACGGGTACGTCTATTACGTTGGTGGATTTGATAATGCTGTCCGCCAGAATATCTACTACGCGAAACTGAATGCCGACGGCTCATTGGGCGCTTGGCAAACTGAGGCAACCAACATCTTGCCGACCGTCGGACGCTACCGTGCCACCTCTGTTTACGCCAACGGATACCTGTATGTCCTCGGCGGACCATTCGGCGGATCTGACACCTCCTACGCGCGCCTCAATGCTGACGGTTCGGTCGGTACTTGGACCAATGTGACGAGCAACCTGCCGGCTATCCGCGAGGACGCCACCTCGGTTGTCTCAAACGGCTATGTCTACCTCATCGGTGGTTCGGCGAACAGCGGTACGACTGGTAATAATACGGTGTACTACGCCAAACTCAACGCAAACGGTTCGCTCGGCTCGTGGCAGACTTCGGCAAACCCTCTCCCTACGGCACGCTGCCGGGCAGCTTCGGTCATCGTCAACGGTTATGGATATGTCTTGGGTGGAAACGCGGGCGGCGGTAGCGATTGCGGCAACACCACCAGCCAAACCACCGCCTACTATGCCCGTATGGGCGGTACCGTTCAGATCGGCGGCAACCTGGATCTGATCGGTCTGCAAGGCCAAAACTTGGGTGACGCCGGCACGGCCGGCATGGGCTCAACCGGCGGCTCGATCACGGCGGGCAACATCATGGGCGTCGGTACGCTGGACATCCAGGGCGCCGCAACGTTCAAGGACAGCGTCACTGTCAAAAACAACCTCTCGGTCGACAATATCTTTAACGCCGATGCTGCCAATATCCGGGTACAAATTGGTAGCGCTGTGGCTGACGGAACGGGTGCGCTGCTGGTACTCGATACCAAAAATACCTCAGGCGATCCAACTGGCGTGAATTGGTGCTATGTACTACAACTCGAACACCGGCAAATTCCGTTGCTACCAGGCTGGCGTGTGGTACGACTGCCTGGGTCTAAGCTCTGACTATACCCGGGCAAATCCAATCTACTTTACGGACTTCGTCGATGCATTTGGTACCTCGATTGACAGTTACGGCGGAGGCGGTGGTTTTTGGATGGGCTCACCAATTAACAACACGGCGGGTGTGGCTTTCTCGGGTGGCTTCCCAACCGCGCCGAGTGCCGGTGTGGCTACGGCCAATACACCGGGTGTCATCCGTATCCGCTCAGGATCAAACACAGATAGCGGCTATAAATACGGCAACTCAAACACTCAGCTCATCACCGGCGGCGAGCAGTACGAGGTTATCTTTAACCCAGCGACGCTCACTAACTCTACGATGCGTTTCGGTTTCTATGACGCGCCGCCTCCATTGAACGTCGTAGACGGTGCCTATCTGGGTGTATCCGGCGGGATAATGTTCGGTAGGACCGCCAGTGATGATGGTGGGGCGGGCGGTAATACCGCGACAGGCACTTCCTTTAACCTCGTAGCGGGGACGTGGTACAGGGCGAGAGTTACGGTAAACAGTAATGCCACCAGGGTAGACTTCTATCTGTACAATCTCAGCGGAACGCAGCTGTGGACCGATAACGTGACGACGAATATTCCTACGGCTTCCGGACGGGAAACAGGTAGCGGGGTAAGCGCCATGAACTCAGCGGCGAGTACTAACATAGTTCACTTGGACTACATGGCGCAGTGGTGGGACAAACCGCTCGTACGTTAGTTGACTGGCTGGAGGGCGTTGATGAGAGCCTTCATCGTATCGCCACCAATTGGTGAAGGGGCGTTGATGAGGATCCAGGTGTGATCGTCAGTAACCAGCGCCCCGGCGGTGCGGTCGTTGGCATCGGTGAGCAGTCCTTCGCCGTAGAGGGTGTTGAACCTGTCCTGGACTTGCAGTAGCTGCGTGTTAAAAGCACGAGGGATGCTCTGCTCGGTAATGGCGACTGTCTTGTTGTTGGGGCTTTTTAGGCTGAAGACTAAGATTCCATTTTCGTAGCTGACAGTTTCCTTTTGCAATGCGAAATTGCCGGGAATGTTGCCGTTAAAGTAGTACACTTTGAAGTTTTTAACTTGCTTGCTAATGGCTTGCACCGGGTTCTGCTGGACGCGCAGGGTGATAAACAGCACGGCGGACGCGGCGATTACTAACCCGGCCGCGGCGCAGCTGATTATCACCAGTTTTTTACGAGACATTTTCACCCCCATGTGTGTTTCGATTGTATCGCATTCCCGGCAATAGCCAGAAATACGGCTACAGGTAGCCGGGGTCAGGATTTAGCACGACAGTATCAATCGCTTTGATACCGAGCACTTTGTCATAAAACAGGCTGTCGTATTCTTTTTCGAATACAACGGGGAGGTGGTCGGGCAAGGAGCTGGGGTCGGTGGTGTTGGTAGCCAAAATCCATTCCCAACCGATCCGGCATTCGTTGTGCTGGCAGGTGCAGGACGCTTCAGCAAGTTTAACGCTCCCAGAGCAGCCCCCGCACCAGGCGAACCATTCGTCGACGATGAGGGCTTTGGCTTTATCCAGAACCAGACGCTCATTGCCAGGCAACGCCTTTTCAGGGTGTATGCTGCGTACGCCGGGTTCCATTGATTCTATTGACATAACTGCAGCAATATAGCACACATACATATCTGCGCTCAACTACATCTGTTATACTGTTGCCTATGAATGCCCAAGAAATCCGAAATGCTTATTTGAAATTCTTTGAAGACCGCGGCCATGTCGTCATCAACCGCGCGCCGCTAGTGCTGCAGGGTGATCCGACGACACTGTTTACCGGTTCCGGTATGCAGCCCATGATCCCGTACTTACTCGGTGAGGCGCACCCACAGGGCCAGCGCATCGTTGATAGCCAGACTTGTTTGCGTGCCCAGGACATCGACGACGTTGGCGATAACCGTCATACGACTTTCTTTGAAATGCTCGGAAACTGGAGCATGGGCGACTATTTCAAGCGTCAGCAGATCGAGTGGATGTTTGAATTCCTGAGCGAAGTGGTTGAGCTTGATATGGACAGGGTCTACGTCACTTGTTACATCGGCGACGAGCGCTACGGCATTCCCAAAGACACCGAAGCGGCTGAGATTTGGAAGGAACTTTACGAAGCCAAAGGTTTGAGTAGCGGCGAGGCTGAGATTGGTTCTGAAGAAGCTGGCTACGCTCGTGGCATCAAACCGGGCGAGCGGATTTTCTACTACGACGGCAGCAAAAACTGGTGGAGCCGCAACGGTGCGCCTGAAACCACACCGGTTGGCGATCCTTGCGGTCCTGACAGCGAAATGTTTTACGACTTTGGTACGCCGCACAACCCTGAATTTGGCGAACAGTGCCACCCGAACTGTGACTGCGGCCGGTTCATGGAAATCGGCAACAATGTATTTATGGCCTACAAAAAAGTCGCCGAAGGCAAATTTGAACCACTAGAGAAACCAAATATCGACCACGGTTCCGGCTTGGAACGTATCGCTGCCGCGAAACTGGGTGATCCGGACGCATTCAAAATTAGCCTATTGTGGCCGATCATCGAAAAACTGGAACAACTGAGCGGCAAAAAATACGACAGCCACACCAATGCTATGCGCGTCATCGCCGACCATCTGCGCGCCGCAACCTTCCTGGCGGTTGACGGCTGTGTGCCGAGCAACAAAGAACAAGGCTACGTCATGCGCCGCTTGTTGCGCCGAGCAATCCGTTTTGCATTTGAGCTTGGCATTGAGCAGAACTTCCTGGAGGAAGTAGTGCCGGTCATCGCCGATATGTACCACGCCGATTTCCCAGAGGTCGCTGAACACCGCGAGGAAGTTGTTGCTGTACTCGTAAAAGAAGAAAAAGCCTTTCGCCAGACCATCCGCAAAGGCCTGAAACAGTTTGAAAACTTTGCTCGCGACGGCATTTCCGGCGCAGAACTCTTTACGCTCTACGATACCTATGGTTTTCCGGTTGAACTGTCTACTGAAGAAGCGTTCAAGCGCGGCATTGAGTTGCCATCTGACTGGCGCGAGCAATTTGATGCCAAGATGCGTGAACAACGTGAGCGTTCACAAACCGCTGCCAAAGGTACGTTCAAAGGTGGTTTGGCTGGGCAAGATCTGATCCACAAAAAGTATCATACCGCGACGCACCTGCTGCAATCGGCGCTGCGCGAAATCTTCGGTCCAGAACTTCGCCAGCACGGCAGCAACATAACCGATAAGCGCCTGCGTTTTGACTTCAATCTGGACCGCAAAATGACACCCGAGGAAATGAAAAAAGCCGAAGAACTCGTCAACGGCTGGATCGCCGAAGACTTGCCGGTCAGTTTCAAACTGTACCCAACCCAGGAAGCACTCGACATGGGTGCCATCGGCCCATTCGGTGAACGCTACGGCGAGCAGGTAAAGGTCTACCAAATGGGCGAGGGCGATCACATCGCATCACTCGAAATCTGCGGCGGTCCGCACGTTGATCACACCGGTCAGCTCGCCGAAGACAACAAAACCTTCAAAATCACCAAAGAAGAGGCTTCGAGCGCCGGCATTCGCCGTATCAAAGCAGTGCTCAAATAGATTCACCCTAGGGGTATAGCGGCAATAATAATTGTCATCATAACTCATGGGTAAGGTGGAGTTGCTCCACCGGTGGGGGTGCAAGTGCACCGCGGCCACCGGGGAGCGCCTCCGCTTCTTGTTACCGTTACCGGCCGTACAGATCCTCTGCAGCTTGGCCAAGCGTGTTCGGCAGCTGGAGCGCGCGAGCATCCAGAGCGAACAGCAGCTCGTTGTTGTAGGGTCGTTCCGGGTCGTTCATGTTGGTGTAGTACGAGTTGTAGACCTGGGGCTGCGCCATGGCGAAGTCCAGGCCCGAGCCGTCGTACACGCCACTTGCGTAGCTCAGTCCGAGCGTCCGCATGCCGACTTCACCGAGCAGCTGCATGACCGTCCATGCCTTCTGGAGCTGCTGGTCGGTGTCGGTGAACATGTACGCCGCATCCAGCTGTCGGTTGACAACTTCGAGGGTGCAGCTGGTGCTCTCGCCCTCGCCGGTGCAATGGCTCGCGTACGAGCTGTTGTCTCGGACGCGGAACTGTCCGACGACGTCGAAGCCGAACTTGCTGGCGTCGTTCGTCAGCAGATCCCACAGAGCGCCTTCGCGCAGCCACTCGGCACATTCCTGCGACGAGTACTGGCGCTCGGTTCTCTCGCCGGCGTCGTTGCGTTGGATCGGGCAGTCCTTCATGCCGAGTTGCTTGCGCCGATCCTCGGCCTGTGACATGTAGTCGTTGACCTTGCCCGGCACATCGCCGAACATGACCAACGAGCTTTCCGAGCCGATCCAGCCACGAATCGTCATGGCGTACATCGGCTCCTTGTTCGAGGAGCCGTCGGTCGCGTCGATGAACTGAATCTGCTCCAACGTCGGGTTGGGGCAGTTCTGGCAACCTGCGGTCTCGATCTCCTTGAGCGCACGAGTGTTCTCGCTCTCGGGATCATTGATGTCCACGGGCAGGCCGGTGTCCTGATCGACCAACTCGTCGATGTCCGGCATGTCCGTGCCGGTCAGGGTGTGGTAGTTCTGCTTCAGGTCGTTCCACTCGTAGTTGTAGATCGGGTTCACCAGAACCCGGTGCCACGGCTCCGAGACGGACGAACGGAAGTTCACCAGGTAGGCGCTCTGCCGGTTCAGGAAGATACGCTTGAGGCTCAGGTACACGTCGGCGTCGCCGGCGGAGTACACGAGGTCGCCGTTGCGGGCGTCCCCGAAGTCGAGCCACTCGTGCCGATCCAGATCCTTGACCATGTCGATGATCAGGTTGCTGGCGTTCAAGAGGCCGGCGGGAGCTTCCCACCAGCCGCCGACGTAGTTGGCAGCCCGCCCCCCGACGACCGTGACGGAG
>Ga0105028_100065_pt1 | contig 10677 bp, 11 predicted proteins | sample RS_106metaG_FD_91478 | JGI IMG/M metagenome (GOLD analysis project Ga0105028, IMG submission 91478) | Switchgrass associated microbial communities from Austin, Texas, USA, to study host-microbe interactions - RS_106 metaG | ecosystem: Host-associated > Plants > Roots > Rhizosphere | place: USA...
GTTGTGCTCCGCGTGATTATGAAATTTATGCGTTAGTGCATGGCCTTTGCCTCGGCTCAGCAGGTACCGGTTGACAGGAAACGCGGCGGCAAATGCAGCGACCAGCGATACGGTCATCGACAGCCAAAAAAGAGGGTCAACTAATCCAGCATTCATAGCACCTGGAATTATCGCCATAACCCCGTTATCTACCACTTCCATGGTGGCAATTGATAACGTGTCGGCAGCAAATACAACTGACAGCGCAGCCAAGAACCCTAAACCTGCTTTTAACAGAGGAAGTGTTGAGAGTGTATAACCGAAAAGGAACGCCAAACCAATTGCTAACACAATAGTAACGCCATTGCTCAAACCCAGTGCCGTTCCTATCATCAGCCCCGCGATTTCTCCGATAGCACAGCCCGTTAGACAGTGCAGCGTTGCGCTGGCTGCCATGCTATTCAAGCTACTTTTCGTCTGCTTCATATATTCTCCTCATATACCCCCCTAGGGTATATGAAAATAACGTAGGCTGCAAGGCTTAAAGTCTTCTAATCTCCTGCGAACCACTGGACAAAAAACCAGAAAATGTAATAATGAAGCCATGGTTTACGTTAGCAAAAACCAGCAACAACCTGCCACGCCGGAGATTCGCGGTTAGTTAAGGTTGCCAAAAACAAACGACCAGACGCCGCGAAAGCGGTGTTTTTTAATGCCTTGTCGTCTAATGGTAGGACGCCTGTCTCTGGAACAGGAAATTATGGTTCGAGTCCATGCGAGGCAGCCACGTTATTCGGAGGTAGACAAATTGGTAAAGTCACCTGGCTTTGACCCAGGAATTTGAAGGTTCGAGTCCTTCCCTCCGAGCCAAGATTGAAGCCAATCGTTTGTTATAGTTAACCCATGAAATTCACCGATTCGTCCGGCAAAACGATAGCGCTACCAGCAGATAAAGACATCGCGTGGCGCATAAGCGGCTACGCCGTCGTAAAAAACAACCTGGGTCAGTTTTTAATGGTGCAGTCCGGGAGCGGCCTGTGGCATTTCCCAGGCGGCGGCATCGAGGTGCAAGAAGAGATATCACAGGGGGTCGCACGAGAATGCCTGGAGGAAACGGGTTATAAAATGGCAGTAAGCCCGCAGGTTTTACATACCAATGAACAGTACTTTTACCATAGCCGCGAGCAAGAGTTTTACCACTCAATCCAATTGTTTTTTGAAGCCCACTTGCTGGACGACGAGCCTGATACGAGCTTCGTCACCGGACATGACGCCGAACGCCAGTCAAAATGGCTTAATCCCTCGACCCTAAAACCGGCAGAACTTCACCCAACCGTACGCGAACTCGCAAAAAAATTGTGATTAGTTACCGTCACGCGATGCAAGGGCTTGGTTAGCAAAGTTAATAATTAAGTCTCTATCAGCAATCATATGAGCCAGTAATCCACCGGAATGCCCTAGGGTCATTGAACGATGCATCCTTGCACCTTCAATTTGCATGGTCTCATGTGGCACAATCAGATCCGTTAATTGGTCCAAAACCAATATTCGATGCTTGTCATCGTCCGTTAAGTCACTCGCAACATGGTCCTCGGCTCGTTTTACACTGTCGGCGAATGCCCGAAGCGGTTTATCGGTATCAAAACGCGCACGGCGATGCATGGAGCGACGATCAGAGGCCGGATAATCTCCTACTTTTAGCCGTCCATGCGAACTGACCAGGCAAACATTTTCGTCTTTGAACTCACAAAACGTATTCAGCGCCAAACTACCACCTGCGCTCGTACCGATAATCGCGACACCGCCAAAGCTTCGTAACATTTCCTCAACTTTTTCCGTGGCAGCCGTCAATTTTTCATCGAGTGTCCCACCGTCATACCAATTGGTTTGCAGGTGTTGCAAGTCAATACCTGCACGTTTCCACCACCATTTCATCAGCTTTTCCTGCGGCCGGTCTTTGCCATAACCTAAACCGTTAATATAGATATATCCGAGCTCAGAGGACTCAGTAGACATATAGCCATCATAGCAAATTTTACTTACCTCTGTTAAAACAGCTCTACTATACGACTATCAATAGAACGCCAATAAAACACACTATTGCTGCAAGCAATTTTATACCAATTCTGTTGCGCTCTTTGGCGAGAAAGATAAGTGCGAGAAGCGTGGTAACGATAATCGACGTTTGTCTCAGCGGCGTCACGATTGAAAAAGTCCCTTCTTTGTACGCAAACAGCATCGTCAAACTGCCAATTCCATAGAAAACACCAAGCAGTAAAAGCTTCAACAATAACTTCCCTCTGAAAAGCGGAGCCATTTTACGGAACGAGCCTGGCCTTACTAGAAAAGAGATGAGTGATGTTCCGATAAAACTTACCGCCGCCCATGACAACCCGTCCGTATAGCGGCCGGCATACGACCAGCTCACGATAGCAACACCGAATATTAGCCCTGTCAGCAAACCGTACATCGTACCTTTATCCAGGGTAAGCGCGCGAATGTTTTTGACCAATAATCCTACACTTCCAAAGATTAGCAGTGTCCCGATAACCTGCAGGACCGTCAACGACTCGCTGAATAGCAAAATGCCAACCAACATTATCCAGACAGCTTGTGTAGCGAACAATACCGAGAACGCCGACGCCTCAACGGACTGAAGTGTCTTTGCATACATGATGTGGCCCACGCCAAAAGCAATAATCGAGATAACCGCCGGCAACCAAACATTCTCAATACCCGGAAGTTTTAGACCATACGCCAGCGCAAAGATAGTCAGTAGGATGCCAACGATGCCCTGAAATGTCACAGCGTAGGCAAAAGGATTAATCTTGTCCCCGTGAAGCAAAACCCGTTGCAACAAAACAGATGAAGACAACGCAAGAACACTGATTGCCGTAAATAGCTGCCAAGACATTATGCTTATCTTAGTTCAGCAATTGTCGAAATAGCAATTTTTTCAAGGATAAACCCTGGAATTAGCGCTTAGTTAATTTCAAACCAACTCAAAACTGGCAAGTGATCGGAATAATCTGTACTCAAAACTTCCGATGAAAGCAGCCTCAAATCGGGCGTGCTGAAAATATAATCCAGCCGCCATTTCAGCTCTGTTTCCTCGAATCCATTATATGAAAAAGGTTTCGTCGTCCATGTAGGAGCTTGGTAGTCAGGACTAGCGTTCTTTAGGTATTTCTCCAGGCTTTTAATCGTCGGCGAATCCGGAGTTACGTTTAAATCACCCGTCAAAATGAAATTGTTAGTGTGTTTAGCAATTTCATCAACAAGCAATTCGGTTTCCTGCAACTTCCTCGACGTAATCTCAAAACGATGAGTGTACGACATGTGCGTCGTGCCAATGACGATCTTCTTATCACCCATCGTGATGGTAGCCTGAATTAATGCCCGGTACTCGTCATCATAACCGCCCGTTCCAACAGGCTCATTTATCCAGGTAACCTTCGTGTCCTTAACAGGAAATCGGCTAAAAATACCGTTCGCCAGTTTGGGCACACCATCGCCCAAGTCAATCTCCTTGAAATAGTACTCGTACCCTAACTGCTCAGCGATATATTGCGGCGCATGACCCGATTTACCCTCTTCGATGGTCAACTCCTGCAAACAAATGATGTCCGCATCTTGTTCGCGCAAAAACTCGACGATATTCTGATTTGATTCTTTGTACCAAACATTCCATTGCAAGACAGAAAACTTCATGTGCACATCATAGCAAATCTTACCTACCTCTATCGCGGGAGCGCTTCAACTACTACTTCGTGATATTCATCACTTGGGCATTACGTAATGACTTGAGCACATTAGGCGTCGTTAGAATCTTTGACCCGCGGATGCCGCTACCAATAATCAGCTTTTCCTGTTCAACAACCTGACTGTCAACATAAATTGGCCAGTCAGCCGGCAAGCCAATTGGCGTAATACCACCATATTCCATGCTAGTCAGTGACGTCGCCGTATCCATAGGAGCAAATGAAATTTTCCGAGCATCCAGCTCCTTGCGAATAACACCATTTACATCAGCACGAGTCGTTGCCAAGATGATACATGCTGCATACCAAACCCGCTCGCCGCGTTTTGCTTCAACGACAACGCAATTCGCCGATACATCCAAGCCAATTTCGTATTTCTCGCAAAACGCCGCTGTGTCGGCTAACGACGGATCAATCTCGCTCACCCATACATCCTGCAACTCTCTATGAGCAGCTAAATATTCCCGTACCGGTTTCGCCAGTAACTCAGGCGTTTCTGATGCATTTTGAAAAGTGAGTGTTCCGTATTTCATGCCGTGACTTCCTCGAGCAGTTCAAGAAATTCCACCTCTTTTGTGAAATGCCCTCTGTCTGTATACTCCCGGAAAATGAGGCCATGTACTTTGTCGCGGAGGATATCAACGGTCTTTACGACACTCGGGTAGTCGTCGCTGGATATAAATACAGTCACACCATCCGTCCGGGATGGAAACTTTTGATCTATATCGAAATGAAAGAAATCTGCAGAGTCTTCCTGCGGATCGTTATCGGGGTTCATCCAGGGTGCGACCAACACAACCTTGCCCACCCTGAGGTCCGGATGTTCGCTGAGATAACGGACCAGAAACCCACCGCCACAACTGTGACCGATCAGCAATGTGTCGGGCTTGATATCAAACCGTTCAAATTCTTTTTTCCATTCCTCGTAGCGAGGTCGGAATGGCATCGGCGGCTCAACAGCCACCGCATGAACATCCCGCAGGATGAGGCGGCGCCTCAGCCAAGCAAACCAAAAGTCCTCGCTATTACTCGCCCGATTTGGGTCGTAGTGTTGCTCGCGGCTTGGCTTTCCTGGGATGAGAATGGCGTTTTTCATTCTTAGATCATAACAAGCGATGTCTTGTTTAAACAGGGGGCTCCAACTACGAAGCAGGAGGAATTAGCCACCGCCCCTCAAAAGTAAGTCGGGCGCCACTGGAAACACAAATCCAGTGGCGCCCGCAGCGCATCCACTAGGCTACGCACGGCCCCCAGGTCCACCCAAGCGAGTAGGTGTCAGAGTACATGCCACCCGGGCTCCGATCCTGAGCGTACAGCTCAACGCCCGTACAGGACCACGTTGTACCCGTGACCATGCCCGTCCACCAGGACCCCTCACCGAAAATGCCGTAAACGTTGCCTACGACACCTTGGCTGGGTTGGCCGGGATTCCAGGCTGTCACTCGGACATGGCTGATGCCGTATCCCTCGTGTCCGCCAACCGTGTTGCTTCTCCAGTAAGTGGAGAAGCGACCCCAGCTGGCGTTACAGCTTGGTGACCATCGGAGTTCAAGCATGCCATCACCCCCGACGGTCATGGCTCCGATGGTCTTGGCGTCTTGCTCACACGAAGTGCCACTAGGGTTAAGGCCAATGCAGCCTTCGCCATAGCAGGTTGCTGCGTTTGCTGGAACGGCTGCCCCAGCAAGGATACCGCCTGCAAGCAGTACGCAGACGATAACCATCTTCACCTTCGTCCACACGGTAATGCCTTTCGGTTGCCGGAAGAAAGCTAGTTATATTTTTATCACGTCGTAACAAGGGCGGCAAGCACATCTCGCATGCTATACTAGCCACATGAATTCACTCCTAAAAAACCGTGTTTTTGGTGGCTTGTTGTTCGGGGTGCTTTTTATACCGATTAGTCTGTTGCTGAACAGTTTTGACTTCTTGAACGGTTACACTGGCTATGCAGTAGCAGTAGCTGCAATGGTGGTTGCAGGGCTGTTGGTCGGCTTTGTACTAAAAAACAAAGTAGTGCACTCATATGTCGTTTCTGTATTCACGTTATTATATATCTACGCAACGGCCAGCTTGGTATCAACGCTTCGGGCGATACATGATGCTCTTTTTTATGTCGGACTGCTATTACTGGCCGTTGGTGTATTTTACGCAAGCCAAAAGTTTTTTGCGTCGTTAACCAAAAATAACCGAGTCTTTAAAATTGTCGGTGCTGGCATTATTTTAGTCGTATGGTGGGCGTTTTGCTGGTCAGCTGGGTTGTATGTTTTGAGAATTCTGTTTGCAAACCAGATGATAAGGGTTTAGGGATTTACAGAGAAAATCCGCCGACTCAAAGTTACAAGGTCGGACCCTGTAGTGAGTAAGTCTCATATTCTGGCAAAGTTTTTGTTATGAGGTGGTACCTCTGTTAAAATAGCTGTCATGAGTTTATCTATCGGCACAGCCAGGACGTAAACATACCTTATTGCATCAAGTTTGAGATGCCAGTGCGAAACAATCGCGGGTACACAAAGAATTTATAGTGAAGCTGTTAGAAATTTAGACGCTAGCGGTAACTACGCTAAAGTTATCTTTTCGATTACATTACCGCTGTTGTCTTTTATATGCTCGCTTATGTGATAGCTTTGAAATTTATACGTGTATTGGTGTGGCTTATCTAAGTTTCGTGGCACAGACTCAATTATTGATTTAGCTTGGGCGGCAGCTTCTTCTTTTGATTGTGCTGTCGTTTCATGAGCAATTGTTTCGGTACGAATCCAGCCATCTTCCCTACCCTCATAGACAACATCGATTGTGTAATCTCGATGATAATAGTTACCATGTTCATAGTCGTCGATGTAGTGTTTGACATCGGCCAGGATATTCTTTGCGATGGCTCCTAGTTGCTTATCCAAAGCATCCCCAGTTAAATAATCGTAAGTATGTTCCGCTTCCCACTCTAAAGTACCCTGCACTTTAGATAAGATCGCTTGCAATAACGGAGAAAGCGATTCATTAGTATCAGGCAAATCAATGTCCTCAATTTGGTGAAGTGCTTCAAGAGGGTTACTCTCGGCATCAAGAATGGCCTTGATTCTAGCGATATACTGATCTTCAAATGAAGAATTTACCATACGCCCATCATAGCAAACTTCCCCTACCTCTGTTAAAATAGCCCCTATGAGTTTATCTATCGGAATTGTTGGCCTGCCGAATGTTGGCAAGTCTACCCTCTTCAACGCGCTGACCGACGCTGGGGCGTTGGCGGCGAATTACCCGTTTGCGACTATCGAGCCAAATACGGGAATTGTGCCGGTGCCGGACGAGCGTTTGAATGTACTGCAAACTATGTACGGCGCTGGGAAAATCCTCCCCGCTACCGTCACTTTCGTTGATATCGCCGGTCTGGTCGCAGGCGCCAGCAAAGGCGAAGGCCTGGGCAATCAATTCCTAGCAAATATCCGCCAATGCGACGCGATTGTCCACGTTGTGCGGGCGTTTGTGAACAACGATATTGTTCACGTTTCTGACAACGTCTCCCCTGTTAACGACATGGAAACGATCAACACTGAGCTGTGTTTGGCCGATATTCAGACGATCGACCAGCGTTTGCAGAGACTCGCCAAAGAAGCCAAAGCCAATCCCAAAGCCCGCGATATTTTAGGCTATTTGGAATCGCTCAAACGCCATTTGGAATCGGGCACGCCGCTCTCGCAGCTGCCATCGTTGGAACATGAAAATATTGCTGATCTGCACCTGCTCACTGCCAAACCGGTCATTTACACGTTCAATATTGACGAGGAAACGCTAACAAACGAGGACGAGAAGAATAAATTAGCTGCACTCGTTGCCCCAGCAAAAAGTGTCTTCATCTGTGCCAAGCTCGAGGAAGAATTACGCGGACTGGACGCCGATGATGCAACCGAAATGCTGGAAAGCTACGGCGTCAGCGAATCAGGCCTGAAACAGCTCATCCGGGCCAGCTACGACACGCTCGGCCTGCAAAGCTACCTGACCGCCGGACCCAAAGAAGTCCGTGCCTGGACCATCCACCAGGGCGACACCGCCCCACAGGCCGCCGGCGTCATCCACACCGATTTCGAGCGCGGCTTTATCGCCGCACAGGTCATCAACTACGACGACCTGGTCGCCGCCGGCTCAGAACAAGCAGCCAAAGCAGCCGGCAAAGTCGCCACCGTCGGCCGCGACTACGTCATGCAACCGAATGATGTGGTTGAATTCCGATTCAATGTTTAGCACCTAAACCAACACTGGGCTACTCATCCGGCTCGGTAGCTACAAGTCTCACCACCCTATCTTGGGAACTTGTTGCCATGCCATAAGACACTTCTATCTCCATGCCTTTGTTCGCCGGATCGTCCCGTAAGTAATCCAGACCCGCCTGGAGGACTGTATCTCCTACTTCACCTGGTGTGTAATTAAAGTCGATTTCAACTGAGCGGCCTTCGTTATCCACCTGGTGGTGAGCGAAAATATACTGTGTTGGAACATCATCGTGCCCTTTGATCGCGATTGCCGGACTCAACTTGCTTTCCCCATCAAGCTCTAAACCGTTAAATAATGCATAAGTACCGTCCAACGGCGAAATCTTTCGGCTTATCACCTCACTTGGGTCTACCGCCGACGGCGGGATTTTGTCATAGGTGTTCATGTAGGCCAGATACGCCTCTACATCAAAGCCGGGCATAGCTTTTTGCATACGCTCGACGACCATTTCACGCAGACGGCGGGCATTGTCGTGTTCCATACTAGCCTCCATCACTGATGGTGCCAAGTAACCCTCACCTAGCACGATATCGCTGGTTAGGTCCGCCATTAGCTCAATGTAATTTTCGCGCGAATACTGCGTGGGCAATCCCATTTGCCTGCCTTGTCGGATATATTCATCGTAAGCTTCCTGGTCTCCGCGCTCACGTTTGCCGCCGTTGAAGCGGGATTCGAGCTCGCTCGTCTGCGGGCTCGCGCTGAGATACCCGAGAGCTATATCAAATTCGCGTTCCAGCTCGGTATCCGAATAATTCTGGCATGCCTTGCTATGCAGTCCATGCGCCAGCTCGTGAACAACCACCCCGGCGTCCATGCTGCGAGTAGCCAGGACAACCTCCCTCGAATTCGCATAATACAAGCCTGCTGGAGAAACGTCCTCCGAGCGGTACAGTAAATCGGCATTGACAAAGTTAACCGATTTCGCAGCGCCCAGCATCTGCTTTGGAACTACGGCGAGCGTATCCACAAACCTATTCAAATCGTCAACATAGTTGAATACCGATCGCGGGCCGTCCGCCACACTCTTGGTAGCTTTACCATCTACATAAACAGGGGCATCGAAGTGAGCCTTGATATCCATATCAGCCAGCGCGGAGGATAGTATCTGCTGCGCCTCATCGACAGTCTCGGCAGACTTGATTTCCGAGTGCAATTGTTGAGCATCCTCGAACGAAAGAGCAAACTCAGTTTTTGACCCCTGCACGACTTCACTGTAATCAAACCGTTTTGGCAATGGCACGTCGACAACCTGGCAGTAACCTGTTTCGCCCCGAGTTACTTCTTTGGAGACAGGATGGTTCTGATAATACCGTTCACCGTGCCCACCCCCGCGGCTCGGCAATGTGATAGTTTGTTCAGGGCCAATCTTTACAGGATCGCCGTTTGAATCACGAAGTACGTGGACCTGCTGCATCGGTTCAGGATGATGAGGTTCTTCGATATCCATGGCTCGCGCCGACGAGGCCGTAGCCAACGCAACGGTAGCAAGTGCGACGCCGCGTTTCAGCCAATCACGTCCGCGTTTTTCAGGACGTTTCAGTGTGGTAGTTTCAGATTCGAGACGGGTCATTTTGTTTTTCAAAAGTACTCTAAATACATTACCATTTTAGAGGCAAAAAGTCAATATATCATGCCCTGACTGCGAGCAGTACGTTAGCTCGCTAGTAGCTGATCAATCTGCCGGGCTGCATCAGCGATCACACCCCACGATGCACCGCTGGAATAAATGGACAAGATGTAGGTTCTCCCAGGCGCATAGACAATTGCCGAATCGTGCAAAACCCCGCCTAGGAAACCTACCTTGTCCGCAACCGGCACGTCTACTCCGGCGGGAATGCCGCTGCGGTATTTCTGGCGCTTCATCAATTCCAGCAGTTTGTCTTTGTTCTCCGGCTTCATCAGCTGGTTGGCGTCAAGTTTCTGCAAAAACAGCGCCTGGTCGTTCACTGTCGATACCGGTGCAGGACTATTCAGGTTCGTTTTTGTCATACCCAGCGCCTTCAATTCATTCTGGACGGCACCCCAGCTGAATTTATCGGCGAAAGCCTCGGCGCAGGCGTTGTCCGAATTAACAATCATTCGTGTCATGCACTCATCAACCGACGTCCCGTTGATTTGGTCGTTCCACGCCAGCTGGTTTGCTTCGATACGTTTTATGACGCTGTACGCGATGAATAATTTGTATGTACTGGCCGGGTGGTAGGTTTTGTCACCATTCGCGCTCAATACTCTACCCTGGCCTGATACTTCGCGAACTGAAATAGCCATGTCTTTGCCGTTGGTCAGATCGTTCAGCAAAGCCTGCAAACCGGCCGGCGAGTTAGTATATGACCGGCGTATGTCCTGCTGCGGTGCAATCGGCGCCAGGCTGGCAATAATCGGGGCTGTTTTCTGCTCGCGTAGCTGCGTACGGATGCCATCCAGTAATTTCGCGGCGTCGATACCCCGCCCCGGCGTTCCGTCCTGACGGGCAATTTCCTGGCCGTCGCGCATCGAAATAACTGTCACGCCGGGGCTAACGTACACCGGTTTTTGAATCACGTTGATAAATGGCTGTACTTTGACCGGGTCAACATCTGCCAAAATAGTGCCGTTCGGTCCGTCCGAAAACACCAACCAGCCAGTAACCGTCTTGGCATCGGCAATCGTTTTGGTTCCCGATACGTCA
>Ga0105028_100067_pt1 | contig 10566 bp, 19 predicted proteins | sample RS_106metaG_FD_91478 | JGI IMG/M metagenome (GOLD analysis project Ga0105028, IMG submission 91478) | Switchgrass associated microbial communities from Austin, Texas, USA, to study host-microbe interactions - RS_106 metaG | ecosystem: Host-associated > Plants > Roots > Rhizosphere | place: USA...
CCAGGTCCATGTGAGGCAGCTGAGCAAGCGCACCCCGGGCGAACGTCCTGATCTTGCCGTGGAAGGCCAGTTGAGCCGCCTCCCACCTCTCCTGGTCGGTCATGGGTCTCCCTGCGTCGGCCGACAGACCGCCTGTCGGGCACAGGGGAGATTATGCCGCACCGCTCCGCCGCCCGCATGGATTCTTTGGTCAGTATAGCAGCCACCACGTTAGAAAGAAGCAGAACGCTAGAAGCAACAGTAGCCACGCTACTTCCGCCGCTGCGTCTTTGGTAAGTTGCGCCACTCTGCCCACGACACTGCTTGAGCGAGCACGACCTCTACGTCGACCGGGTGAAGCTCCTGCGGGTCCTTGGCGTTGGTCCACTTGGGGTACCTCGCAACCTTGACGCCCACCCTGTTGGCGAGCACTTTGCCTATCCGCTCAACGGCAAGTGCACCAGCAGCATCACAATCACCGAGGAGCAGAACTGTACGGTAGCTCTGCAGGCGGAGGATCTTTGTTTCAGAGGGCTGGGAGCCGAGCATAGCTAGGGCGGGTATCCCGCACTGGTCCAGCCACATGGCATCCAGAGCTCCCTCCACGACCGTAATCGTTTCAGCTTCGGCGTGGTGTTCCAGGCCGTACCACAGCTTGGTGAGGTCAGTGCCGGGTGTGTATACGTACTTGGGTTGCCAGGCAGGGCTTTCTGTGCTCCGCCGGTAGCACCACGACAGGAGCTTTCCTCGTTCGTCCCGGATAGGGATGGCGAAGCTGCGCTGAATATTGAATGGACCCTTGTGGCCTCTCAGCTTCTCCCAGGGCACGTATCGCACACCCCAGCGGCGGAGCGTCTCCTGCTTGAAGCCACGAGCTCTGAGCTCTCCTAGCGGCCCCGACTCGTACGGCCCCGGCAGGTCCACCTTCGTCTTGCGCTCACGGTAGGTGAGCCTAGAGAGACGGCTCTGGACGCTCCGAAGCAGTGACTCTGCGGACTTAGGCTTCAGCAGGTCTTTGACCTCGTCTGGTGTGTAGCCTAGGAGCAGCTGTCCCAGCTTGTAGATGTCCCCTCCGACACCGCAGGCAAAGCAATGCCACAGCCCGTTCTCGGTGTTCACAGAGCAGGATGGGGAGCGGTCCACATGCCCCGGGTTAGGACAGTGAATGTAGTACTCCTTGCCACGCAGCTCCCCCTCGATGCAATACACATCGGTGAGGATTGGCATGACATCCTGGCCGTCAAGCGTCGGCACGTAGAGCCTCCCGCTCGCCAGTGACTGCCGTGAGGAACCCGTTGAGAGCCTCAGTCACCTCTCTCTCCGAGGCGGGCTCGCACTCCAGCTCGATGCGAATGACACGCCCTGCCAGTCCCGGTCCTGTCTGGTCGTGGGTGATCTCGTAGGAGAGCCGAAAGGTCATGCGAATGTAATGTAGACTACGACCTTGCCCTTGATGTCTACCCATCTGTTCTTCTCCTTCGAGAAGAAGCCGGGTCGCACCACCACAGTCTCCTTGTCCTTCACCACCACTTGACCTAGGGCAGAGGATCCATCAGTCATGTTCATAGACACGACGATCAGATCTGTCCCCAGCTTGTGCTTGATGGTGTGGGAGCCGCCACCTTCGATGATCTCCCGGTGGGGGTAGAGCTGCTGGCTACTCCTCTTCCCCTGAGGACTGCGAGATTTCTTGGAGATCGCCTTCGTTGACATCGAACCTCACTCTCCTGCGACTGATCTCGGGTCCGCCTCGGTTCTTCACTAAGGCGTAGTACAAGTACTGGCCTTTGCGGTTGATGCTGATCACCTGGTCGGCGTCCTGCCCAATGCTGTCGCCGTAGGCGATGTGCTCCAAGCGGGGCAGGAAGACCTTCGTGCGCATCGCCTCCCGGTTGACCTGAGCGGAGGCTCCGCCGACGCACGACCGGCGCATCGCTACATTCTTTACCCCGTTGCTGAGCATGCGCACAGCATTCCAGTCTTCGCCGTTGCCACGAGAGGAAGGCGGCGGTTTGAGCAGAGTGAGGTAGTCAACCCAGAACATGTCTGGCTTGTACATCTCTACCTCTGCTTCGATCCGCTCGTTGGTATAGGGATCGGCGAGCGATGCAACATCAGCGACAAACAGCTGTCCTTTAAACTTGTCCTCGAGAGCCAGCAGGAACTTCATCACCCTGCGAGGCGAGAGGTTGCCAGTGAGCAGGTCGTAGTTTCTCAGCACCCGCTCCTGGCCGAAGCACTGCTGGGTGAAGAGGGTGTACAGGCGGAACGCTGTCTCGGCGAGAGACATCTCGAGTGGGTAGAGGACAACCTTGTGTCCGGTGATGACCGCCTTCGCTACGAAGAACAGGTCGAGCCACGACTTCTGGACGCCAGGGCGTCCGATGATGGTCACCATTCGCTGCTTCTGGAGGCCACCAGCGAGAGCGTCAAGCGAGGGCAAGCCCGTAGGGATACCCGCTGAGGCTGCTCCACTCCTACGGCGTTGTAGCTCCTCGACCATGGCGTCCCGCACCTTGGGCGAGAACAGGTCGACCAGGTGGCCCTGCTTGCCTCCGATGGTGCTGATGCTGTTCAGCTTGCCCTGCAGAACCTGTATCGCTTCGTCCACTTGCTCGAAGTGGGTGGCGCTGGCAGCGACTTCGTTGAGGGCTGTGAGGAACTCGATGAACTTCCTCCGCTGCCGCACCTGGGAGACCAGCAGCGGGAGATCCCGCTTCTTCACAGTGGGTAGGCGGAGCTCTGGGAATCGCTCGGTTAGGATGTCGGGTGAAGGGACGGTGTCGTGGTCACGCTTGGACCGGAGTATGTACTTCCACACTGTCCGGTACTCGTCCACGAAGTGCTCGGTGCCAATGCCAGCACGTTGCAGCTGCAGCAGTCGTCCTGGATGGCCCACAGCATAGGCGATGAGGGCTTCGTCGATCATGGCGTTTAGATGCTACGTCTCGGCGGCCTTCAGGAGCTCCCCGATGATATTCGTTATACGGTCCACGACGGCGTTCACACGTCGCTCCTGCATGCGGTAGGCTTCGGCGGCCTTGAAGATGCCGGAGCCTGCTCCTTCTTCCCGGGATTGCGTCAGCCTATAGCGGAGCTCGCCGAGCCGCTCCACGTTCTCCCACAGGAGTTGAGGCGACTCGGCGAGATCCTTCTGTAGCTTCTCGAGGCGGTGCGCCTCCGGTGAGAGATCCTCCTCACTCGGAGGGCTGGTCGTCATCCTGCGCCTCGGGCTCGGTGTCGGGCACGGTCCTCAGCAGATCCTCCGGTTGGACGTGGAAGACGCCGCCAGCCCGAACCGCCTTGCGAAAGAGCGTGGGCCGCACCGTGTAGAAGAGCGAGCAGGACCAGCCAGCCGCATCGTTCTCCATCGGCTGAGCGTCGCCGTAGACCTCACCAGCACGCCCCACCCCGCAGAACTGCATGTGGTGGCGGAACTCGTGGAAGAGCGTCAGCACCGAGAACTTAGGGAGGATCATGGTGCCCGCCTGGTAGCCGCCTGCCATGAGCAGCACCATGGGGTCGTTGCTGATCTCCAGCTGGGGAGCAGGAATGCTGTAGACGTTGGAGACCTGGCGGAGCCAGCGCTCGAACTTGTCCTGCTTCTCGTCATCCGTGCCGCTCCACGGCTTGCTCTTGAAGAGCTCATCGGTGGCTCGGATCGTGGCCGGGTGGAACCGCTTGAACCGAAGGTGGTAACGCACTGAATATTCTCCTCTGGTGTGCTTGCTAACCTATGTTACGTCGTCTCTGCGCAGGGTGTAGAAGATTCGGCCACGCCTGATCAGGTTCGTGCGGCGGTAAGTGTGGTGGATTGTGCAGGTGCGGAGTGGCCGGTCGTTGCCGGCCTCTTCCTCTGTGTACTCCGGTTCCTCCAACAGTTGGACGGTGGGGATCGAGAGGTAGTCCGGTAGAGGTTCGGGTAGTTCGAGCTCTTGGCCGTCGCACGGCCCCGCCCACAGCACAGCTTTCATGTCACCACTCCGTCGCCTCATACTCGCCGTTCCAGCCTCGGAGCTGCATCTCCTCCCACACATCGTGGAAGTCTCGCCGACGCCAAGCGGTGCCAACGACCACGACCCTATCTTCGTCCGTTATCCTGATGCCCATTAGTTGGCGTAGAGAGCTACCCTGGTTGATGATCTTCACTTGGGGATCGTGCTCATCGAGTCCGTGGCGGCGGCACCAGTCCGCTGCTTGGCGGTAGTCGCCAGCCACGATGATGATCTTAAGCACCCATCATCCCGAGCGTCCGGTTGGCCAAGCAAGGCGAGCAGCGGCAGTCCTCCGCTTCCCCCTTGAGGCAACGCTTCTTGGCGATGCGACGGATGGTCTTCTCCATGAGCTCGAATCGCTTGAGCATCTGCCCGTTGGATCGGGTGGCGCACCAGACGCACACATCTTCCGGGAACTTGACCAGCGAGCTCTCGTAGTAGCTATGAGCTACAAATTGGCCGGAACAAACTTTACACCGATCCCTGCGTCGGGTGTCAGGCTTCTCCGCCTGCTCAATCGCTGATCTACTGCTCATCTCGGGTCCTCCGTGCTGATTATGGACGGCCTCTTTGCGAGGCAGTAGTTAAGATGCCGCCTCGCACGATCCTACGCACAGATTTGTACCGAAACCCTCCCAAACCGGGGCCAAAGACCGTGAATGGGGCCAAAACGGTCTCCCCCTTGCGCCTCCTTTTCTTTTCAGGGGCTAGCGCCCGGTGGCGTAAGATTCGGTTCAGAAACTTGTGCCAAGCCGTCCGGGATGCCGCATGCTTCCTCCTGTCGGCGGGCACGTTCCGCTCCGGCGGTCTGGCTCGCCAGAAAGTTCCAAGAAATCCGTGCCAACTTGGCACCAACCCGGCATACTTTCCTTGTGGGGCGGCGGTCGCCCCCTGAGACCTGGAGGTTCCCCCGATGGGACGTCGCTTCGGCATCGAGATCGAGTTCGGCCTGCGTGGCCAGGCTTCCCTGCAGGACGTGGTCACCGCCATCCGTGAGGCTGGCTTGTCCACCCGCACGTCGATGCACGGCTACACCGGCAACAGCATGACCGAGTGGGTCGTCAAGACCGACGGTTCGGTCTCGCACGGTGGCGAGCTCGTGTCGCCTCCGCTGGACTTCGAGAACCCGGAGCACCGGGCGCAGGTCGATCGTGCCGTCGCTGCTCTGGTGACTGCCGGTGCCAAGACCTACCAGCAGGCAGGGATCCACGTCCACATCGAGTCGGGCGACTTCCAGGCCAAGGACCTGTCGGCCCTGGTGCGGGTGTTCACGAAGTTCGAGGACTGCATCTGGCGGATCGCCTCCTCCGGTTGGCAGACCATCCGCTCCGGCGCTCGCCAGTACTGCAAGCCGCTCTCGCAGCAGCAGGTCGAAGGGCTGGCCAAGGCCCGTACCGACGACCAGGTGAAGCGTGCCTACTACGGCCAGGGCTACGCCTACGCCTCCGGCCACGGCCACGGTTCCCGCTACCACGGCCTGAACCTGCACAGCCACTTCTACCGGGGCACGGTGGAGTTCCGGGTGTTCAACTCCTCGCTGAACGCCGCTCGCATCCAGACCTACATCGCCATCTGCATGGCGCTCATGGTCGACGCCAAGTCGGGCCGGATGCGCTCCATCGGCAAGGCCTACCGCCTTGGGGCTATGGCTTCTGGCCAGGTCACCGAGGAGAAGGCTCTGTTCAACTTCCTCCAGGTGCTGCGCTACCAGGCGGGCATGAGCGTGGAGGACTACCGGAACGTGAAGCGGTTCTGGAGGGACAGCCGTCCGCAGGCCGCCACGTCGGCCATCTACTAAGAAACCTGTGCGGCAGGTGCCTGCCTGCCGCATCATTCTCCTTGGGCGGCGGTCGCCCACTTGACCCTGGAGGTTTGGCATGTGCCGTATCCTTGGCTGCTCGTACGGGCCGGATGGCCCTGGCGTGGAGGACTGGACGCCTAGCGAGCTCGCACAGATCATGTTCCCTGCGCTGGTCGGCCAAGGGCCGCACGCCTACGGCTGGATGGCCTGGCACGGTGGCCCGAACGTGAACGTCTTCAAGGCTGCCGGTCGGTGCGACACCAAGAAGGCCTTGGCCACGATGGACATCCGCCCGGACGCCAAGTGGTTCGTGGGCCACACCCGGTGGGCCACTCACGGTTCGCCGGAGAACCTGCTGAACAACCACCCGATCCGGCACGGCAACATCGTCGGTGTGCACAACGGCGTGATCCGGAACTACCGGGACATCCTCGCCGAGACCGGTCGGTGGGACGAGGACACGCAGGTGGACAGCGAGAGCATCTTTGCCGCCATCAACAAGTGGGGCCGCAAGCCCGGGCTGAACCGCATCCAGGGTGACATGGTGTCGGTGTGGGTGGACCTACGCAAGCAGGACACGCTGTTCATCGCCAAGTCGCACGGTCGCCCGCTGGTGCTGGCTCGCACCAAGACCGGTGCGCTGCTGTGGGCATCCGAGGAGCGGGCACTGGAGGCGACGGGCATCGACCTGTACGACTTCACCGAGCTCGGCAATGACCGGATGCTGGAGATCCACGAAGGTCGGATCGTGCGCCGGACTCAGCTCCGCACGTCCTCCTGGAAGCAATGGGAGGACCACCGCCCGATTGGCGTCCGGGGCATCACGGACCACTTCGACCGGCAAGCTGCCAAGGCTACAACGCCTTCTAAGCCTCGCAAGGGGAAGGGGCGAGGGCCAGTGTCCCCCGAATCGTGGGGCACGAGGAAGCAGGCCCACCAGATCCGGAGTGGCAGCTTGGATGATGTGCGGGCTGCCGCTGCCAAGCGGGGGATCGTCGACGGCACTTGCATCGACGGTCTGTACTACTACCGTGGCCTGCTGGTCACCGAGGACGAGTACATCGACATGCTGCGTGAAGAGATGGAGGGTGACGGGAAGGTGGACTGGTGATGGACGACGTGCTGGCCATGTTCCTGCAGATCCGGGCTGAGCTCGCCAGGAAGTACCTGGCGGGCACGGCCACTCGGTATGACGGCCACCGGCTCATCGAGACGTGCCACGCCATCGCTGAGCTCACCGGCCGAAGTGCACGAGAGGTGTGGACCGAAGCCGGTCTACCCTAGCAAGAAACCTGTGCGCCATCGCTGGTGGTGGCGCACACTTCACTTGTCGGGCGGCGGTCGCCCGAGCGAAAGGATGATCCGATGCGAATCAGTGAGCTGAAGGTTGGCGGGCACTACGCCCTGGAGATTGGTGGGCGTGGTCGTGCCCGCATCGTGGAGTGCTTCGTGCTGGAGCCCAAGGGCTGGAAGGCGAACCGCCGGTCGGGCTACGGCTACCGTGGCGAGCAGCGCCCGGTTCGGGAGGCTGGCGCTGGCGGCACCGCTGTACTGTACAAGGAGTACAGCAGCTGGTCGCCCATGGTCGTGAACTGCTCGAAGATCGTGCGCAAGTGGGATGAGCACCAGGCCATGGTGCAGGCCAGCCAGGAGCGGGCACGTCGGGAGCGGCTTGCCGCTGAACGTGCTCGTGCTCGTCGGGACGAGCTCACCCCCTACGTCCACGCTGCTGGTCGCACCTTGAACATGCGCTTCAACATCGGCTACGGCGGTTCTGTCACGGTCTCTCTCGACGACCTGGTGAACCTCCTTGGTGGCGAGGAAGTGCTTCGGCTGGCCCACGGCGAGACGGTTCGAGCTGAGCGTGCCCAGCGTGAGGAGGAACAGCGCCAGCGGGCAGAGGCTGAGCGTGCTCGCCAGGCCGCTCTCGAGGCGGAGCGGCAGGCAGCTGAGGCCCGTCGTCAGGCGGAGCTCGAAGCAGAGCGCACCGCTGGCCCGATGGCGTCCGAGCTCGTGTCCGGCGAGGTGCAGTGATGTACGAGGAACATGACGAGGACTACATTGAGAGCATTGTGCTGGCCCGCCGCACTGTGAAGTCCGCCCGGAAGGAGCACGACTGCTACATGTGTGGCCAGAAGATCCTAGTGGGGCATTCGTACCACCGAGCGTTTGGTCTCGTGGACGGTGAACCATACATGCAGTGCCACCACGCTGACTACAGCCAGTGCTCTTACTACCAGGAGGGTTGAGTGGACGAGCAATGGACTGTGCTGTACACGGTGCGCCACCCAGTGCTAGGACTGATTCAGATACAGAAGCGTGACGGCTGCACACGGTCGGCGCTTCGTGGCTCGGAGGAATGGATTGATGGATCTGCTGTCGGACGACGTGACGATCGTGAAACCTCTGCTGGAACCACTCCGCCCGACGATGGAGTCGATGCTGGGTCCAGTGAACTTCGTGCTGCTTGAGGGACAGTACTGTGCTGTGGACATCCACGGCAATGTTTTCAAGGTGTGGGTCAACCCTGTCAGCCACCAGTGCGAACTGGAGCAGCTGTAAGCGCTAGGAATTCTTGTGCCAAGTCGGCTGGCGTGGCGCATGATCTCGTTGTGGGGCGGCGGTCGCCCTAGCCAGGAGGTTGCACGTGTCCCTGCCCAACTACGACCGGTGGCTCACCACCAACCGCCTTGCCGAGCAGGCGGAGGCTGAGTGGGACGCCTACGAGGACTGGTGCCTCAAGCTGGATCCGCCCAAGGAGCCGATGGACAACCCGTCCGACGACGCCGACTGGCAGGCTCAGTGCGAGGCGTGGAACGAGGAGCAGGCGGAGGCGATGGCCGAGGCGTACGCCGATCGCATGGAGGACTGGATGGGCGGTGACGAGTGGTGATCGCTCTGTTCGTCTACGGCACCCTTCGGGTGGGGCAGGGCAACTACCGGTGGCTCGCCCACCAGCTGCCTGAACCTCCGCTCGAAGGGTGCCTGGCGGACGGTCGCCTGTTCCACGTCTGGCAGTCGTGGGGCGGCTTCCCGGTCGCCAAATTCGATGAACCCGGCACCGTGTGGGGCGACCTCCTGTTCATGGAGAGCTCCTCGGACGTGTTCGCCGAGATCGCCTGGATGGAGGAGGGTGCCGGTTACGTGCTCCGGCAGGTGCCCGTCCTAACGCCGTACAATGAACTCGTGAGCGCTCTCGCCTGGCACTACCCTGGCCGTCCGGGGGATCCGATCCCCTCGGGCGACTGGCTTGGTGAAGTTGCCAAGAAATCCGTGCGCATCTTGGCAAGGTGAGGCATGATTCTCTTGTCGGCGGCGGTCGCCGACGCAGGACGCTGACCCGGAGGTTCCGATGCCCCGCACTCCCCTGACGCCCGAAGAGCAGGCAGTCCGCCGCACTCGGGTCTCCGCCTACCAGGCCCGCATCGAGCGGTCGCTGACCGACATCTACATGGACGTGCCCGCCAACCGGAACGCCGGTCAGGCCTGGCACCTGGTGGCCGTCGCCCACACTCGGGGCTACGCTGTCTGCGAGCTCTGCGGCCACAACCCCATCCGCCGCCTGTTCTTCATCAAGCACCAGGAGACCGGTGCCGAGAAGATGATCGGCTCCGAGTGCGCCCGGAACTACGTCCGGGTGGACCTGGTCGACGCCTACCTGAACTCGATGGTTCGGGAGCAGGGCCGTCGTCGGGTCGCCACCGAGCGTGAAGCCAACCGGCGTGCCTGGCAGGAGCGGCGTGCCGCTCGTGCAGCCGCTCGCACCACCGAGCGTGCTCAGTGGGCTGCCCAGAACCAGGACGTCATCGAGTTCCTGGCCCGCCACCTGAACGGTTCCGACTCGTTCCTGCGCTCGGTTGCCGAGCAGCAGCGGACGAGCGGTTGGCTCACCGAGCGCCAGACGGCTGCCGTCCGGCGGAACATGGAGCGGGCTGCCGCTCCTGCTGCCCCCACCGCTGACGACAACGCTGGCCCGGACGACGCCGCCACGATCTTCAATGGGGTGTACACCATCGACGTCGACGGTCGCCACCTCACCTACAAGATCCACACGGTGGTGTCTGGCCCGCTGCAGGGCAAGCGGATCATCAAGCGGCAGCAGCAGTACGGTGAGTACCAGGGGTTCGCCTTCCTGAACCGCCAGGGTGGCATGAACCTGTGGCGGCGGTTCAACGACGACCGTGAGGCCACCTACGTGGTGTGGGCGGGCAAGCTCCTGGAAGCCCTGCGGCACGACATCGTCCGCAACGCTTTCGCTGCTGGTTGCAACCAGTCCACCATCACCCTGCACGGCAGCCAGCACCGGATCTCGCTGAGCCGGTCGTGCCGTCGCTGCAACCGGGCGCTCACCACCCCCACCAGCATCGGTCGGGGGATCGGGCCGGAGTGCGAGGCACGCCTCGCAGGCGACAACGAGACCGTGGTGGCCGATGCTCGGGCCACGGCTCCGGCCGCTCGCCGTACGGCTGTGAGGCGGGCTGCTAGGCCGGTCTTCCGGGCGGCTCCTGCCACGCAGGGTGCGCTGGCGCTGGCCCACTCGGAGGTTGTGTCGGAGGAGGTGCAGTGATCGACTTCGACATCCTCGGTGGGCTGTTGGCTGTCGCTTCGGTGCTGCTGCTGGCCTGCATTCTCGTGGTGCTGGCTATTACCGACATTGCCGGCTTCGCTTTAGGGGCATTTACAGTGGGAGGGTTGTTCGTATTGGCGTATCGTTCTGACAGTAAGAAGGACAGGAGGAAGCGATGAGGTTCAGGCTGCCGGATGGCAAGGAGGTTGTGGGTCGGGGTTACA
>Ga0105028_100068_pt1 | contig 10447 bp, 8 predicted proteins | sample RS_106metaG_FD_91478 | JGI IMG/M metagenome (GOLD analysis project Ga0105028, IMG submission 91478) | Switchgrass associated microbial communities from Austin, Texas, USA, to study host-microbe interactions - RS_106 metaG | ecosystem: Host-associated > Plants > Roots > Rhizosphere | place: USA...
CTGTTGGAAACATGTACATGATCAAACTGCATCACATGATTGCCGACAAGATCCACGCGCGCTCAATCGGGCCGTATACTATGGTTACCCAGCAGCCGCTCGGTGGTAAGGCGCAAAACGGTGGCCAGCGCTTTGGTGAAATGGAGGTGTGGGCACTGGAAGCATACGGTGCTGCAACAACCTTGCAGGAAATGCTGACGATCAAGTCTGACGACGTCTACGGCCGTGCAAAAGCTTATGAGTCGATCATCAAAAACGAACCGATCACTGGTCCAAAGATTCCTGAGTCATTCAACGTCCTTGTCAAAGAACTCCAGGGTCTCGGCTTGCGCGTCGACCTCGTCGATGAAACCGAAGATGACGTTGAGATCATCGACGCCGAAGCTGTCATCGTTGGTGACGGTTCAGGCGACAACTCAACTGACCCAGCTGCCGGTCCGACGTCTGACCCGATCGACGTAACCGTCGCTGATGAGGCGGACGAATTCGGAGATCTCGACCTCGGCGATGGCATGAGTATCGAGACTGCCGAAGAATTTGACACTGAACGTAAGGAGGGCGAATCATGAGCCGCGTCGTAAGTGACACCAGCATCGCAGATTTTGACGCGGTGCGCCTGGCGGTGGCGAGCGCCGAAGACATCCTGAAATGGAGCTACGGTGAAGTCACCAAGCCAGAGACGATTAACTATCGTACCCAAAAACCAGAACGCGACGGTTTGTTCTGCGAACGTATTTTCGGGCCTGTCAAAGACATCAACCCGCATGACGCAAAACTAAAAGGCGTTCGTTCCCGCGAAGCTGCCGTCGACAAAAACGGCGAGCTCGTTACCAAATCCATCGTTCGTCGTGAACGCATGGGTCACATCCAGCTGGCTGCCCCAGTTGCGCACATCTGGTTCATGCGCGGCGCTCCAAGCGCCATGGCGCTGCTGGTTGGCGTCCCTGTACGTGCGCTTGAGCGCGTAGCATACTTCGCTAGCTACATCATCCTGAACGTTGATGAGCAAAAGCGCGAGCAGTTCCTCTCAGATGCCGAAGCAGAGTTTGAAGCAGGCAAGACTGCGATCAAGATCCGTTACGAAAAAGCCGCCGAAGATGAAAAAGCAGATGTCAAACAGCTTGCCGCTGAACAAACTCGCGAACTCGACGACTTGAACGAAGCTTACTTGACCAAGAAATCCCAGCTCGACAGCCTGGTGCGTGCGGCCCTGATCAACGAAAACGACTACCGCAACCTCCCAGAGGAATATGCGGAAATCGTTGAGGTAGGCATGGGTGGTGAAGCACTTGCCAAACTGCTAAAGGAAATCGACCTCGACAAACTGATCGTTGAACTGACCGAGGAAGCCGAAACTGCCAAAGGCCAGCGCAAGAAAAAACTGATGAAGCGCCTGAAAGTCCTCGAGGGTATGCAGCGTGCAACCATCAAACCGGAGAGCATGTGTATCTCTGTCCTGCCAGTCATCCCACCGGACCTCCGTCCAATGGTGCAGCTGACCGGTGGCCGTTTTGCGACATCTGACCTCAACGACCTGTACCGCCGTGTCATCAACCGCAACAACCGTCTGAAAAAACTGATCGACCTCAACGCTCCGGAAGTCATCCGCCGTAACGAAATGCGCATGCTTCAGGAAGCTGTTGACGCCCTGATCGATAACTCGGCTGCCCGTGGTGGCCGCGCTGTTTCAGCTACCGGCGGTCGCCGCCGTCTGAAATCACTTTCAGACATGCTGAAAGGTAAACAAGGTCGCTTCCGCCAGAACTTGCTGGGTAAACGTGTCGACTACTCTGGTCGTTCCGTTATCGTCGCCGGTCCTGAGCTGAAAATCCACCAATGTGGTCTGCCAAAACAAATGGCACTTGAGCTCTTCAAGCCATTTGTTATCAGTTGGCTGCTTGAGCAGGAGCGCGCTCACAACATCCGCTCTGCAACCCGCCTGATCGAGTCTGGCGACTCAATCGTCTGGGACGCACTGGACGAGGTGATCAAGGGCAAATACGTCCTGCTGAACCGCGCACCATCACTGCACCGTTTGTCTATCCAGGCTTTCCAGCCAAAACTGATCGAAGGTAAAGCTATCCAGCTGCACCCTCTGGTCTGTAAAGGCTTCAACGCTGACTTCGACGGTGACCAGATGGCTGTTCACTTGCCACTCTCTGAGGAGGCTCAGGCTGAGGCTCGCGACCTGATGTCGGCAACCAACAACCTGCTGAAACCTGCCGACGGTTCACCAATCCTGAACGTCGCACAGGACATCGTCCTCGGTTGTTACTACCTGACGTATCCAAAACCATCTGCCCAGGTAAAAGAGCCAAAACCATATAGCTCAGTCTCCGAAGCAGTTATGGCATTCGAAAAAGGCGTGATCAAACTGCAGACGCCAATCCGCGTATTCACCAAGGGTCAGGTACGCGAAACCACTTTGGGCCGAGTGTACTTTAACGAAGTACTGCCCGAGGACTTCCCATACACCGACGAAGTCATGACCAAAAAGAACCTGAACCGTGTTCTGGCCCGTATCTTTAACCGTTACGGCCAAGAACAAACCGCTCAGAGCGCCGACGACATCAAAGACTTGGCGCTGGAATACGCAACCGCTTCTGCCGTATCGACCGGTATGACCGACTACTTCGACGTTCCAGAGCTCGAAGACGTCATTAGCGAAGGTGACACCCGCACCGCACTTGTCTCAGAACAGTACGGCCAAGGTCTGATTACCGACGACGAGCGCTACAGCCTGACAGTTGAGACATGGCGCAATATCGACAAAAAGATCGACGAAGTTCTGCAGGGCCGCATTGGTCACGAAGACACTTCCATCGCTGTGATGGTTGACTCTGGTGCCCGCGGTACCCTGAGCAACGTCAAGTGGGCGACCGGTATGATCGGTGTCGTCGTGGACGCGACCGGTAAAGAAATCGAGCTGCCTATCCGCTCGAGCTTCAAAAAAGGTCTCTCGCCGCTGGAAGCCTTCGTGGCTACCCGTGGTACCCGCAAAGGTCTGATCGACACCGCGCTGAAAACCGCTGACTCAGGTTACCTGACTCGCCGTTTGGTCGACGTTTCCCAAGACGTCTTTACTGTCGACGAAGAAGCCGAAGACCCAGGCTTTGCAATCTACCGCTCTGAAACCGAAGAAACCATGGTTGATTTCGGTACCCGCCTGTACGGTCGCTACGCCGCTGCAGATGTTGCCGGTCATGTCAAAGCCGGTGAGCTGATCACCCGTGACATCGCCGACGCCATCGAGGCTGACGAAAAGGTTATGGAAGTCTCAATCATGAGCGTTCTGACCGCCGCTAACCTCCGTGGTGTACCGCAAAAGAGTTACGGTCTCGACATGGCAACCGGCCAGATCATCGCTCCTGCACAGCCTGTCGGCGTCATCGCCGCCCAGTCTGTCGGTGAGCCTGGTACGCAGCTGACCTTGAACACCTTCCACGCCGGTGGTGCTGCCGGTGACGATATCACCCAGGGTCTGCCTCGTGTCGACGAGTTGTTCGAAGCTCGCACGCCAAAAGGTGAAGCGTACCTGTCTGAAATCGCTGGTACCGTCCAGGTTTGGGAAGACGGCGACAAATACGTCGTCCAGGTCACTCCTGAAAAGGGTAAAGTTGAAAAACTTGACCTCGACGGCCAAATCGTCCGCGTCAAGTCCGGCACCGACGTTACTACCGGTGACGTCTTGGCCAGCAACGACGACGAATCGATGCCAGTCATCGCACCATTCGACGGAAAAGTCGAAGTCAGCAAAAAAGAACTGGTTATCACCAGTGGCGCCCAGGCTCCAGCCCGTTACGAGATTCCAGGCTTCAAGCAACTGAACGTTGCCGAAGGCGACACAGTCGAAGCTGGTGATCGTTTGACCAACGGTTCGATCAACCTGCACGAACTGATGCGCCTCAAGGGTATCGAAGCGACTCAGCGCTACATGATCAACGAAGTCTTGCGTATCTACGCAGCTCAGGGTGAAGCCGTTGCAGGCAAACACCTCGAGATCATCGTGCGCCAGATGTTCAGCCGCGTCACGATCGAAGAACCAGGCGACACACCATTTGTCACCGGTGACATCGTCTCGAAAGCCGCAGTCGTTGAAGCCAACCGCCAACTGACGAACGATGGTGGAACGCCAGCGCAGTTCACCCAACTGCTGCTCGGTATCACCAAAGTCTCTATCTGGTCTGACAGCTTCCTGTCTGCTGCATCGTTCCAGGACACCACCCGTGTACTGATCAACGCTGCAACCAGCGGTCGCGTCGACAACCTCTACGGCCTGAAAGAAAACGTCATCATCGGACGCAAGATTCCAGTCGGAACCGGCGTCGTGAGCGACGAACCTTTCGCCATCGAGGAAGTCGAAGAAGCTTAGGAACTACGAGGCTTCAGTAAAACAACCCGCTCGGGATTACCTGAGCGGGTTGTTTTTATTGGTGTAATATGTTATTACTATCTCTGTCCAGAGTGGATAATGTCGAGCCTATGGAGGCAAGGATGAACGGAAGCGACATTACCAGCCTCAAGACCCCTGAGATCATTGCAGAGCAAGAAAGGTTGCTGCGGCTTGACCGAGAGCTAACCCGCAGCATATCAATGCGAGAGGGAATGTGTATCGTCATCGCTTCTGTAGCCAGCCTGGTCCTCTGTGCACAGGCTGCATGGGGTGTTATGGCTAGTGGGTGGGGACTTGTCCCTGCGGTGATTGCGATCAATGTGTTTATGCGTTTGGTGAGCTACCGGCTGACCAAAGCCGACAGGCTGTGGAGAAGTATCGTTCGCGAGGATCTCCTCCGCTACACCCTCGAACGCGTGAGCCGCATCGACGCCCTGGGCTGAGCCATCGAAGAGACCCGCCGAATCGGCTTACGTGCTGATTCAGCCCGGAGCCTTTTCGGTGGCTCTCTTCATGTCTATAGATACGAAATAGCTTCGCGTACTGTCAGACGCGAGGCTCGAGCTGCGGGAGCCAATGTCGCGAGGGTCGTGCCGACTATCAATATCGCTACCCAGATGGCAAAGGTTTGCCAAGTGGTGACAAACGGTATCGGTGCGCTAAAGAACATCTCGCCCAAATTCGACCCAATAACTCCCGTTAAAGCTAGCGCTGGAATAACAGCCACCAGGAAACTGATGAACGCCGTAAAGATTCCTTCGAAAATCACAAGCCGCATGACCGACGACGCTGGTGCGCCGATTGACTTCATCACCCCAAACTCTCTGGTACGTTCGATGACACTGGTGCTCATCATAGAGTTCAGGCCAATCAATCCTACGACACCAATGACCAGGGAAATCAGCAAGATGAGAATGACTAACAGGTCGGAGTGTCCTTCGGTCGATTCCATCACCCTGTCGATGGTCTGAGGGCCACTGGTTTTGATCGAAGCTTGGTTTAATTTGGCGGCTACGGCCTTGATGACATCTGTACGTGATTGTTTGTCGTGGTTTTCAGTGACTATACGTACGGTGTTTGCTCCGCTGGCGCCAGTTGCTTTCTCTAAACCTGTCATAGTAACGCAGGGGCAGCTACCGCCTGCCAGCTCGCTGGCAATACCCACGACCTGCCAGGTGGTTTTCTGATCATCGATCGGCAAGGTGATACGATCGCCTACTTTGACGAGGGGTAGGGTATTACGTGCAGATTTCGGCAGAACCACGCTTGAGGTCTCATTTGGTTCCAGCCAACGGCCTTCGACGATTTTCGGCGGAGTAAACATCGCTGTGTCGGCCGGAATAGCCGTCAGGCGAGCTTTACCGTGACCCTGGTCCGGATAGGTTTGCGTAACGGTATTTTTACCTGGTGACTCCAGGCTGGTTTCAGTCATATTCCAAGCTTCAACACTTACCACGCCCGGAATATCTTTGGTCGCAGCAGCAATTTTTGCAGCCGGAGCTGGCGACCCTAGCGTCACCTGAGCATCCCATTTGTTGGAGTCCAACACTGTCGAGGGAATAGCCCGGAAGCCATCCATAACGCTCATTCCGGCAATAAATATCGCACCGGCTGTCGCCAACAAACTCAGGCTTAGGATAAATCGGCCACGCCGGCGGAACAGGTTACGAAAGGCCATCAGCAGCATCTTGTCAGCACGACGGATTTTACTCAGGGCGGTGAAGAGTCTGTTTAGTACACGCCCTTGGGTCTCGATAGTACCATGGTGATCCAGCGCCGAGCGCACCGTACGTTGAGCGGCTCGTACCAACGGCACCAGTGCAATTACAAGCGGTACTAATATGCCACTGGCAATGTAAATCAGATACACCCACCATGAAACGCTCAGATTAGCTACATCAATGTTCATCGCGCCGCTGAGCAGCATCTGTGCCATTGCCTCGCCAAACACTAGTGCCGGAACAAAGGCTATGACCGTTGCCGAAACGGCTATTATCAGAGCCATAGCCAAATACAGCTTTAACACACTGCCGGTATCGGCGCCGATGGTTTTCATGACACCAATCTGTGGAATCTGCTGGGTCAGCATAGCGTTAAACATGGTCGCGATGAGGATAGAGCTAAGCAGCAGCGACAGGATTCCAAAGGCCAGCAAACCGGCCAGCAGCGAATTGGCCACACTCTGATGCGGATGCTCGCCAGGCATGGGCACGGCAATTTCTTCAACCTCAGCCCCACTAACAGCTTCTACGCGATTAGCAACTTTTTGAGCAGTGGCGACAATCGCGTCACGGTTCATGGTTGGATTGGTTTGGCCTTCTGCATCAGCAACCGTGATAACTACCTGATTAAGACCTGGCCCGCCCAAGAAGCTTGCCAGGGTCTTATCGGTGGCATAACCTACGCCACCCTCCGTACCGGCCAGCGCCAAGCTTTGATCGTGCACAGAGCCGGCAATTTTCAACTCACGGCTTCGGCCGTCAAAACCAAGTACCTTTAGCTTATCTCCGACTTTAAGCCCCAACGACTTTAATGAGGCCCGCTCCAAAAGGACCTCACCTTCCTTTGGAGGCCAGGTACCTTCTTCAATTTCAAACCTGGCAACATCCATTGGGTCATCTGCTGGAGCTACGTACAGTTGCAATGGTTCGGTCTTACCGTCCTCTACAGGAATCTTGACACTTGTGACGGTGCGTACGGAAGCATCAATGACCCCAGGCTCTTGCTCGGCGGCCTCAATGACGTCTCTATACTTTTCCGGTTGAATCTCGGGATGCAGCGTAATGCGCGCCGATGCCGGATTGGTACTGAGGTAACCCGAAGTCGCGTTTGATTGCTCTAGTGCATACGCAAAAAGCATAGTTCCGAATGCAACCAAACTAACCGCAATGGCGGTTACCATCATCATTGTCCGGCCCCAGGTGGACATCAAGTCGCGGTAAAGTTTGACGAACAGCAACCTGTTCATCGTCGATCTCCATCAACTACTCGGCCGTCTACCAAGGTAATTTGGCGGTTCGTGTATTCCGAAGCATCAACCTCGTGCGTTACCATTACAATGGTATGGCCTTTTTTGTTGAGCGTACGAAACAGCTCCAGAATGGCCGTCCGGTTAACAGAGTCCAGGTTGCCGGTCGGCTCATCACACAATAGCAGCGGGGGATCGTTGGCGATCGCACGGGCAATTGCAGCACGTTGCTGTTGGCCACCAGATAGGGTGGAGGGCAGTTTATCGGCTTGCTCTTTAATACCCACCTGCTCTAGTAAATCTAGGGCCCGTTTTCGGCGCTCCGGGCTGGGAATTTTGTTGCCAAAATCCATGGCCAGCACGATATTTTCAGCTACCGTCAGCGTCGGGAGCAATTGAAAGAACTGGAAAACCAGTCCAACACGCTGAGCCCGCCAGCGGGCTAGTTCTGATTCCGACAGTTTTTCAAGTGGCGCGTCAGAGACCATAACCTTGCCAGCAGTTGGCCGGTCAATACCGGCCAGCACGTTTAGCAAGGTTGTCTTGCCACTACCGGACTGGCCGACGACCGCAACGAATTCACCTTTTTTTACATCCAGATCTATGTGCTGCAAGGCCGTAAACTTGCCAGCAGGAGTGACGTAATCTTTGGCTACGCTACGAAGCTGTACTACCAGGGAAGTTTTCATATCCGCCTCCTAACCCCCATGTAGCTGCCTGAACGGCCCATGACCAACCCCGCCACCCATTTGCTGTGCCACCACAAACATGAGGCCGAATACGACTACTATTATGACTACTACAGTAATGGCAATCTTTGCGCCATTCGACATTTTTTTCTTATCTTCTTCCATCGCTTTATACGTCCTTTCAAACGCCATAGTAGCGGGAAGTTCTGATCAAAAACTTACAAATGGAGGGTGATCTGCAGCCCGCCGGATTTCCGGTTGCCAGCATGAACGGTGCCTTTGCGCGCGTGCACTATATCCGCCACCATCGCTAGGCCCAGGCCGCTGCCGCTATCACCACTGTAGTGGCGGCCAAAGAGCTTCTTTTCCTCGCCCTTTTTAACGCCGCTGCCATCATCCGAGAAAGTTAATTCCACACCACGTTCGCCCTGTTTTAAACTCACTTCGACATACGTAGGTTTGCCGGCATGTTTAATGGTGTTGTCTATTAGATTTTCCAAAATAATTACGAGCTCCTGCTGATTGAGCGTGGTTTCCAGGTCGGGATCAATGTCCGCTTTAATCTGGATCGGATAACGCTTTTGGAATTGGCGAAGTATTTGGTTTAACTGCCGGCTCGTTGGCTGGGTGACTAACTGCTGACCCTGAGCTGCAGCATCCGCGAGCGCCAGGAGGTTTTCACTGGTTTCACCCAATAGATCAATCTCCTCGCGAATACTTTGGAGCGTTTTATTGTAGTTTTCCCGAGATGAGTTTTTATTCAGTAGCAGCGTGTCGATTTCAGCGCGCATGATAGTGAGTGGAGTGCGCAGTTGGTGGTGGGCGTTGGAGGCAAACTCTGCTTGTGCCGTGTGGGCCTTGCGGATAGGGGCCAGTACTTTTTTAGCAAAAACGAGGCTGAAAACCGTTCCAATAGTGATAATTACTGCCTGAACCGATACGAGCATAATTATCAACTGGTCGTGGGCTTGCTGCTCGGCAGGACGGTCCAGCTGCCCTGAGAATATGAAATATGCTGGCAACATGAAGCTACTGCTGATCAATAGCATTGCCGCCGCAATCCAAGCAGCAAGCTTTAGTTGGGCAGAGACGTAGAGCTTACTCTGGTGTTTCATGATTTTAACCTATAACCAAATCCGTAGACCGTTTGTATGATGTCGCCCTTTGGATCATTGAGTTTTTGCCGCAGGTTACGAATCGCGACTTCGACGGTGTTTTCCAGTACGTCTTTATTGATACCCCACACATGGTCAATCAGTATCTCTTTGCTGATGGCCTGTCCACGATGAAGTGCGAGGTATTCCAATAATCGCCAGAGCCGTTTGCTCAGAGCCACTTCTTTGCCCCGCAGGTTCACTTGTCGTTTCGATAAATTAATGTCGACATCACCAACGCTTACAAATACAGGGGTAGGTGTGTCGCTACTGCGGCGGGTGAGAGCCGAGACTCGCGCCAGGAGCTCGCGCATATCGAACGGCTTGGCGAGATAGTCGTCAGCACCGCTAGCAAATCCCTCCATTTTTCGCTCAACCGTGCCCAGAGCTGTGAGCATCAAAACAGGGGTAGGGTCATTTCGGGACCGCAGCGTATTGCACACCTCAACACCATCCTGATTATTCGGTAGCATCCGGTCGAGAATAATCGCGTCGTACTTTTCCACCTCTGTAAAATACAGCGCATCTTCGGCTGTTTCGGCGGTTTCTACGACGTAGCCATTGGATTGCAGATTTTCCGCGATTAGCTGCGATAGTTTCTCGGTGTCCTCGACAAGCAAGACTTTCATGAGCCCCAGTATACAGAGGCAGCTGATATTTTCCTGAAATTTACCCTGAGCCTCTTTGACGATTATTGCCTTAACTTATAAAATATGATGTAATGTGCTAGTTGGCTTCAACTGTCGCGACTATATCGGTCGCATTGAGCCTGGAAGGGGGCGGCAACATGCCCGTCTTTAGTGTGAAGCTCCAGCCTGGCGACTGCAGCCTGGTCGTCGTCGCGTCTTGCAAGATCAGCCGCGACACCTGGATCAACGCAGCCGAACAGTTCTCCTGGATCACGACCGTTACAGCCGTGGACGACCTGCGATTCGGAAGCCCCGACTACTACTACCAGTTGGGGACAACTTTCAAGCACGATGACTTCCGCAACAAGAGCCCCTACTACGCAGACGCGCCCAGTATGGCCGAGAAGGCGGCGAAAGATCTGCAGGAGAGGCTGGTGGAACCGTACATCACCATGTAGCCAACCCCGAGCTCACCGAAGAGAGCCGCCGAAGGATTCGTCCTTCGCGTCAGGCTCCTCCGGTGAGCTCTCTTCATGTCTCGACAAAATCAAACAAAACTGCTACTATAATAGGTGAGTTTCCTCTTTTGGAGTTTCGAGGTGAAAAGTGTACTC
>Ga0105028_100070_pt1 | contig 10327 bp, 10 predicted proteins | sample RS_106metaG_FD_91478 | JGI IMG/M metagenome (GOLD analysis project Ga0105028, IMG submission 91478) | Switchgrass associated microbial communities from Austin, Texas, USA, to study host-microbe interactions - RS_106 metaG | ecosystem: Host-associated > Plants > Roots > Rhizosphere | place: USA...
CGGCCAATTCCTCGGCAGTAAACAACGCTAACGTTTCAAAGGTACCAGCGGCTCCTGCTTGCTCCTGCGGCTGTATAAATTCGTCGTAGAATTTCCATCCTACGATCGCCGGGTCATAGTGACCCACCGTAGTCCACGTATCTTCGACCCACAGCGGCACCTGGCGGCCGCGCTGTACCACTCTGGTGCGCGCGACCCGGCGTACGATCACATTCGCCGTGCCGACATCTTCGCCATTATTAACATCGAAAAAGACATCTGCTAGCTCTCCTCCGTCGAAACGGGTGGCCGGATCCATATCGGCATCGCCGGTTATCTGCGCGACCCGGCGTGCAACTTCTTTCGGGTCAGGCAGCTCCGAAGGACCAACGGCCGTCTCGGAGGGCACCGATGGCGGGCCGGGGCTGTCGCTCGTCGTAACAGTCGGCTCCGCTGCCACATCATCGTCCGGTACGGCCTCGGTTATCGCCGGCTGCGTCTCATCGGCGTCCCCGGCCGCAGCCATGCCTTCCAGCGCCGCTTTTCCGGCAAGGTACGATGCCGCCCCTGGCCGCCGGTCCGGTGAGGCCACAATCGGATACTCTGGCGCGGCATAGAGTTCCGGCACGTCAGGCCCGCGCCGGACAATAGTGAGATCAAGGTCGGGTCTTGCATCGGTATCCTCGCCGGCTAATCGGCTGATGCCGTCGGGGGCAGAGTAATCGAATTCGTAACTATGCATGCTTGTATCTTATGACATACCCTACAAAAGGGGCAATTTTGAGTTACAACGACGGCTGGGATACAATAAACCTATGATTTTCCAGGTGCTGCGCTGGTGGTATGGTACCGGCTGGCTGCAAGCAATACATCGGATAACATCCTGGCCGTTGGGGGTAGAGCGGCATTTTTCCTTTTCGCTCCTGCTACGGACACTGTTCGCGCCATGGCGGCGGATCGTCAGCGGCGGCGGCCGGTCACTCGACGCCAAAGTCCGTGACGCACTCGATAATTTTGTCTCGCGCTGTGTCGGCTTTGTCGTCCGCTTTTTTGTTCTGGTTGCCGCATTGCTCGGCATGCTGACGTCCTTTGTGCTCGGTCTGCTGGCGGCCGCCATCTGGCCGCTTCTGCCGTTGTTCATCCTATACTGCGTCATACGGGGGATACTGGGATGACCGAAGAACTCAACCTTGCCAGCACCCGCGCACAGAAAGCCCGTCTGGCCCGGACCGTCGGCGCCGGGGGGGAGCTACTGTCGGTGAGCATAGTTGCCATACTGATAGCAGGCGGCATATATTGCCTATTCTTCGGGGAGTTGGAGCGCGTCGGCTACTTCGCACTTGCCGGGGCCGGTATCGCGGCAATGTTCGCCGCATGGTACCACTACGACCTTACAAAAATACCGCCGTCGACTCCGGCGCAACGACTTGATGACATCATCGACCCCAAGCTGCTCGCCCGGCTCAAACAGCCGGTGACACCGCGAAGCGCCTGGCGTACGGCGCTCCAGAATCCGGAAGGGCAATTTGTGAGCAATCACTTGCTGCTGGACTGGAAGTTTCTCGAACCCGATGTCAGCGACAACGAACAGGATATGGCGGCCGTGTGGCATCAGGCCGTCGCCCTTATGCAGACAAACGGCGGCACCACGCTGCATGCCGGTACATTGGCCATGGCGATTATTACCACCACACCGGCTGCCGAGGCATTCCTGACACACAACAAGCTGCGCAAAGAAGAAGCCGTGGAAGTACTCGCATGGTGCGAGCGCACACTGGGATATCTCCATCAGCCTAAATCCAATTTCGGCGGCATCGGCCGGGACTGGGCAAGCGGATTTACGCCCACGCTCGAACATTTCGGCGAAAATATAAGCCGCGGCATCGAGATGGGCGGCGGGTATGCACGCTTTTGGGCCCATGACGATTTGCTCGACGGAGTTGTCAGCAGCCTGGGACGGGGCAATGCCGTAGCCCTGGTCGGCGCTGACGGCACCGGCAAATCGACATTGGTCGATGGGCTTGCCCAGCGGCTCCTGGAAGGCAAGGCCCCCGAGCTCAAGTACTACCAGATAGTCAGTCTGAATGCTTCACAAATCCTGTCATACAGCGGTTCACAGCTTGAAAAACTTATGCTTACACTATTTGGAGAGGCAGTTACCGCCGGCAACATCATAGTATTCCTGGATGATGCGCAACTGTTTTTTAGTAGCGGCGTCGGCGCGTTCGACATGAGCCAGATCCTGTTACCCATACTCAAAAACCACAATGTCAAGATCGTAGCCGCATTCACTCCGGTTGATTGGCAGCAGCTCCAGGCTGCGCGGCCGGCACTTGCCAACAGCTTTGCCGGCATCACCGTCACCGAGCCATCGGAAGCAGCATCATTTAAAGTCATTGAGGACGCAGCGCTCCTCATGGAACATCGCAACAGAGTGCTCATCACCTACGAGGCAATCCGCGAAGCGTACCGGTTAAGCGGTCAATACATGCAAGAACGGTCCTATCCAGGCAAAGCGATCGACCTTCTCGAACAGGCGCTGCCTTATGCCACCAATCAGGCGCTGACTGCCGAAACGATCCAGGCTGCAGTCGAAAAGACAAAGGGCGTCAAGGTATCGGCTGCACAGGCGCCCGAGGCAGAGATGCTGCTGCATCTCGAAGATCGTATCCACGACCGCATGATCAATCAGAAGCGTGCCGTAGGCGTTGTAGCCTCGGCGCTCCGCCGTGGGAGGGCAGGGGTATCCAGCCCCAAACGGCCCGTCGGCAGTTTCCTTTTCTTGGGCCCTACCGGTGTCGGTAAAACCGAGTTAGCCCGGTCGTTGGCAGCAGTATACTTCGGTGACGAACATCAGATGATCCGCCTGGATATGAGTGAATACCAGCGGGCCGAGGATGTCGCCCGCCTGCTGGCTGCCGGCGGACAAAACGACCGCAGCCTATTGCTTGCCATCCGGCAGCAACCGTTCTCGGTGGTACTGCTGGACGAGATCGAGAAAGCCCACCCCAATATCCTAAATCTGCTGCTTCAGATGCTTGATGAAGGTCAACTTACCGACGAGCAGGGCAGGCCCGCTTCGTTCCGCAGCGCGATCATCATCGCCACCTCCAATGCCGGCGCCGTGGATATCACGCAGCGGGTTAAGAGCGGCAACGGTCTTGACGACTTCGAGCGGCCGCTGATCGACAAGCTGATCGCCGAAGGCCAATTCAGGCCGGAGCTCGTCAACCGTTTTGATGAAGTAGTACTGTTCCGCCCGCTCACCGAAGACGAGTTGAGCTTGGTTGCCCAGGTAATGCTCAAAGGCGTCAATGCCACGCTTGCCACGCAGCAGATCACCGTGCAGCTAACGCCCGAGGCCCTGAAGCAGATTGTCCACCAGGGCTACGATCCCGAGTTCGGCGCCCGGCCGATGCGCCGTATCATACAGAAGACTGTCGAAAACGCCATCGCTGTAAAAATTCTGCGCGGCGAGGCCCAGCCCGGTGCCACCATCACCCTGGACGTGGCCGACCTGACTGCTGAATAATCAAACAAGGGGGAAGGATGTCTCGCAACTATTCGTTCAAAGTCATCTTACGCGAAAACGCACTTTCGTTGACCCTGTTTGCCCTGTTCTTCATTTTTCTGGCCGGACAGAGCATCACCGGCTATCTGCACGAGAACGAGGAACTGCAAACCCACCACCAAGCCACCATCTCTTTTCTGCAATATATAGGCAGCGGGGCATTTATCGAAGCAGTGTTCGAAAACTGGGAGAGTGAATTCCTGCAAATGGGGGCGTTGGTCGTGCTGACTATCTTTTTGCGCCAGCGCGGCTCGGCCGATTCCAAGAAACTACGGGGCAAAGAGCCGGTCGACACCTCCTCGCGCTATTCGATTATCAGGGGTAATTCCCGACGCAAAGCAATAGGGCATATGCTCTACCGGAACTCGTTAAGCATCGCTCTGTTCGTCCTTTTTCTGGCCTCGTTCATACTGCATGCCATGGGCGGAACATCGGCGCATAACGAGGAGGCGGTGCAGCATGGCCAAGCTGCGGTATCGGTCGCGACCTACATGACTACCGCGCAATTCTGGTTCGAGTCGTTCCAGAACTGGCAAAGTGAATTCCTGGCGGTTGCAATGCTGCTTTTGCTTTCGGTCTTTCTCCGGCAGCAAGGCTCGCCGGAATCCAAGCCGGTGGGTGAGTCGAACAGTAAAACTGGCCGCTAACATAAAAAGTTGCCGATATGTAAAATGTAATGCAAAGATTACATCACCCTAACACTGTTAATTAGGGGTCAAAAGAGGTAGAATAGGTGCGATGCAGATTTTGTCCGAATTTGTACGACAATATCCTGTGCAATCCTACCGGAAAAATGAGACTGTCATTTTCCAGGACGACCAGCCCGCGACGCTGTTCTTCATCAAGTCGGGATTTATAAAAGGATACGATATCGACTCCCAGGGTGCCGAGAAATTACTATGGATCGGCTCACCGGGGGATTTTTTTCCTATTGTCTGGGCACTGAACATCACTTCGACAGTAGAGCATTTTGTAAGCGCCTTTACCGATGCCGAACTATACACAGTCAAGCGTTCCACATTTAACGAATTCCTATCCCAGAACCCCGCAGCGCTTCAGGAGCTGGCACGAAAGCTGGCAGTCGACCTCAACAATACCTATAGTCAGCTGACATTCCGCGAAAAACCGCGCGCCGAAGAAAAGATCGTGCATAGCCTGCGCTACTTATCCGAACGTTTCGGCGGTACGCAGCTGCATTCGGTAAAAGAGATATCGTTGCCGATCACCCATCAGGATATCGCCAGCCTCACGGGCGTATCTCGCGAAACCGTTACCATGGAGCTGAAAAAACTGAAGGATCGCGGCTACATCTACTACGACAAGTACCAGTTTATCGTTCATCAGAAACGCCTGGAAGGGATGCTGTAGCTACACATCCTGTCGCTATTTCTTTGGCTTCGGTACTTTGGCGCCTTCTTTCCGGGCTTTGGAAAGCCCGATAGCAACCGCTTGTTTCTTGCTGGTTACCTTCTTGCCGGATTGGCCGCTTTTCAGTGTGCCTTTCTTGAACTCATGCATCGTTTTCTCGACCTTTTTCTGAGCTTTGGGCCCGTATTTTGCCATATGACTACCTCGATTAGCAGTGTACCCAGCGTAGATCGGAATGCATCACGCAGCAGTAAAGTTTTTTACGATCAGTGCGGCCAAACGTCATATAATAAAGTGATGGGTATTAAAAAGAAGGTGACTGCCGCGATTTCCGATCAGCAGCGCATCGAATTCGCCAAACAGATCGAACATTTTTACGAGGCCGGCTACGCCAACCGCAAGAAAATCCTGTTCTTTTCTTTTCTAAAAGGTGTCGTTACCGGTTTTGGCGTCTTCCTGGGGGGTACTATCCTCGTCGGCGTACTGCTCTGGATACTGAGCCAGCTCGGCCAGCTGCCGTTCGTGGGCGACCTGTCGCACGCGGCGGAGCAGAGCATCAACCAAACGAAAGAATAGGCTAGTCTGCCGGCTGCGAGCGCAGCGTGAACGGGCGGCCGTCCGTAAATGCCGTGGCCACGACGACAGCATCACCATGTCGCACGATGGTGTACCCTGCGCTGTATTCGACATCAAGATCGTCGCAGTCGGCGCTGCCGCCCCGCTCGGTCGTATCGTCCTGTGCCAGCCGAACGCCAAGCTGCGGATCAAGCGGCATTGCCGGCAGATACTTACCGGCCAGTCCGAAGCAAAGATCATACTCTTCATCGGACGTTCCGATAACAACCGGCGTGTCCGGGACATCCGGCGGCAGCTTACCGGCATCGGCAATGTACCTGTTGACCGCCTGGACCGTTGCCGCAACGTCCAACCGTCGCCGGGCGTCCAGCTTTTCGCTCGTGTGCGTCGACGGCGCCAGCAGCAACGCGGCCAGGCCGAACAATACAATGAACCCGACTGTCGTAACAATCAGTTCAGGGAGCGTAAAACCCTGCTCGTTGCGGCGTATCATACATGTATACTACCAGAACCAATCAGTGCGTACGGTATAATGAGACAAAAGGTAGTGAGGTAATATATGAAAGTTGTGGTCCAGATCCCTTGTCTAAACGAGGAGAAGACATTGCCGCTCGTGCTAGAAAGCATGCCCAAGAAAATTCCGGGCGTGGATGTCGTTGAAGTGCTTGTTATCGACGACGGCTCTGACGATAAAACACGTGAGATCGCTGCAAAATACGGCGTACAGCATTTTGTAGTCCACCCGCGCCGCAAAGGACTGGCCCGCTCCTTCCATGATGGTATTATGAAGGCGCTCGATATGGGGGCGGATATCATTGTCAACACCGACGGCGATAACCAGTATCCCCAGGAACGAATCGCCGACCTGGTGCAGCCTATCATACGCCACGAGGCAGATATCGTTATCGCCGACCGCCAGGTTGCCAAAATAGCGCATTTTTCGCCTGGCAAAAAGCTGATGCAGAAAGTCGGTACCAAAGTTCTGAACCTGGCTGCCGGCACCAATGTACCCGATGCGCCCAGCGGCTTTCGCGCCTACAGCCGCGATGCCGCCATGCAGCTTAATGTCGTAACGCGCTTCAGTTACGCCATGGAAACCATTATTCAGGCCGGCAACAAAAACCTCAGCATCGTAAGCGTCCCGATAGAAACTAATCCCAAGACCCGCGAATCACGATTGTTCAAGTCGTCATGGGAGCACATCCGTAAATCGGGCGTCGCCATTACCCGGGCATTCATAATGTACCGCCCGTACGTTTTTTTTCTGACACTTGGTTTGCTGCTTTTCCTGGCAGGTGCCGTCCTGTTCGGCAGGTTCCTTTATCTCTTCCTGTTTGAAGACCATGAGGCAAGCGGTCATGTGCAATCGCTGATCCTGGGTGCCGTGCTGCTCGTGGGCTCGTTCATTTCATTTGCCATGGGGATCATCGCCGATCTCATCCGCATTAACCGTACACTTACCGAAGACCTGTTGGAACAGATCAAGCACACGCGCTTCGACAAGCAAAAATAGCAGCAGCGTGCTTTTGTTGACACGCTCCTGACAGCACAGTATACTCAGCAGCTATGAGAGAATACAGCCCCAGCTTTGGAGACCAACCAGAAGAACTGCCACCCCTATTCCCCGGAGGCGTACCACCGGAAGTAGGCGAGCAGCCTGATATTACCATCAGCCGTGAACACTTAGCGGAAAGGGCGCCCGAACCTGTACACCTGCATTACCCTATTATCGCAGGCGAGGGCCGGGGCCCCCGTAATGGTCACAACCCGGCAGCTGGTGTCGAATTTTCGGAACCCGCTCCAAACACCGGGCGTGACGACAGATAATTTATACCCCGATAGTCAAACATTGTTTTGGTTTGACACAACCATTCCGAGCCTTTAGTATGGCCACATGGGTGAATTAAACTACGACTATGGCGATCCGGAACACATCAGACCTTTCCTTGAACAGGCACCTCTAGCTCGTGAAGGTGCTGGCGACCTCGACCTTACGATACGTCGTTGGGACGGCTCTCCTGCAGATTTTCAAGCCCCTCCTGAACTTGACGAACTTATTACCGCCAGCGGCGCAAGAGGCCGGGCATTGGCGATGGGTAACTATTACGGTGAGGGCAGTACTGGTGAAGGGCCCGAATCTCCGAGTGAAGGAGGTGGCAGCGGCCCTACAGTTCCACCGGACCGGGCAGAATCCCCGCTGGAGTCCGACAGCCGCACTACCGAGGTCGGCCCATTGATTGGCGGAACAGTCATGCTTGGAACGAATAACACTGTCGACGAAGGAGGTGAACTAAGGTAAGCTCCTCCCGTATATGTCGCAGGAAGCTACGAAGGTGATACCGAAACCCCTGCCGCAAATGAAACCGAGCCTCCTGCGGAGCCAATTAGCCTCGCCGCGGGAGAGACACTGGAAACTGAGACGGGTACCGTGACCGCCGGTCCCGATGGCAGTACCGTGTACCGCGGAACCGTTCCCCCCGGTACCTATACTATCGGTAACAGTACGTTCAATATCGGTAATGTTCGACGACCCGAAGACCCAGAAGGGCGATAAGCATGAGCCGCGAATTCGGTTCTCCGCTCGAAGGCTACGGATATCGGGAGCAGTTTGACCGGTTATTTAGTGACCATCTCGGCAGTGTTGCTGGCGCAGGCAGCCAAGAGCTTGATATCGTACGTATCCGTGACTTGGTAGACCCACGGCGTCATGAACCGGCATATGAAGAACCGATTACTCCCGGACCGGGCAGGTCGGCATATATTGCCGAAACCACCAATGCCCAGGGTGAGGCGGCTGAGGTTCCGGCAGGTGGCACCAGCTGGTCTGAGCAGTTACTGGACTTCGCGTATGGAGGCGGTGCAGTGCGGAAGAAGGAGGGGGAGGGGGAAAACGAGAAGATGCCTTTTAACCGCTGCACGCTGATTGTTCATATTGAGGGAGAACCCGAACAGGAGACAGAGAGCTAGTAAATCTCTTTGTGCCAGTCGGCGTATTTGTCGCCCTCAAAAACAAATGGAGCTACGACATCATGCGCGGCATGATTCATATCTTTTACGAATTCGTTCGGCCAGTACCAGGAGTCGTCACTGCGCAGCATAAAGGTAAGTACACCGCCGCCCTGCAGAAAGAGCAGGATCACCGCAGCCGCAAGGTAGGGCTTGAGTGCCGTCCGCCGGCACTTGGCCAGCCAGATTGCAAATGCCCGGCCGACTACCGCAGCCATGGGCAACAAGACGGGCAAAAGGTACCGTCCGTTGATAGCGACCGCCACGCCGGTCTGTTTGTACATGCCGTACTGGTCATACCAAAGCACGGCGCTGTATATAAGTGTCATGAGCAGGAAAAATGCCAGGAATGCATGCCCCTGGAATAATGGCCGCCACCAAATTATGGTCGCTATCGCCCCCAAAATAGTCAGCAGACTGAACGTCAGTACCGGAATCGGCAGCTCGATGTAGTTCACAAATGCGGTCTTGGCGCCGCTGACCGCAAAGAATAGGCGATGGCGCATGCCGCTCAGCCAGGATCCGAAAAATTTCAGAGGGTTAGCCTGGAAATCGTCCGGCCGGCTTTGCTCCAGATTATAATCGCGCCCCCATGGTCCGTAATGCATGCACTGCTCAACGCTTAATACCTTGCCGCAATCCGGCACCGGGTGGCGGTATTCAATAACGTTCACCACATACCGCTGCGCAAAGAGCAAGGAGCCTGCCAGCAATGCCAGCAGCAATATGACTTTAGACCGTTTGCCGATGCGCAGGTAGCCGTCCTTAATGCGCATCAGCAACCGCTTGCCTTTGCCTTTAAAATGCCGGTACGCCATGATAAGCACAAACAGGACTGCCGCTACCAGGATAGGCAGCGCGGCATATTTGACCACGCTCGTAAATAAGCAGATCACCACAAGTGTCGCCACTGCCGACATGTCGACGCGCTGCTCGCGGAATCCATCCACAATCTTAAATACCGTCAGGCACAGCCAGGCAACCAGCAGCATCAGCAGGTTATCGTAATTAATATGTGCCGCCAGCTGCGGTACGATGGGGATCAGCACGAACAGAGCGACGGATACGTGCGTTAGAGCAGGTGATGCCTTTGCCCGCAGTAAGACCTTGCGGAATAGCACCAAGCTCCAGGCAAAGAGCGCCACGTTAATAAGGCGCAGGAAAATGACCTGCACTGTCTCGCTCTGCGTAAACAGTTCGATAAAACGGAGCGGGAAGCTCATAAGATAGTGGAAAAAATAGGAAGGGTCGCGGACAACTGCACCGAACGCATCAGCGCCTTCGGGATGGTGCGTCAGAAATGGCGACCACTGCTCCGAGTAGATCCGGATGACCCCCAGATGGAAGTCTTCGTCGAAGGCCATCGGAAAGACAGCCGAAAATACGAACCACAGGGCTTCGAAAATAAAAAATCCCAGTACCACGTAGAAAAACCGGGGCGAGGCAAATAGTGTAGCCAGTGTACGGGCAAAACGCTGCATAGGTGATACTGCACTCTATTATACACATCGGACGTGCTACAATACTGCAAGAGATCGCAAGATGAAGAAAAAGATAAAGATAGCCCTCGGCTTCCTGATCCTGGCAGTGACCATAGCCGTGTTCGCACGTTATGCCGCTACTCACCCGGAACTTTTCAGAAAGCTGGGCGACACCAACCCCGCCCTCATCGGACTGCTTATCGTCTTGTATGCCGGCTGGTTCCTGGCGTTGGTCGTTATCCTGCGCATCAGCCTGCGCCTGTACGGGAAAACAATGTCCAGGCAGGAGAACTTGCTTCTCAACGCCTACTCGTCCTTAGTAAACTTTTTCGGGCCGGTGCAGAGC
>Ga0105028_100071_pt1 | contig 10297 bp, 10 predicted proteins | sample RS_106metaG_FD_91478 | JGI IMG/M metagenome (GOLD analysis project Ga0105028, IMG submission 91478) | Switchgrass associated microbial communities from Austin, Texas, USA, to study host-microbe interactions - RS_106 metaG | ecosystem: Host-associated > Plants > Roots > Rhizosphere | place: USA...
GAGCTAAGGAGGGAAAAACCTGGGCTATACCGGGGTTTTCCCTCCTTACTATGTGCGATAATAGTCACATGTTAATCATCGGACATCGGGGCGCTCGGGGGGAGAAGCCGGAAAATACCATTGCCGCTTTGCGCGCAGGACTCGAAAGCGGCGCCGACATGCTGGAATTCGACGTCCGCATGACCAAGGACCGTGTGCCGGTGCTTGCCCACGACTTTCACATGATCCGTACTCACAAACGGGTCGACTATATCTCCCGCCACACGCTCGCAGAACTGCAAAAGCGCTCTGCGGGTACCGAGTACCCGATCGTCACGCTCGATGCGGCACTCAAAGAAATGTTTGGCAAAATCCTGCTAAACATCGAGGTAAAGCGTTACCGGGCGGTTGAGCCGGTACTGGAAGTACTCGGCGCATATCTCAAAACAAAATCAGACTGGGAGTTGGTGTTGTTTTCGTCGTTCAATCCGCTGATCCTGCGCAAAATTAGGCGAAAAGCTCGGCGGGCTTCACTGGCACTCCTGCACCACATCAATCCGCTGGATTTCATGGCATGGCATATCCCACTTCGTTTGAGCGCCGTTGGTTTTCATCGGCTCCATATCAGCCGGTTTTCACTGGCTGTCGCTAAAAAACTGGGGCTGTTTACCTATGCATATACGGTCAATCGTCCTGAAGCAGCCAAAGTACTCGCCGAGCGTGGTATCGACGGCGTCGTGACTGATTATCCTACGAAGTTTGTGGCTGAGCGAGAGCGGCTGAAGCTGTAGCGTTCGTTTCCTCGCGCTCCAGTTCCTCGAGGTATTTACGGATATTAAGTGCTGCCGTTGCACCTTCGCCAACTGCACTGGCAACCTGCATGGTTGCACCTGAACGGACATCGCCGGCAGCATACACACCTGGAATATTCGTTTGTAATTCCCCGTCAGTTTTGATCAGGCCGATTTCATCCAGCTCGACGCTGCCACCTAGAAATCCGGTATTTGGTTTCAAGCCAACAAAAATAAATATCCCGTCCGTTTCGAATTCGACTTTTTGGCCGTCGTGCGTGCCGACGACTTTGTTGACGCCGTTATCATCGGCCAGAATCTCATCGGTTGTTGTGCCCAAGTGAACTGTGATCTTTCCCTCGTCGACATACTTTTGCAAGTCGTGCTGCAACACTTCGCTTGCCCGAATTTTAGAGCGGACCAGCAGGTCGATGTGCGTAGCATACCTGGTCAAAAACATTGCTTCCTGGATAGCCGAATTACCGCCGCCAACGACAACTAGCCGCTTATCGCGGTAAAAAGCACCATCACAAGTAGCACAGTAGTGTACGCCGCGACCGTAATATTCCGCCTCACCCGGGATACCAAGTTTTTGGTAATCGCTGCCCGTGGCAATCAGCACTGCTTTTGCCCGAATCGGACCGTCGGTCGTTTCAACGGTTTTGTACGCGCCATGGTCGGAGATACCCGTCACCTCACCAAAACGGATTTGGGCGCCAAAACGTTCGGCTTGGCCCTGCAGCTGTTCAGCCAGCTTCAAACCTTCAACACCATCAACAAAGCCTGGGTAATTATCAACCCAGTCAGTCACGGCAGCCAATCCGCCAATGACGCCTTTTTCATACAAGACGGTATCAATGTCTTCGCGCGTCGTATAGATTGAGGCTGCCAACGAAGTTGGGCCGGCGCCAATCATAACGACATCGTGCGACTCTGGTTGAGTAGTATTCTCGGCCATAATTTCCCCTAGGCGATCGCGGCTGCGAGCTTGCCAGGATTCCAGCCAATAGTGATATCTTCGCTGTCGTCTTCACGGGTGACAAAAATGACGGGCACAGTGCGGGCACCGCTTTTGGCGACTACTTCATCGGTCACCGCAGTGTCCTCTTCGTCCAAGTTCACCACCTGGTACGGTTGTTTTTTCATATCGAGGAATTTTTTGACCATGCTGCAGGATGCGCAGGTAGTACGAGTATAAATTGTGACTGATTTTGCCATGACTTTCCCCTATTATTTTTGTGGCGGTATTCTACTAACCATTATATATAGCGTAAGCGTAATGCGTCAATGCGCTATATGTTGTATTTTGCGTGTTACTCGACTTTTTCGAGCTTGATAATGAACGTGAGCGGTGTATTAGCTGGAATCAGCGGAGGGCTGCCGGTCGAGCCGTAAGCCAGATCGGCTGGGATGGTGAGTTTGCGCACACCGCCGACTTTCATGCCGGGAACGCCCTGGACCCAACCCTGGATAGCGCCATTTTCGGATGGTTTGAACGTAAATGGCTGACCGGTTTGGTCTTTTTTGTTGCTGCTGTCAAAAATGACACCATCCGGCGTCCAGCCAAAGTAACTCAGCGTGTTATTAGTGTCTTTGGTAGCCTCTGCACCCTCGCCCGTCACCAAGTCTTCGCTCTTGAATACGGTCACGTCGTTGGCGTTGAATTTTTCGGCCGCATAGCCATCGAGCGGCAGGTTATTTTCCTTTTGCTGCTTGGCATAGTCCTCTAGGAATTTCTGCTGGTCAGCTGTTTCTTTTTCGGAATTATTGTTCGCCAGAATAACTGCAAAATAGGCGCCCAGCGTACCGACCGCCATCACAATACAAATGACCCAAATAAACACCCTTTGGCTTTTTCGAGTAGCCATAGTCCTCCCTCACTTATTTTCATCCATTGTACGACGAGGGTAAGTGTAACGGCAAGTTCAGAAGTATCTTTATATATTATACCATAAAATCACTTGAAAATCTTCCCCTCTAGGGGTATACTGTGAGCACGTCAAGAGACAACCCGTCTCGAGATCGTACCCCTCACGAGAGGCAAACTAATGCTGAACTGGTTTCTGAGGCGTTTCGCCTCCAAGACGATCCCGATCGACCCGCTCAACCCTTCGTTCGACAACGCCGACGTGGTGGAGCGAACGGTGGTCACGACCACCGGGATGCAAGATCCGCCGAAGCGCCAGCCGAGGCAGGAGCTCCCCGAAGGAGTTCTGTACCGCCGACGCAGGCACGTCAAGTACTTCCTGAAGAAGATCGTGTGGCCGGCGGTGGCCGGCCTGGTGTGCCTGATCCTCCTGGTGCGGGCGGCATCGGACTACACCCCGACCCTCATCGGCGTCGGAGTACCGGTCGCCGGCCTGGTAGCCTGCGGCTACCTGATCGCCCGTCAGTACTACGGCTGGCAGCGCTTCGTGCTCGAGGTGAACGTGGACGAGGTCATCCAGCACACCCCCGAAAGTGTCCCGTGGCTTTTTCGGGGCGGCAGGCCCAAGGTGATGTCCCGAGAGGTGGTCACCACCTTGATCGAGCCCAAGACTCCGGTCGAGCTCGTACTCTTCCTGAAGTGTCGTACGGTCACCCTCGACACCAAGGCGTCGGAGGACCAGGCTTTTCACAACATGGGGGATACCTATCACCCGGAAGAGCTGGAGGCGGCGATCACCGAGATCACCCGGCTCTCGTGAGTCACGCGAAACCCCGGCAGGCATAGCGCTACGCGCTGCGTCTGCCGGGGAGACTTCAATTACGAACGAGAGGTCCGTCCTCTCACAGATATAAGTTTTGCTAAACAACTATTGCACCGAGCTCAGCTTGGGCTTTTTTTATGACCGCTTCTACTACCTGGTTTGCTTCCGCGCCGGTCATGGTTTTATCGTAATTAGTCATCGAAATTCTAAATGTTATTTGTTTGTCTTTTGAATCTTTTGCCTGATAAATGTCAACTGGGATAAGCGAGGTGCCCACGGATTGCTCCCTCAGGGCTGACTCGACGCATGCCTGCAGTGCGCCGAATGAGACTGTATCCGCAACACGGAAACATACATCCTGAGAAGTACCTGGGAAACGGCTGAGCGGGCTGTAGTGTACGCCTGCAGCTTGTGTTGCCTGTAGTAATGGCGTGATTCCCAAACTGAAAACGGCAGTGTGAACTGGCAGTTTCAGAGCTTTTCGAACGGCTGATTTCAGTTCGCCGACCATGCCAAGCATCTCGCCGGTGCCTTTGACAGACACGAACGCAGAGCGGCTCAGATCAAATGGCGACATAGCCGGATGATCAGCGCCTTGAGCGACCTTGAACTCGACGGTCAGGTTTAATTTGGCAGCCAGTTCCTGGAGTAAGTTTCGTGCCTGATAGTAGGCGGCGCCCGCCGGGGCAATCTTGTCGTTGGCGGCATACACCAAATCGAGCGTTTCAAACTCAGCCGGCAAACCCTCGTCGTCGTCTTTGCCAATCAAATGGCCTTTACCAATTTCGAATAACGCAAATTCGTCGTAACCTGCTTTGAGATTGCCGTGGACTTTATCGAGCAAGCTTGGCAAGACGGACAGGCGATAATACTGCAAATCCGGGCTCAGCGCATTTGAAACCTGGAATGCTAGCTCACTGTCTTGCCCGACTTTTTTCAGCAGATCACCATGTACGAAACTGTAGGTCAGTACTTCGTTCGCACCGCTACGCGACAGGGCCTCGCGGATTTTTGATTTCAAATCCATTACGGCATTTCGCTGCGCAGGAACGATACTGCGTTTTGGCAAGACGAGCGGTAAACGATCATACCCGTATAAACGGCCGACTTCTTCGACGATGTCCTCGGGAATTTCGATGTCGGTCCGCCAGAATGGCGCTTTGATAGTCAACTCATCACCCTCAGCGCCAACTGTAAATTCCACGTTTTCGAGAAGCACTTTAATCTCACTGGCCGCAAGCTCTAGACCTAAGCGGGTGTTGATGAATGATATGCTCACTCGCACAGGTGGATGGACACTGCCACGTTCACGTACCTCATCCGGCAAATGGTTGTCGTCAATTAATGGAGAGGCGACTTTGCCCTGCATATCACGACGGATATCGCTCACAATTTTGGCGAGGACGGCTACATTCGTAAGTGGGCTTTGGCCTTTGTTAAATCGTGTAACGGCGTCGGTGAATAAGCCATGCGCCATACTGGTTCGGCGGATGGTATACATGTCAAAATTGGCGCATTCCAGAATGATATTTTTTGTGTTCTCATCAACTTCAGTATCAGCTCCGCCCATGACGCCGCCGACCCCAATCGCTTTTTCGCCGTCGGTTATGACGATGTCTTTTTCGCTGAGCTCTGCCTGTTTGCCGTTGAGTAGATTGATCTTCTCGCCTTTTTGGCTCAGGCGAACGCCCAGCTTACCCGTAGCAACCTTGTCGTAGTCATAGGCATGCAGCGGCTGGCCTGTGAGCAGCATGAAATAGTTCGTGTAATCCACGACGTTGTTAATTGGCCGTGCGCCAAGCCGTAATAGAGCGGTCTGCATCCACATCGGGCTCTTGCCTACTTTGACGTCCCGCATAGTAACGGCCGTGAAGCGAGGAACGAGTTCCGGTACCTCGTTTTTGATTTCCAGTTTCAACTCATCCGTTTCAACCCCGGGAAATTCAGGTTGTGCGGCGTACCAATCAGGACTGGTAAATTTTTGTCCTTGGATGCCGGCAATCTCGCGCGCCACGCCCATGAGCCCAAAACAATCCGGGCGATGCGTAAACATTTTGTTTTCAATGTCGATGATGTGATCGTCGAGGTTGTATACTTTTGCGAGTCCAGTGCCCGGCTGTACATCAGCTTCAACTTCCAAAATCCCGGCGTGCTCATCGTTCAGCGCCAGTTCCTTGGGGCTAGCGAGCATACCGTTACTCAGAACGCCGCGCAGTTCTCGTGCCCCAAGCACGAATGGTGCTTCGTGGTGATACGTTTCGGGAACGGTTGAACCGGGTGGCAGCCATGCGACTAACATGTCTTTGCGCACATTTGGTGCACCACAGACGACTTGAACCAATCCATCGCGATCGCGTTCGACTTTTTCAGCCACGCCGCCATCGTCAATTTTGCAGATATGCAAACGGTCTGCGTCAGGATGGTCTTCGCACGAAACGACTCGCGCCACTAACACGCCGTCGTATTTTGCGCCGAGATCTTCAACGTCTTCGACGGCACCTAGTTGCGCACCGATTTTATCAACCAACTCATCGACGGGCAACGAGACAACTTCCTCGTACCCCAACCGCTTAATCTCATTCAAACTTACTTTCATACAAACTGCCTCAGAAAATCTAATTTAGCTGACTCAAAATGGCGGATATCTTCGATGCCGTATTTCATCATCACCAGGCGCTCCAGGCCGCAGCCCCAGGCAAAGCCTGTGTACTGCTCAGGATCAACACCGGCTTGTTTCAGCACGTTCGGGTGAATCATACCCATACCAAGCAGTTCGATCCAGCCGACATTCGAGCAGATGTGGCAACCACGTTTTTGACAGAATGGGCAGCTCAGCATCAACTCAAAGCTTGGTTCGGTAAATGGGAAATAAAATGGCTGCGATTTGATCTCGACATCTTGCTGGTAGTATTCGCTCAGGAATGTCTTGAACGTCGCGAGCAGGTTGCCAGCGTGAATACCACGATCGACATAGATTCCCTCGAACTGGTAAAAAGTGTGTTCGTGGCGGGCATCGAGATCTTCGTTGCGAAATACGCGGCCAGGAATCACCGCAGCGATTGGTTTGCCTTGTTCCAATTGCTCCTTATTATCTTTGAGAATCCTATGTTGCATGATGCTGGTGTGCGCCGGAGCAACCAGCGGCTCGCCATTTTTGTCGGTCTGTTTCGTGACGAATGTGTCGTATTCATCACGCGCCGGATGGCCGGCTGGAAAATTCAGCGCCGTGAACATATGGAATTCGTCATCAATTTCGCGCGATTCTACGATAGTGAAGCCCATGCGGTAAAAAATATCGCATACATTGTTGAGCTCACGCATGAGCGGATGAATTGTTCCATTTTGCGCAGGAAGCAGGCTTGGTTTTGGCGCGTTTACATCAAACGGAGCCGTGACATCAATCGGCGGCAGTTGCTCGTCAACCTCGCGGGATTCAGCTACTTTTTGCTCCAGTTCGACTTTTAGTGCGTTTACTGACGCTCCGAATTCACCGCGCTTTTCAGCAGGCTGGTCTTTGATAGCCCCGAATAATTCCTTTAATTCGGGTGCTTTTAAAATGGCCGATTTGTCATCAAGCCCATCAAGTCGGCTGAGCAAGGTATCCCGGACGGCAGAAATAGCAGCATCGTTCATAATTCTGATCTAAAGTATAACGGGTTTTATACGATCCCGCTCATTTTCAATACGAAAAACACCACGATGAGCGCACCCAAAAATCCGAGGACCATCAATAGCATTCCGGCCGGGCGGGTTTCGTGTTGGTTATCCAAAAATGCCGGAGCAGGTTTTTCGACTTCGACGTCTTGCTTTGAAGCTAATTTTTCGCGAAGTTCGGTAGCGATTTTGCTCTGCAGTTCGGAGCGCGTGTCTTCTTGGCGTAAAAATAATCCCATACTTCTATTCTAGCTCATGATCTTCGTCGTGGTGCTCATGTTGGGCGCTTTCATGGCTATGTGCAGACTCTGGTAGTGCATTGTGCGCACCGACAATACTGAATCCAACAATCGCGATACCGACCAGCACAATCAGCGTCTGCATATTGGCCGTCTTCATACTTGGCTCGTCGTGAATCGTCGGGATGAGGTCCGATGCAGCAATGTAGATAAAGAATCCAGCCGTTCCGGCGAGCAGCAGCGGTTGGATGCCTTCCAAGCCATTCCCAAGTGCATAGACCAATACTGCGCCGACCACTGTCACCATGGCTGAGAGAAGGTTTACGATCAGCACGTTTTTACGGCGCATACCAAGCGACAGGAGCACGCCGAAATCACCGACTTCCTGAGGTATTTCATGCGCGGCAATCGCAACCGCAGTCACGATTCCCAGTGCCGGGTCTGCCAAAAAAGCTGCACCGAGCGCTAAACCGTCAATCAGGTTATGAACCGTGTCCCCAACGACAATCAGCGAGCGGGTTGCCTTGTGCGAGTGATGTTCGTCATCAGTTGAGTGGTGATGGTGGAACCAGCCCAGGAAACGCTCCAGGACAAAAAACACCAAAAACCCTCCGAGCGCATACAGCGCCACCCGCTGTGGCTCACCCGCCTCCATCGCTTCCGGTAACAGGTCAATGAATGCGGCGGCCAGCAGCGCGCCGGCGGCAAACGGGATTGCGATGCGCTGTATTTTGCGAACGGTGATTTTTTTGGACAGCAGCAAAAACCCGCCGATGAGCGATACGACACTTCCGAAAAGTGCCGCCGTTATTAAAAGTAACCAATCTGAGTTCACGCCGATTATCTCCCTTGCTTGTAGTAGACGTCTTTATATTTCATGCTATACTGCGACTATTATACCGCTAAAGAATAGGAGGGGTAATAATGGCTGCTAAAAAAGCCACTAGCGCCAAGAAGGCTACTACGAAGCCTACTGCCGCTAAAACTTCATCAACTAAAACGACTGTTCGCACCGCACCTGCGGCTGCGGGCTCCCGGGTTGCTTCTCTGCGCGCATCGCTCCACGACGGTCCTGTGCCTGTCGCTGCGCTGCTGGCTGAGTTTGTCGGTACGTTCGTACTTGCCGGTATCATCCTGGCAACTTCAGGGAACCAGCTGATCATCCTGTTCGGCTTGACCGCGATCGTATTCATGGTCGCTGCCGTTTCAGGTGCACACCTCAACCCAGCGCTCACCGTTGCTGCATGGGTGACTCGTCGCATCAGTGCGCTGAAAGCTGTCGGCTACATCGTCGCCCAGCTGCTCGGTGCAATGGCAGCCTACCTGCTGCTCAACAGCATGCTCCAGGGTTCTATCGACCAAGCTACAGCTGCCCTGCAAGGTCAGTCAGCTGAACTGTTCAAGGTCGCGCCACTCTCCGAAGGCAAAGAATGGTACGCATTCTGGGCTGAAGTTGTCGGTGCCGCACTGTTCGGCTTTGGTGTCGCAGCAGCCTGGAAAGCTTGGGACGTTCGCAACCAGGTTGTCACCGCTATGACTGTTGGCGGTTCGTTGTTCGTCGCCCTGCTCGTTGCAGGCAAGACTGCAATCCTGAACCCAGCAGTTGCTGTTGCGGTTGGCGCATTCGACTTTTCAAAAGCCGTTCTGTGGCCACTCGCCGTCTGGGTACTCGCAGCTGTAATCGGTGCCGTCGTCGGTATGGCGCTCTACAACCTGCTCCGCAGCGACAAAGAATAGTCCCTCAACACGACTACTCAAACAAAAACTCCCCGGATAGTCCGGGGAGTTTTTTATAGGTGCAAGTTTGCTACTCTTCACCATTTTGAGGTTTATCAACGATGAGGGGTTCGATGGATGGAGCAGTGTCCGCAATCTTGACCACATCCTTGTCGATTTTTTTCAGCTCTTTGTGTGCGGTGTTGTAGTGATTGACCGTCGTTGACAGGCTATTGCCCAGTTTCTGCATGAAAGTGTTGTACGCTGCGATATGACGTCCTAACTGTCCCACGCGAACTTGAATGTCTTTGGCCTGTTCCTCAATCTGCAGGCTCCTGAGCCCCTGTAGGACGGTCTGCAAATACGCCATGAAACTGGTCGGGCTAACGATGATGACGTGCTTTTCGGCAAAGGCATACTCGATCAGATCGCGTGCGTTCACGCCGGTCGAGCCGACTTTGTTGATCAACAGGTCGTAGTAAACTGCTTCGGACGGAATGAACATGAACGCAAACTCCATCGTGCCTTCGTTCGGCCGAATATATTTAGCCGTTTCATCGATGCGATTTTTCAAATCAATTTTGATTTGCTTCGCCAGTGCGTCGCGTTTGAGTTTGTCTTTTTCATCCACCAGGCGGTTGTAGTTTTCCAAACTGAATTTGCTATCGATTGGCAGGATACGGTTTTTGTCGAGGTAGATGATTGCATCAACGATTTCCCCATCAGCAAATTTATACTGCAAACTAAACCGTTCCGGCGGCAAGACATTATCAAGCACCGTTTGCAGGAAATATTCACCCAATACACCGCGTTGCTTTGGGTTCTGCAGCACGTTCTGCAGTGTTTTGAGCTCATCCGCCACATCGACAACACGACGATTGGTCTCGTCTAATTTTGCCAGGCGCTGCGTGACATCACCGATGAGTTTGGCACTTTCCGATAGCTGCTTTGAGAGCGTATCGCGCATCATCGCCTGGTTTTTATCCAGTCGGTCGGTTACTGTCGCATGTAAGTTATCTTTGAGCTCGCCCACGCCGCGGCTCAACTCAATGAGATCTTGTTTCAGCAAATCCGCTCCCTGGTGTTTACTGAGCTCACGCAGGCGCTGGTTCATCACAAAAATAATCAGGCCAAATCCGGCAACCAATACGATCACCACTAGTAAAACTAATGTCATATCCATACTTCTAATATAACGTAACCTTAGGCATTAAGGGCAACGAGTCGC
>Ga0105028_100072_pt1 | contig 10176 bp, 15 predicted proteins | sample RS_106metaG_FD_91478 | JGI IMG/M metagenome (GOLD analysis project Ga0105028, IMG submission 91478) | Switchgrass associated microbial communities from Austin, Texas, USA, to study host-microbe interactions - RS_106 metaG | ecosystem: Host-associated > Plants > Roots > Rhizosphere | place: USA...
GGTCCGCAAGGTGGGCCACGACCGGCACCTGGTGCTGCCCAGCGGTCGGGCCATCGTGTACCGAGACCTCAGGCGCTACGACGGGGACTGGTGGTTTCACGGCGGCCGGGCGCGGACGAAGCTATGGCACGGCATCATCGCGGAGAACGTGACCCAGGCCGTGGCCCGCGACCTGCTGGCCGCCGCCATCCTGCGGCTGGAGGACGAGCTGGGGCCGGTGCTGGTCGGCCACGTCCACGACGAGGTGATCCTGGAGGGCCGGCACGACGTGGACCAGGTGATCAAGCTGATGTGCGACGCCCCGGCCTGGGCCGACGGCCTGCCGGTCGGGGCCGAGGGGCACATCTTCGACCGCTACCAGAAATAGGGTTGCGCCCCCTAGATAGGGTGTGGTACCTTATAGCTATGACGAAGACCAAGAAGGCCAAGACCCTCTGCCAGACCTGCCAGGCGGTCCGCGACTGGACGGCCGATAAACACCGCACCGATCCGGCCAAGGCTGCCGGGCTCGTCCTCCCCCGCGTGACCACCGCGAAGTGGCGGGTCACCTACCGTGACGGCGTTCGGTTCCAGCAGACGGCTGACCTCTGCGCCAAGCACTTTTCCGACGTGCTCGACCGGCTCACGCCGAAGAACTACGCCGTGGACCTGACCCTGACCAAGCTGCGCTAACCCAGAATCGAGACTCACCATGGACGAACCCACCACCCCGACCCCGGCCGTTGTGCTGGAGTCCGACCACCTCCAGAACCTCGCCGAGGCCCGCCTGGCCGGCCGGATGATGGGGTCCGGCCGCTCGTCGGCCTACACCGTCGTCGAGGCCTGGCACGACGTAACCCACGCCGGGCCGTTCCGGTTCTGCGCCGAGCAGCCGTGCCACGCGCTGAACTATCGAGGGTGGGCACGGTGAAGCGCCTGCTGGAGGCCATCGACTCGGTGCCCACGGTGGCCGTCGTGACGGTCTTCGCCGCCTCGGTGGTCCTGATGGACGTGGGCCTGATCCTGACCGCCGTGGCCGCGCCGTCGGCCGCCACCAGCACCCTGGTGACGGGCCTGATCATCAACATGCTGCTGCTGCTCACCGTGGTGGTGGGCAACCTGGACCGAGGCGGGAAGCGATGACCGAGTGCCCGAAGTGCCAGGGTGAGGGCCTGGTCTACACCGAGTGGCGCCGGTTCGAAGGAGAGGCCGGCGAAGAAGTCTGCCGCACCTGCGGCGGGTCCGGCCAGGTCGAGGGCGGGGACCCGTCATGCTGACCTGGGTGATTCTGATCGGCTCCGCGCTGATCGGCGTGGCCGTCTTCTTCAGCGTGTGGGCCTGGGGTGAGGACCCCGAGACCGAGGAGAACGACGAAGGGTGGGACGACTGATGCTGAACCGCATCGCCTGGGCGGCCACCATGCTGGTGATCTTCGCCAGCCTGGTCGGGGTGCTGGTGCTGGGCTCGGGGTGCGAACCCCAGTCCGGCCCGCCGGACGCCAAGACCGCCGAAGACGGCAAGGTGGCCAACGGCCGCATCACGAACGACCCGAAGTCGAAGGGGTCGATCCAGGTCTACCGAAAGTGGGCCGGCGGCAACGAGCCGGCCGGCGACCCCCGCACGCTGCGGCCGGGCGGCGAAACCAACATGACCCAGGACTACGACGGGTTCTGTACCCGGCGCCGGGCCGACGTGACGATCTACTGGGGACCGCTGACCCTGTCGGCCAAGGTCAAGGCCGGGGACTGCTTGAAGGTCCGCGACGGCCAGCACGCCGTGGTGAGGGTCCGGTGACCGAGCCCAGCCCGCTCCCCACGCTGACCTACGAGGGTCAGGACGCGCTGGGCCGGCGGGTGTCCAGCACCACCAACATCGAGACCGCCCGGCAGCTCGTCACTCGCCTCTACGGCGGTCGGTGGCGCTGGCTGAGGGTCTGGAGGCTCGACGACGGAACCCCGGTCGGGGGCATCGACCGGGTAAAGCTGCGGCGTGGACGTGCCTACTGGTACGACGTTGAAGGGGGTGAGGAGGATGTTCGCCAACGACGTAAATAGCGTCTGAGCCCAGACGCGGAAGACCCCCGCACCGGAAGGGTGGTGCGGGGGTCTTCCTGTCCCTAGGCCCGGCCGGGTGGGTCGAGCAACCCAGCTAGGTCAGGGCGCCTCGGTGAACACGTCCGGATCTTCGTACGCCCGGCGCGGGACGTTGCCGGCGGTGAAGTCGGCATTCCCGATGCTGGTCAGGATCGACATCAGCGTGGTGAGCGCGGCCATCGAGATGACGGCGTTCCAGCTCACGTCGAAGATGCCGGCGGCGTCGGCGGCCACCGTGACGATGGCAGCGGCGAGCGCCTGGGCAGCGGTCTTGATGGCCCGCTCCCCGAGGCCCTTCCAGAATGCAGCGGTCCAAAGCATGATCACTTCACCTTCCGGAGGTACGCCTTGGCGAACCAGTTGTCATGGGCGGTGACCAGCCAGGTACGCCGCTTGTCGGTGACCTGCTTGACGACCGCGATGTTGCGGCCCGGCTTGGCCTTGATGTTGGGCGTCTTGCCGTGCTTCAGACCCCAGAGGAAGGAATCGACCTTGCGCGGGTCCACCTCCCAGGTGCCGGGGATGCCGTCGTCCTCCGGCTTCGACCCACCACCGCCGCCACTGACCTTCGGCGGGGTGTAGGCGCCCGTGGTGAAGAACACGTGCACGTGGTCGGTGTGCGGGTTGGACCCGTTGTAGCGGGTCGGCGTGCTGGGCTTCCCTGGGCTGGTGGACCGGATGGTCCGGTTCCAGATGATCCACTTCACGCCGAGGCGCTTGCGGTTCGCCCAGAGGTAGGCGGCCAGGAAGTCACCGGCCGCCTTGCCACCGGCCGAACCGGTGATCATCAGGTCCAGCGCTCGGCCGGTCGGGTGCTCCGATCCGGCGGAGCCCATGCCCCAGAGCCGAGTCATCTTGAAGCCGGCAGCAGCGGCAACATCCCACAACTCCTCGGCCTTGTCGCGGGTGGCGCTGGTGACCTTGCCCAGCGTCGAGAGCGCGGAAGACTTGCTCATGCCGGAGCCTCCTCACCGTCGTCAGCCCCGACGCCTTCGCCTTCAGCGTCCTCGTCGGAGTCGTCCTCGCCCTCTTCGGGCTCGGGGTCATAGTCGTAGTCCTCGTCCAGCGGTGCACCGTCGGCGCCCGGCTGGCCGTCGAACTCCGGCTCTAGCTCGTCGTTCATCTCGACCCGTTCCTTTCCGACCGCTGGGCCTTCCAGACGGTCACCACCAGTCTCCACGACGCAACCGCGACCGTGGCGTAAGCGACGGCCCGGAACACGGTCCGGGCGTCTCCGGTGTCCCAGCCGGCCATCCGGTCGATGACCGCCCAGAACACCAGCAGCGTGAGGGAGGACAGCGCGACGGCCAGCCAGAACACCGCCCGGCCCTCGGGGTAGACCCGCCAATTCGACCGGACGCCGTAGCTGATGGTGAACGTCAGCACGCCGACCGAGGCCACCAGGAGCACCCAGTCTCCGACCCGCGCCACCACCTCGACCCAGGTCATCGTTGGCCCCTCAGGCCGAAGCTGACCTGGAGCCGCTGACCGAAGTGGTTCGCCTCTCGCGCCTTCCGTAGCTCCGCACTCACCTCGGATACCTCCTTCCCGCGTGCCTCCATCCGGGCACGTTCCCCCTGGGCAACGATTTGGGCCTGCCGGGCGTCTCTGATCGAGTCCTCGACGCCGGGGCTCGGCGGGATAGACCGGCGTGCCAGCCAGTCGAAGAACTTCTGGAGTGCGTTCCTGGTCACGTCTGCTTGCCCTCCTCAGCCCCCCGGCGAGTCGGCCCCTCCAGGGGTAACGGTAACGCCCCGATGACCCTAGCGGTGGTCCTGGCCAGCTCCAGCAGCTCGTTGACCTGCTCCGTCTGCGCCCGGTGGACGGCCAGCAGGTCGTCGTGGGCGGTCTTCCACTGCTCGGCCATCGCCTCGTACGGCTTGCGCATCTCCAGCGCGCTGGACTTCGACACCAGTCGGCCGGTCAGCAGCAGGAACACCGCGAAGGCCAGCAGCGCCCCCGCGCTGGCCGTCCCGCCACCTGAGCTGAAGAATTGCTCTAGCCCCTCCAACATCAGCTCCCCCTATCAGACGTTCTGAATAATACGGATGTTCGAATGCTGCGCATTCACTCGGTACGGAGGCGACGCTGCCACGTCAGCGGGGGTAGTGCCACCGGTCAGGCTGACCTGGACCTTGAAGATGCGGTTACCAGCGGCCAGGCCGGTCACGACGTAGGTCTGGGACGCCGTCAGCCGAGACCCCAGCGCGTCGATGCGCAGGATGATCTGGGCCGACTGGGTGACGCCGTCCACGACCAGGCGCCCGACCAGGGTTCGGTTCGTCGCGTTGATCGTCTGGATGTCCAGCACCACGTCCACTGAGAACACGGCCTCAGGGCCGGAGACGAGCACCGTCCGAGTGAGGCCGGTGTCGGTCACCGCCGTGGTGGTGGTCTCGTACAGGGCGCCCAGCGCGGTGACGGTACGCTCCTTGGCCACGACCGTGGTTCGGCGGCCGTCGATCCAGCGGTGGGTGCCGAACGTGGCAGCGGCCGAGTCGGACGACGTGCCGGCGTTGCGAGTGACGATGGGCAGCCAGCTCCACGGCACCACGAAGTCTGGCGCGGTGTCGTAGCCCACCAGGCGGAAGCGGCTGGGGTCGCTGGTCTGGGAGCCGCCGAAGGGCAACTCGTAGAACAGCGTCCGCCAGGAGCCGGTCGGGATTCTGCCGCTGGCCACCGTCTGGGTGGCCTCGGCGGTGTTGTAGCAGGGGATGACCGTGCCGTCCGGCGGCATCTCGATCTGGAAGTAGCCGCCGGGGGTGTAGGCCGCGTGCCGGCCGCCACCCATGGTCAAGAACCGCTGCGACCACGCCACGCCGGTCGAGTCGGAGGTGAGCACGCCGCCACCGGTCGTCATCGCCTCGTAGATGTCCATCAAGGTCAGGTACGGCTTCGACAGGGTGGCCGCCGACCCGCCCAGCATGCTGGTGAACTCGGCGGCCTTGATCTGGCCCTCGCCGTTGATCAGCAGCGTCCCCGAGTCGTTCTTGATCTTGGCCCCGATGGTGGCGGGGAAGTTCCCCGGCGGGGCCGGCGGCGTCGTGCCGGAGAACGTGGCCGTACCGAGCTGGGCCGAGTTGACCCCCTCGGCCGTGGTGGCCTGGAGGTAGCGCGTGGTCGCGGCCGAGCTGGCCAGGTAGATGCGGATGCGGTCTGGGTCATCCGTCCCGCCCTCGTCCGGGATGTCCGCGCTGGTCACGGTGTAGTACTGCCGTTTGCGCAGGCTGAACGCGGTTCTGGGGCTCGGGCTGGTCTCATGGGTGCCGCCGGTCGCGTCCCCGTCGTACCAGGTGGTGGCCGCATACCAGGTCTTGGTGAACGCGGTGGTGTCGGTCCAGGTGATGGTGGAGTGGCCGGACAGGACGCCGTCACTGTTCAGCGTCCAGAACCGCGTGCCGTCGTAGGCGGTGCCGGCCAGGCCAGGGATACGGAACGACCGGTTCGCGTCGTAGGTCAGCGACGAACCGGACAAGGTGAAGGCCAAGGCGTACTGGTTGGCCGCGCCGGCCGTGCTGATCAGGAACCGCGACACGCCCAAGTCGAATTGGCCGTAGTGCACCGACACCAGCGGCGTCAGGAAGTCCAGCGCGGTGGCCCCGGTGGACCACTCCTGGATCACGACGCCGGGGGACTTGGGGTCCAGGGACTTGATGATGATGGCCTTGTCGCTGGCGCGGTGCTCGGCCACCAGGATGTAGGTGGAGTCCTTGCCGATGGCCGGTGGGTTGTCCAGGTCCGTGCGGGTGAACGTCGGGCCGAAGTCCGACGCGCCCCAGCGCACCGTCAGATCACCCACGTACACGTCGAGGTTGCCGCCCGCGCCGTTGGCGATCATGAACACACCGACCGACGCCCACACCTCATGCGGAACCGGCGTGGTGTTGTGGGTGATGCGCGTCGTCCAGATCGACCCCGTGGGGGAGGTCTCCAGCCGCAGCGCCCCGTTCGACTCGGTCAGCCGGAGCCAGCGCATCGAAGTCCGGTCGTAGGTGACGTACTGCTCGACCGTCGGCAGGCCGATCCCGACCGTGTCACCGGCCTTCAGATAGAGCCGGCGGGTGCCGTTCGCCTCGGTCTGAATGGCCACCTCGGCGTAGTAGCGGGGGTACTCCTCGTCCGCGTCCAGCCGGAACCGGAAACTCTGGCTGGAGCTGGACACCGCCGGGAAGTCCACTTCGATGGTGGCGGCCTTCCCCCGGAAGTTGAAGGCGTTCTCGTCCGGGGTCCAGAGGCCGGCCGTCACGCCGGGGGTAGCGCGGAACCGGGCCTGACCGCCGGAGTAGGTGACATCGCCGCTGCCACTGGTGCCGGCCGGCGCGGCGATCATGTCCCAGACCAGGAACGTCTGGGCCGGGTCGGAGGTGCGGTAGATGCGCCCGTCGCCGCCCATGGCGTAGGCCGACCCCGGCGCGCCCGCGAAGCCGGCAACGCCGGAGTACCGACTGCCGCCGAGCGACGGGTACGAGCTGGCCAGCGTGCCGTCGGCGTTGAACATCCGGTAGGTCCAGACCCCACCGCCCGCCGACGACATGGCCACGCCCCACTGGGTCCCGATGCGCTGGATGGACCGGAAGACGTAGCCCTGGGAGGCGTAGCTGACCCCTGAGCCGTCCAGGAAGGTCGGGGCCGTGGTGTAGCTGGGGACGACCACTGGCGGCGTCGGAGAGGCCGACACGCCGGCCGCCAGGTTGAGCGTGGCGGCCACGGCCACCTCGTTCACGCCGCCACGGATCGACATGCCGTCGGTCACGGTCAGGGTGCGGGCCTGGACATCACCCTTGAAGGTGGAGTTTCCGTCGGCGCCGATCAGCGAGGCCGGTTCCCCGGCGGAGTTGTAGGCCACCAGGCCGAACGGCCCCAGCTCGACGCGGGCGCCGGATTCGGCGGTCTTCAGCGTGCCGACCAGGCCCACGTCGGCGGACAGGTAGCCGCCCGTGATCTGGTCCGCGATGAGGTTGCCGGTGTAGACGTAGGCGGCCGAGATGTCCGGCCCGGTGATCTGGTGGAGCTGGTCGGAGTCCTGAGTGCCGGCCGGGGCCGCGCCGTCGGCGTCCTGGGCCACCAGCACCACGTAGTAGGTGGTTCCCTGGGCCAGCGGGCTCCCGTCCGGGAGGGCCTTCAGCGTGATGGCCGTGGCGCCCGTGAGCGCGGCCAGCGTGGTCTCGTCCGGCACGAAGTCGGCCACGGTCGAGAGGTGCACCTGGTACGTGACCGGATCGGCGTTCTCGATGCCGGCCCAGCGGACGTGCAGGACGTTGTAGCCGCCGGTCACGTCGGCGTCCGGGGAGTCGGTCGGTGCCAGACCGTCGGTCGGGTCCACGTCCACCGCGTCGCTGATGACCTGGGCCGGCCGGTCCAGCACGTCCACGACGGTCCAGAGCCCCGGCGCACTCTCCGCGATGGAGACGACTTCGCCGCCGTCGGGGTCGCGCTGGCCGACCTCCAGCATGGCGGAGAGCGCGTGCGGCACGGTCACTTTGAGCGCGTCGTCGCCGGGCACCCCCAGGTCCACCAGGGCCAGCTTCGTCTCGGCGTAGGGCTCGACCATCACGGGGGTGTCCACGTCGGCGCCCGTGAAGCCGCTGAGCGGGTCCAGGGCCAGCGTGGAGGCCTCCCAGTCGGCCGCCGTGTAGGCGTAGGTGACGCCGTCGATCTTGACCGTGCCACCGTCCGGGGTGAAGTCGAAGATGTCGTAGACCGCCAGCACGAACGAGTCGGCCACGTACTCCTCAGCCACCAGGGACCCCGCCGGCATCGCGTCCACCGAGAGGACTGCGCCCGTCATTTCCGCCATCAGATCGACCCCTTCCAGTCGGCCCTATTCTCCCCGATCACTTCCGCGTCCGCCTGATCTTGGACTTGTTGGCGGTGCGACGTTCGACATACCCGACCGACGACGACGCGCCGGCCACCAGCGGGATGACGAATTGGTCGAGGCCGAACCGCTGGCTGAAGCGGTCGGTCTGGACGGTCACGGCGTCGTGCTCCTCCAGGAACGGCACCGGGATGGCGTCGAAGCCGACCGAGACGTAGAGCTGGAGGAATCGGGTCAGCTCGGCCTCGGCGCGCTCCTTGCAGTCGGACTCCTTCAGCAGGTCGTTGTCCTCGATCTTCTCCACCAGGTGGCGAGACTTGCCGTTGCGCCCGAGGCTCTGGGCGCTCATCGGATGGTTCTTGTCCGCGTACGCCGTGTGCTGTACGGGGTATTTCGCCCCCTTCGGCACGCCGCCGACCACCCAGACGATGTTCCGTACCTCGTCGGCCTGGTAGTCGATTTCTGGGTCGCTGAGCAGCGTGCCCCCCGTGCCCTGCTTGAAGGTGTAGACCGACCGGGCCAGCGCGGGCCGGCAGACCAGCGTGCCGTTGCCGTCGTAGTAGAGCAGGCGGCCGGCGGCCATCCGCTTGGCCAACGACCACACGTCGGTCTCTCGGGTCACGCCGAAGACGTGGGCGGTCTTCAGCGTCCAGTCGTCGATGTTGAAGCGGGTCTCCCCCGTGATGCTGGACAGCAGGTCCTTGATGATCGCGGTGCGCCGGGTGCCGATCCGGTAGTTCTTCGTCAGCCACGCCGGCCGCTGGGCCAGCCACTCCTTGCCCAGACACTCGACGTTGACCACGGGGCCGGACCGGCTCAGCTTGCTGATGGGGCCGGTGAACACCGGGCAGTCCACCCAATCGTCGAGCAGGCCAGGCGACCGGATGCCGTAGGTGATTCGCAGCATTCGGTCCATGAACAGCGCGGCGTCGTAGGGCGCGTTGGAGTCGAACGGCAGGACCCCCTTCGGATCGAGCAGCTCCAGCGACGCCGACCGAGTGATGTCCCGCGAGGTGTCCACCGTAACCTGGCCGCTCTGGAGCATGTCGGAGACCTCGTCGAGCACCTTGTGGGTGGTGTCCATGACCTGCACCCGAACCCGGAGCTGGTACGACGTGGCGAGCGCCTGGACGTAGGCCGCCGACTCGGTGGCGGTGAGGCCGAGACCGATCATCGTGACCTCCTCAGACCTTCGGCGTGTAGGGCAGGTTGTCCATCTGGAAGTACTCAAATTCGACGGCGTAGGCCCTCTCAGCGTTCGGCAGCGGCCAAATCTGGACGTTGCGGATCACCGCCGGGAAGGTCATCCCCGTGGTGAAAATCCAGACGAGCTGGCCGGCCTCGGCTTTGAGCTGGAGCATGTCGTAACGGAAGCCGTCGGCGCCCCGGTTCGGGTGCACGTACGAGCGCAGCTCCCCGGACATGGAGCCCTGGTAGCCCCGCATGGTCTGGGTGACCAGCACCACGGTCCGGGCGCCCAGCGGCTCGTAGACCTCCGACTTCTCCCCGAACTCGTACGAGCGGTTCTTGTCGTTGACGATCATGACGCGGGGGGAGCCCTCGGCGTCGCCCACCACCCAGGTCCCTCGGAACGTGTTCTTGCTGGTGGCGGTGGGGTTCGCCGCGCTGGCCTTGCCGTTGACCACGGCCTGGACGCTGTAGACGTGGGCCTGGTTCTTGACCGGGAAGCGGTCGGTCCAGGCGTTGTGGATGCCATCCACCCAGGTGTCGTCGTCTGGGTCCAGCCCGGAGGCGATCACGCGGCCGTCGCGGATGATGCTGTAGGAGTCCGGCGCCGTGGCGCGGTCCCACTCGATGCGGTTGCCGGGGTACGGCTCCAGGCCGGCCGCCGTCAGGTTGGTCACGGGGTCGGTGGTGGCGTCGAACTCGTAGGTGAAATACCGCGTGAGCTGGACCCACGGCTTCCCGTTGGCGTTGTACTCCCGATCCACGTCGTCATAGACCCGAACGTCGATCCGATACGTGGCGTCCTTGACCGTGATCAGGCCCGCCGGCACCACGAACCCGTCGGTCGTCGTGCTCTGGGTCCGGGGCCGGCTCCAGATCAGCACGTCCCGGTCGCCGTCGCGCCGGTACAGGCCGAGCTGGTACGACGCCTGGGCGCCGGTGAGCACGGTCCAAGTGATCGGCGGCGTGGGCTCGGTGACGAAGTCGTTCGGGTCCGGCTGGGGGTTCTGAATCTCGATGGTGGGCAGCACTTCGTAACGGAACTCGGCCGGCGCGCTCCAGCCGGACCAGAGCCCGGCGCCGTCCTGCACCCGGACC
>Ga0105028_100073_pt1 | contig 10111 bp, 9 predicted proteins | sample RS_106metaG_FD_91478 | JGI IMG/M metagenome (GOLD analysis project Ga0105028, IMG submission 91478) | Switchgrass associated microbial communities from Austin, Texas, USA, to study host-microbe interactions - RS_106 metaG | ecosystem: Host-associated > Plants > Roots > Rhizosphere | place: USA...
GAACCGGGCTGGGCTTTTTTGGACTCGCGCAAGGCTGAATTTTTCGATAAGTTCGTCGCGCGAAAAAACCTCTTGCTCGGTACCATCGTTCCAACCGAGTGTTGCCAGGAAATTCAGCATCGCCTCTGGCAAAATACCGTCGCGGTCGTAGTCCAGGATGTCTTTGGCGCCGTCGCGTTTGCCGAGTTTTTTCTTGCCATCAATTGCCATGACGAATGGCAGTGTTGCCATGATCGGCGGTACCACCCCGAGTGCATCGTAGAGGTTGAGGTATTTTGGAACGCTTGAGATAAATTCCTGCGAACGAATCACGTGGCTAATTTCCATCTCGGCGTCATCGATGATGTGAGCGAAGTTGTAGGTTGGATAGCCGTCGGACTTCATCAGGATGAAGTCATCAATTGCTTCCGGTCCGGCGGACAAATCTCCCATGACGGCATCAGTCCATGTGTAGGTTTTGGGCGTGGATTTCAGGCGCAGTGGTTGCGTGCCATCCCACGCTGGCGGATTTTCTGGTCGATGGTCACGGTAGAGGAATGGGCGTTTTTCTGACTTGGCTGCCTCGCGAAAGGCTTCCAGCTCCTCTGGGGTATATGGGTCAGCGTAGGCTGCGCCGCTGTCGACGAGTTTTTGTGCCCATTTGCGGTAGAGATCCAGACGTTCTGACTGGCGATACGGAGCGTGTGGACCATTGATGTCGGTGCTCTCATCCCATTCGATACCGACCCATTTCAAACTCTGTTGGATATGCTGCTCGGCACCTTCGACAAAACGGGCCGTATCAGTATCCTCAATGCGTAGGATAAATTGACCATTAGCTTGGCGCGCGAGCAGCCACGCAAAAAGAGCGGTGCGGACACCGCCAACATGTAAAAAGCCAGTTGGGCTAGGAGCAAAACGAGTTCGAACAGATGACATATTTAATTATTTTAACAGAGATACGAGCAAGTCTCCACTTGTTTCCCAACCCCGCCCCATCGCATGCCTCTCTTCGACGGCGCTCGCTTCCCAAAAACGTACGGAGCCGTACGTTTTTGTTAGTGCGCTTCACTCCCCGCGGGTCCTGCCAATCGGTCCGCCCCTAAAAATTTTTGCTAGAAGCAAACAATTTTTGGGCGCTGCCCCGCCGATTGTCACCCACGGCTGGCGCAAGCCAGCTGTCGCTCTGTGTTTCTGCGACCCCTGCGATTGGTGGCGACGCTCTCAAACACCGAGGGCATCGATTTGTATTTTCGTGGGAATAATTGGCGAGGACCACTCCATTTTCCATCCCCTAAAATTACAGAAAATGGAGCGAGCTCCTGTCCGACAGGAGCCGTTCCGCAGCCACCACGAAAATCAAATCGATGCCCATCGTGTGGCTTGAGTCGTGTCGCAGAGTTTTGCCACACTTTTGCGACCCAAAAGTGTGAAACTAACCGCCTGCCTACGGCACGTTACACGAGCGGTAGTGGCGGATATTGAGCCTGGTGGGCTATCTACATACTTCCAGCAATACGGAGAATCTGTTCGCTGGAAAGTGGTGCATCGCCATCGATGCTATAGAAAATGCCTTTGTTGACCCAAGCTGCTTTGTTGTCGAATGTGTAGATGGTCAGGCCGCTTTCTGAGCTAGTGACATATTGGTTATTCGATTTTTTGGCGACGTAGTTGTCCAGGACGGCTTGGGAGTCCCAGTCGCTGGCTTTTTGCTTGATCGTAAAGCGCTGGTTGCCGCCATTAGCCTGGAAATTAATGGTTACTTCACCTGAAGCGTATGCGATCGGCCCGTCAAAGCGGTAACCGTCAGGGCGATATTGCGGGAAGCTGGCATTGACGCCGGCTTGGGCAGCGGCGACGCGGACAGACAGGTTTGGCATGTTCAAATAGGTCAAATAACCACCGAGCAGTACGAGCGCGACGCAGGCTGCGACGACAGACGATACGCGCGGATGGCGTCCAGAGAAAAAGCCGCGTTTTGCCTGGTGGGCTTTGGTGTTCGACCGGGTGTGATCGATCTTGGCCAAGCGTTCGGCGATGAGCTTTTCTTTGCGCTCGCGAGAATCGAGCGATTTGGTTGGTTTAGTGACGTGTGCTGCAGGAGTATGCGGAGCTGCGTGCTGGACTGGGTGAGCTGCTGCTGGTGCTGCTTGCGCAGCTTCACGGCGCTGCGGGTGCGGCGCGAATTTGGAGATCATATCGGATTTTGCCACGTGTCCTACGGCAGGCTTGCGGCGCATGCTGTCGACATGGGTAGTGGCAGGTTTTTTGAGTGCTTCACGCCTGAGCGTTTGGCTTTTCTGTACAGTTCGGTGAACGTTTACGGCAGTGTGACGAGGTTTTTGGGGTGCACGGACGGTGCCAACGGATACGGATGGGCCGATGTCGGAAAAGGCTTTGTGGGGTTTCGGCTTTGAGCTCTCTGGTCGCGGAGACGGAGCATCGGGCGCAGCCACCGGCAAGCCGCTGACGGCGTCATATAATTTGCCGTTGATGACGATTGTGTTTCTACCCCGCATAATGTTCTACAACAGAATTTTTTCGTTTAATTTTCTTACTACTTATCCTATCACTACCTGGGTATTGCGCAAGTGTTTTATTCACCCACACCTCTTCGCCAGCTAGCCTGTTTCTGGCGGAGCCAGAACCCGCTAGCCTCTTGGCGTCATACGCGATTTTCTGCTCCGGTACTCCCTCACCGTACTTTTGTGTACGGCTCGGTCCGTTCCTCGCAGAGAAATCACGTCTGACGCACAAGCGAAGAGGTGTGGATTCAAGCGGCAAGGTGTATACTAAACATCAATAAAGCGTCAAAATATAAAAGACATGCAAGACAATTCCCCAAACAAAAAACGCCGGGCGACGGCGGTCAGATTTTTTACCTACGGCGTGATGACGATCGCGACGATCGCTATTTCGATCGTGTGTATCCTGTTGGTGCTCGGGTATCGCTTTGATTTTTCACACCAGACGGTGTCGCAAGGCGCGCTGGTTCAATACCGCAGTTTCCCCGAGGGCGCGCGGATTACTTTTGACGGCCAGTTGCTCTCGTTCTTGACCCCGGGCAAACGCAATGTCGATGCCGGTAAACACACGGCTGTCTACCAGTTAAAGGATTACCGTGAGTGGTCAAAAACACTTACTGTCAAAGCCGGCGAGCTGCGTTGGTTGAACTACGCCCGCCTGATTCCGCAAAGTATTACGACGACGACCGTCAAAGAATTCCCTGTGGTAACGAGCAATATTCCTTCGCCGGATCGGAAATGGATGGCGATTTGGGGCGCTGCTGATAAACCCGAAGTGACAATTGCTGACCTGCGCGATAGCAAGTCGCCGAAGCTATCGACCATTGCCCTGCCTGCCGGTTCATATACGGAAGTCGCGGGACAGCCGCACAGCTTTACGCTAGAGGAGTGGGACTTTGCCGGCCGCTTTATGCTGGTCCGTCATGTCGTGGGCGACAAGACGGAGTTTTTGCGACTCGACAGGACGCGGCCGCAGGAGGTCCAAAACGTAACGGCCCTGCTGAACGTACCGATCAGTGAATTGCATTTTTCGGGTACCAGCGGCGAAGTTTTCTACGGCGTCCAGGGCACGGACATCCGTAAATTTGATATCAACGCCAAGACTATCTCTAGCCCGGTGGCGAGCGTCGTGCAGGACTTTAATTTGTATAAAACCAACAGCCTGGGCTATGTTCGCGACGACGGCGACAAGCGGATTGTCGGCGTGAATATTGACGGTGAAAAAGCTGCGGTGCGCAGCTATGACATCACTGAACCGGTCCTGACCGACCTGTCGAGCTATTTCAGCCACTACTACGTTGCGATTGCGCGTGGCACCCGGGTTGATGTCGTCAAAGACCCAATCGGCCCTGCTCCTGATGCTCGCAAGACTGTTGCATCATTCCAGGTGCCGGTGGGTGCCAAATGGCTGCAGTTCTCGAACAATGGCCGTTTCGTCGTCGCTGGCAGCGGCTCGCAGTTTGTGACCTACGATTTGGAAACCAAAGAGACTTTTTCGGTGAACCTGCCGGGCAGCGGTACGCCTGAGAAGCCATTGCAGTGGCTGGACGACTACTACCTGGTGTCATCCCCTGATAAAAACCTGCGCCTGAGCGAGTTTGATGGTGCAAACCAGCAGGTTATCACTGATGTTGAGCCCGGTACGAATGTGACATTGACCGAAGACGGCAAAGCGCTCCTGAGTATCGCTCGGACCTCTCGCGGGTTTGTTCTGCAATCGTCGAAGATGGTGGTTGAGAACTAATAGTTTCCGGCACTCGCCAGCGTGGGTCCTTGTCTCTCACCCCGCCCCCCAGCGCCCACACCTTCCCGCAGACCCGCTCAAACCTCCAATGGAAAGAGCTGTAGCTTATCGGTTTGAGCTTGCCCCAGGTGGGGCAAGCCTGCAAGGAGGGGTATGGTTGCCTGGGGACGGCTGGCGCAAGCCAGCCAGCCCTGCGATTTCCCGTGATCCAGGTGAGCTCTACAGCCCGAATAACCGTTCAAATAGTGTCGGTGAGTTTCCTGGAATAGCTGTCGAATTACCGGATGGTTTTTCCTCTGTGGCAGCGCTGGCGTTGTCAGGGTCGGGGCTGACTTGTTCGGCGATGACGACCAGGCGTTTGAGCGCTGTTCCCGGAGGTGTGCAGGTGACAAGTGTGGCGAGCGGTTTGCCATTGTTGATGACGAGCGTGCTGACTTCGGTCGGGTCGATGATCTTTTTCTCGGTGACGTTGTAGGTGTAGCGCGTGCCCTGATAGTTCAGGTAGAACGTATCGCCAACATTCAGCTTGTCGAGCTGTACAAAGACGAATTTGTAGGCGCCGTCGTCAAAGACGTCGTTTGACGAATGTCCCAGGATGACGGTATTGCCTTTTTGGCCCGGCAGGCTGTTTGCGCCAGGAATCGGATAGTGGACCACGCCGCCTTTTAACTTTTCCTGCACAACTTCCTCGGCAATGGATGGCACATCGTAGACGACCGGCGCGTCAACGTTGATTTTCGGAATGATGAGTTTGGGTTCGGCGCTGACTTTGGTGCTGGTGGTCGGGTCAACGATTAGGTTCGCCGGATTGATTGAGCCGGGACTGACGTAGGCTTTGACCTGGGCGATGATCAGGCGGTTGTATTGCAGGATGCCAAAGATGAGCGCGACGCTCAGGGCCATAGCGATCGGCATAAAGTGGCGCGAACGGCGGACTTTGCCGGAGTGTTCACGGATTTTGGATACCAGATTGTCGCGCAGTTCGCTGACAGCTTGGTCGCGCGTCACTGTTTCGTTTGGCTCCGGCTCGCCAGCGGTGACGAGGCCCGGCTGTGGCTGTGTAACCGCGCGGTGTTCCCCGGCGAGCTGCTGCTGGCGTTTTTTCATCTGCGCCATGTAGTAGCGTTCGTAATATTGCTGATAATATTTTTGCCACTGGTTGTGGTAGTTTTTCCAGTGATCGGCGTTGAACGCGTTGTGGTCGGCTTTTTCGGAATGAGTCTGGTGATAAGGATTCGCTGCCTGGGTGGACTGGTCTTCGGCCTTTTTCTCGGCCGTCTCCTGTTGGTTGTAGAGCTGGTCGATCTGTTGGCGCATTAATTTGGCCGCGGCATCTCTGTCGGGAGGAGCGACTCGGTGGCTGCTATCGCGAGCAGGTACCGATACCCTACGGTCGTCATTTGGCTTCTGTGGATCCATATTTATAGAATAACTCTGGTAGAATTCTCATCTATTATTGTACAATTGTTACCGTTGTACTCCAAGGTGGAGGTGTGCATGGACTTCATATGATGGGCGAGTGGCGGAACTGGTATACGCGCACGACTCAAAATCGTGTACCGAAAGGTGTGAGGGTTCGATTCCCTCCTCGCCCACCACATGCAGTTCAAAAGCTAAAATTATCTAGAAATGAAAAAATCCGGGTGGGGAGCGCGCCATTGCGCCCCCGCCCGGTGTTCCGCGTACTGCTGTTGGCTATCGTTGCCAACGTCTGTTGATGCCCTTCACCACCCAAGGGCGGTAAGTGAGGCTCAACCAGCGAAGAGTCTTTCGCGACAGAGGAACCAAATTTCTGAGCCCACCACTTCTTCCTCTTTGGTTTGGCGACCGGTGGCTGATTCCCGGCATTTCATTGCCTCCAATCCAGACAAGTACGGGCGTGCCTCTGAGAATCTCTCAACAAAGGTGATTCTACTATCACAGGTTGTATGCCTACGGTCAATACTAGCGTCTATTTTAGGCGGCAACTGTAGCTTTTTCATCAATATGTTGTTGGAGGAATTCTCCGGCGCTTCGGAGAACCTGGATGCTTGGTCCGCTGTTGCGGTTGCGCTGCGTGTCACGGATGGCACCGATCAGGAAGTTATCGCGAGCCGAGCCGACCTTGCCGCCGTGTTTTGAGCGTACTTTGTCGAGGATGTCTTGTAGGACGACGTAGACAATCGAGCGGTCGTACGTATTGCGTCCCCGCCAATTCCCGTAGCGTCTGCGACGTTTCACCTCAATTCTGACCCTGCCAAAACTTCTGAGTTGGTAACCATCGTGGTTAAAGGCTACCAGATGGCCTCGGGCGTGGCCTTCACGGTGTGATGTGGGATAGATAACAAGCTCAGGGTCCTCTGACAGGCGTGCGTTATTAAGTGAGAGCCACTGAACCGTTTGTTCAGCTATAAAGCCGCGGACCAGGCCATCGAATTCCTGTGGAAGATCGGGGTTTTCGTCGATCGCAACTATGAGTGCGCCGATATTCTGTCGGGTCTCGTATAGGGCTTGCGGTGTTACGGGGAGCCCGCCTGCGAGAGTGCGGAATATGCCTTCATAATTCTTGAGCGAAGCGGCTTGGAACGTCTCGTCGAGAAACTGCTCATCGATACTGCGTTTGTCGGGATTTCTCAGGATAGTGTCGGCGGTAGCGAACGCCTCGTCTAGCATATCTTCTCGGTGCTGGGCGTACAGTGGCGTGTCGTTTGAAAGTGCCTGCTCCAGGCAGGCCCATGCGTGCGGCATAGACTGGTCGCCCCCATTGAGTCGGTTCTGATCGAGAATTTCGGACAGCGCGAGCACACAAAGCTCTTGGGGCGTGAGGCGGGGATTGTCATTTTCTATGAGCCCCTTGCATTCCGATCCCTCGAAATTGCCGCTGCAAACGCCGCAGCCCTGCCGTATCTCCCCCTCCGTCATGTCAGTAGTGTACTGAGCGAGTTTGCTTTTTGGCAATACTAGTTGCTAATAATGCTTGTTGTAATTGTTTCAAAGGGTTTGTCGGGGTTCCAGAGCAAATAGCAAGCTGCGCGAGTGGCGGTCGTGCCCCGCCAGATTGCCATCGGCTCATCAAACGGCGTAGTGCTAACTTGCCCGTCGTGGGCGACGACGATCTGTGATTGGTGGAATGTCACGATGGTGACGGGATAGGTCACGGTAAATTTGTGCAGTGCCTCGACGAGCTGCATTAGCTGCATGCTGAAACTGAGGATTTTTGGATAGTAGACGCTCTGGAAGAGTTTTTGTAACTGGGCAAATGACAGAACCAGGGTCGTTTTGGGCCGTTCGACCATTTTTTGGGCCGCAGGTTTTAGCAGGTCGGCGGCGTCGCGGGTGATGACCAAGTGCCCACTGAAATTACCGAGCATGGTTTCGAACGCAATGGCGGTTTCACTATTGCGGCCGGAGTCGCCGATGAGCAAACAGACATCCGCCCATGCGCAGGCGGCGTTTAGCTCGGGCAAGGCTTCGCGGCTGAAACCGCCGGAGATGTTACTGGGAACGAAAACAGTACCAGTGATGACAGGCGGGATGGATTTTTTCAGAGCTTCGGGCAGGATGGCGCGGACTTGCCCAGCGCCGAGCTGGGTTGCGGTATTGTAGGCTTCTCCGACAGCGACAAATCCCAATTTGTTGCCGCCGATGACAGCTAATTTTCCGGCACGGGTTTTTTGCTCCGGCCGTGACCATTCGATATCGGGAAAAAGTGGCTGCTCAGCTTGTTTTTGCCAGTACGAGAGATCCATAGCCTACAGTTTAGGCTGCCGGGCGCTCTTGGGGCAACTCTTCGACAACGCGTACGTCATGCGTGAGGAGTTTGTCATTGATGTCAAAGGTGAATTTGCCGGTGACTTTGTCGCCGTTTAACACTTGCGGCAGCCAGAATTCGTCATCGTCCCACATGTCGGCGTACGGGATGTCTTCGGTGTCGAACCACTTTGGCATCATTTCCTCGGATTCAACTGGTTCGCCGTCCCATTCATTGGTGACGTACGCCAGGACGTACATGTGCCATGGGTCGTCGGTTTCGGCATCTTGGACGAAGTCTAGTTCGGCGACCTGGCGCCAGCTTTTTGGTGTAACGCCGATTTCTTCCTGGCATTCGCGTACCAGGGCTTGTTCGACTGACTCGCCTGCCTCAATTTTGCCGCCGACGCCGTTCCATTTGCCCATGCCAAAGCCGCGCTTTTTCATGGCGAGCAGGATTTGGTCGTCGCTTTTTAGGAATAATAGCGTGCGTCGGATATCGGGGTGGGTTTGGGCTGTCATGTTTTTCCTCTATTTATGGTAGCTATTGGCAACTCTAAACATTTCTTCGGCGGTGTCACGGACGAGTTCGTCGCTGAGTGGTTCGACATGTTCACCTCGGGCGAATCTCTGGATGCGATCCACGTTTTCAGGAGTATGGTCGTGGTCGTTGATGATAACTAAGTGGTCGAGGGTGTTGGCAAGATTGGCGGTACGTGCCAACTGGTTGGCGAGTGACCACCGAACGCTGTGTTCGGCCTCTGTCAAACTATCGACGATGTAGCGCTCACTTTGATTATGAAACCGCTTTTTTATGTGCTCGAGCCACTGATTACCGGGCGACAGAATACTGATGATTTTAACTTCTTTGAAGCCTTTGTTTCCGAGCATCGGAATGGCATCGAACCAAATATCTTTGACGTTAATGTCATCGGGTTTGAAATGCGAAGCGCGCGTCGCGTAGATCAGATCCGGTAAATGGACACCGTACTGGATATATTCGCGGTCTTTAATTGCCTGCAGCATCCGTTCGGCTGTGTCGTAAGTGGTCAGAGCGGGATCGTCATCCGCGCGAGGTTCGCGATTGGTTTCCCCACCGACCACATGAAGCCCGGATGCGCGCATTAGGTGGTTTTTGCCGGCACCCCTTGCACCGACAACTGCCAGTAATGTCGCACCGGCAATCTTGGCACGTTCAATGTCGTTGGCCTGGTACTCGGCCTGTTGTTCGTAGGCTTGTTGGAGCCGCTGCTCTATGCTCATGCGTCCAGCTCAATACTCACCGGACAGTGGTCGGAGCCCATGACATCGGCGTGGATTTGGGCGTCGGTGATTTTTCGAGCGATGTCCTTGCTCGCGAGCCAGTAATCGATACGCCATCCGACGTTGTTGGCGCGAGCGTTTGCCCAAGCGGTCCACCAGGTATAGGCGCCGGTTTTGTCCGGGTATTTGGCGCGGAAGGTGTCGACGAAACCTGCGGAGATGAAGTTGTCCATGCCGCCACGTTCTTCGACAGTGAAACCGGCGCTGCGGACGTTGTCTTTGGGTCGGGCGAGGTCGATTTCAGTATGAGCGACATTTAAGTCACCACAGACCAGGACTGGTTTCGTTTTCTCAAGCTCCTGCAGGTGCTCTAGAAACGCCGGGTCCCACTGTTTCTGGCGAAGTCCGAGCCGCTCGAGGCTGCGTTTTGAATTAGGTGTGTAGACGGTCACCACCCAGAATTTGTCGAATTCTGCTGAGATGACACGGCCCTCTTTGCTCGGGTCGCCGTAGCCATCGCTTTCCAGGCCATGTTTTTTGGCAATTTCGTCGGCAAAGCCGTTGATAACGGACAGCGGCTTTACTTTGGTAAAGATTGCGGTGCCGGAGTAGCCCTTTTTCTCGGCGCTGTTCCAGTATTCCTCGTACCCCGCCATGTCGTAGACGGCTTGTCCCTGTTGGGCTTTAGTCTCCTGCAAACACAGGATGTCGGGTTGATGTTCGGCCACAAATTTTTGGAAAGCGCCTTTGTTGATGACGGCGCGGATTCCGTTGACGTTCCAGGAATATAATTTCATGTTTCTAGTATAACAAGGAGCTCACGCAGGAATTTATTCCGAGTAAGCGACGCAGGTATATTTCTAATATATAC
>Ga0105028_100074_pt1 | contig 10083 bp, 11 predicted proteins | sample RS_106metaG_FD_91478 | JGI IMG/M metagenome (GOLD analysis project Ga0105028, IMG submission 91478) | Switchgrass associated microbial communities from Austin, Texas, USA, to study host-microbe interactions - RS_106 metaG | ecosystem: Host-associated > Plants > Roots > Rhizosphere | place: USA...
AGATCCCGACAGCCTTGAGCGTGCTACGCCCCATTCTGAACTCGCCCGACGTTATACAAAAGGTATCGCCGCTCAAGCGCTCAAGTCATATTTTAAAGAAAACGGCTTACGTGAAACTGTTAAAAAAGCTCGTTCTGCTCATAAAACACTAGTTAAACAAGGCCGGTGGCCGCGTAAAGTGAACAGTTCACAACCCCCTATTAAAAAGATATTTTCGCAAGGATCTGATATAGACGACAATTATCCAATTTTATTTGGGCTTAAGGAATTGAGACATACTGAGCGTATCGCGCCCTACCTCGACCAACACGAAGCCCGTACTTCTGAGCCGGTTCTCCTGGAGGATTGCTCTTACATTGAAGTGCCTCGTAGTAAGGTTGAGGAAATTAAGGCCCTTTTGAGCGAACATTCCGTTACTATAGCTGTTGTTGCAACTGAGGACGTAGAAAAATACGAAGCAGAGATATAATACAGACATGAAAAGACTGGTTTTTGGCATCTTTGCCCATCCCGATGACGCGGCGTTTGGCCCGAGCGGGACACTCCATCTTGCAGTTAAGAATGGCGCTGATGTCCATCTCGTCTGCGCGACGCGTGGGGGTGGCGGGACGAATCCGGATAATCTCGACGACCTGGCAGCCGTCCGAGAGGCAGAGGAAAAACACGCGGCTGAATTAATTGGGGTAAGTTCCCTGGAGTTCTTAGGATACGAGGACGGCCAGCTTTGTAACCGGACCTACCTCGAGATTGCCAACAAAGTCATTGAGCACATCCGTAGTGTCACCAATTCATACGATGATAGTGTTGAGATTACGCTGATCACCTTCGATCCAAATGGCCTGACCGGTCATATCGATCACATCACGATGGCGCAGATTGCGACGTACGCCTATCTAAAGTTACGTGATGACTACACAATCAAGCTCAAATACTTCTGTCTTGATGAAGGTGCGTCACCAGCTGCCAACACGAACTGGATTTACATGCCAAAAGGCCGCTCACAGGCGGAAATTGACGAACAGATTGACGCGAGTTCAGTCAAAGACCAGAAAATCGCTATCATCAAAGCCCATCACAGCCAGCGCCATGACGGTGAGACGCATCTCGCACGCGGCGAGGCGTTATTTACTGAGCATTTTCTCTTCTACAAAGACTAGATTTATTGGCCAGGTAACTTGAACTGTCCCGGATCATTCGTCACTGGTGCGGCTGGATCGGGCTGAGATACTGGTGGTTCCGTTGGGGTGCCGAACACTGGCGGTGGCGTCGATGGCGCGGCCATATCGCCAGGTAATGGAGGAAGCGTTGAGAAATCTGGCAATGGTGGTGGCGGTGGCAGTGGAACTGCCGCTGGATCCGCCGGTGGTGGCGTAACAACTGGCGCTGGTGCCGTCGGCTCCGTAGCGATTACCGGATCATCATGCAATGGCGTAATTGAAAGCGGCTGTGCCCCGGCCGCAACTAATGGTTCACTTGCTTGGTTAAATGGCATTGAATCAAGTGCTGCGCTCACAGCTGCACGGGCATCATTAACCGGATTGCCAGCTGCCGCGCTATGAGCCTGAGCTTCCAGTTCGGAAAGCGTCGGCGCACTTGTACTTGGCGCTGCGACCGGTTGGGGCGTAGTGCCCGCCGGAGGTATCGATAACGGTTGAATCGTTGGTCCATGCGTATCAATTGCTTCGTAATGAAGTGGCGCGCCTGGATCACTCTTTGGCGGTTCCGCGAACGGATCAACACTGGCCGGTTCTTCCCCTGTCGCACCTGGTGATGCTGCATTCAGCGGCGCCTGTGGTGTACTTGGACCGTCATGGCTCAGAAGTGTCCGGTTACGAGTCAGTCGGTCTTCGCGCTCTTTGGCCTCATGGGCTTCGTCAGTGGTCGCATTGAGCGTGCCACCGAACATCGGTTCGTCTGGTGCATCATTATTTGAACCGCTGGTGCGCCAATCAGGCCGTGACGACATGTCACCGGCCGGCTGACTGGCAGCGGCTTGCTCCATTTCCTGGCTCGCGGCAGCGATATCTTTCTTCAAATCTTCAACCGACAAGGTTGGCGCTACGGCCGTAGCCGTGTCAGTCGTTTTGTCGAGCTGCTCCTCGGCGGAATCAGCCAATTCTTCGGCTTTTTCCGTCGCCTGCTCTGATTCTGACGGTTGTTCATGCTCAATCGTCATCTCGCCATCCGGTTTTGGCCGCTCAACCGGCACTTCATCACGTGCTAGTTTTTCGCTAGAGCCTTCTTCCAGCTTCTTTGAGCCGTCAGGTGAAACAGCCGCTTGCGGTGGTGCCTGCGGAGGCAGGACGTTACCCTCTTCAAGCTTTGTCGCAATCAATTGCTGGTTCGCGCCAGCCGCCATCAGTTGCGCTGCCATTGTCATGACTTTCGGACTGGTTTTGGTGTTGGAGAAGCGTTCAGTCGCCGAGACAATACCGGTCAACAGTGCCGTCGCAATCTGTTCATCCAGGATGCCGGATTGGAGTGATTCGCTCAGGCTGACGAGCATTTCACAGAAACTGCCGGCACCTGAATCAGTCCAATCAATCGTGCCGAGATTACTCTTGTGTTCATCAGCATTAATCGTCGCAACGGTTGCATCGTGTAGGATTCGGCCATGTGCCGTGATCGCCGTATCAAGGTCCTCTTTTTTCTCGACACCCAGCGCAATAATCAGCTCAACGTTGAAATCACCTTGCGAAAACGCCAGGTCTTTTTCTGAGATAACAGTCCGGTATGGAGTAATGAAAATCCGCACCACGTCGTCTTCGACTTTGTAGCGCAAACGGTCAGCCTTTTCCTTATCCAAAGCAATGATGAAGTCTCGCAGTGAATCAACAGTGCCCTCGAATGTCTTCTCAGGGTTCAAAAACTCAATCGCTGGCGGAATTTTGCCGCTAAACACCGCCGTGGCGTGCTTGTCGAGCTTGTTCAGCATCACCGTCAACGCCAGGGCAGCGCTCAACTCATCAACGCTCGGATCACGGCTAACCGTAATCAGGATATTGGTGACGTTTTTGATGCGCTCGCTCAAGAGCTGTTTTGGCGCTGGGCCAGTGCTGTCTTGCATGGTGTTTTTGTCTCGTTTTTGGTGTTTTGAAACCTTGAGGTCACTGTAACACAAGCATAACTGCAATGCAAGCATCAGTAGCCCTTTACTTCGCCTCTGTTTTACGGTATAGTCAAGTGTTGAATTATTCAAAAAACTATAAGAGGTTACGAAATTCCATGCCAATCATCAAATCAGCTATTAAGCGTGTTAAGCAGGCCGCAAAGCGCCGCGACCTTAATGTTGCCACCAAAAAGCAACTGAAAAGCGCCGTTAAAGCCTTCCTCGCCAAGCCATCAGCGAAGGGTCTGAGCGAAGTCCAAAGCGCACTCGACACTGCAGTTAAGAAAAACGTACTCGAGAAGAACACCGCTGCCCGCCGCAAGGCTCAGTTCGCTCGTGTTGCCAAAGAAGCTGGCGTCAAACCAGCTGCAAGCGCCAAGAAGCCAGCCGCAAAACCTGCCGCCAAGGCCGCTGCACCTGCAAAGAAAGCAACTGCCGCTAAAGCCCCAGCTAAGAAGCCGGCTGCAGCCAAGAAAGCACCTGCGAAAAAACCAGCTGCTAAAAAAGCAGCAACTAAATAAGTTCTTGCCTCACAATAAAACATCGCCGCGATTTCAAGCGGCGATGTTTTTTAGTGCGGCTGTAATCAGCGTCCACGGTTCAGCACCGCTTGATTTGAGCTGCATATCACACGTGGCGACCGTTTCCGCTAAGCGGGCGGTCTGCGCGGGACCTAATTTCCGTACCAACGTCGCGGTTTTGCGAACGACAAACGGATGAAGTGCTGTTTCCTTGGCGACCGCGTCCGCCGGACGATTGCCGGCTGCAGCTACGACGACGAGCGCATAGACTTGGTTTGCAAGCAGGCCGAAGAACCGGTACGGATCTTCGTTGGCTTTGACTCCTGCAAGGAGCTCATCAATGCCCTCTTTCCGTCCCGACAGCGCCGCATCCAGCAATTCAAACGCACTGGCCTGCGGATGCGGGATCAGGACATCGCGGATAAGCTCGCGCGTCATTGGCTGGCCACTGAGCGCTAATTTCTGGACGTTGTTACGTAGTTGCCACTGGTCGGCGCCGGCATAGTCAATGATATAGCGGACCAGTTCAGCTGATAATTCAATTCCCGCTTCGCGCGCCTCGGTCTGCAGCCAGCCGATCAGTGCCGGTCCATCAAGCAGCTTCGCCGTCACGATGTCACCGTTTTTGTGCAGCCACTTGTATAATTTTGTCCGTTTATCAGCTTTGGGTGCAACCAGCACCACCTCAGTTGACTCCCCTACTTCTGGCAGATATTCTGCCAATTTTTCCCATGTATCCTTGATGGCATCAGCACTGTCGATCACGACTAATCGCTCCGGCGCAAACAAATTAGCACCCAGCAAAAGTTGCGGCAATTCGTCGCGACTCACGGCTGTCCCATCGACGACCGTCACCCCGTCGGCACTATGCCGCCTAGTGAAATCAAAAATTGCACGCTCTCTCGCAGCGCGAATCTCAAAATCATTCTCCCCGGTCAGCAGCTGGATCATTCTCTCTATTCTACCTGACAATGCGGGCAAATATGCGTCCCGCGGCCGGCAACGCGGAGCTTTTCAATGGTTGTCCCGCAACGGTTACACGGTTTTCCTTCACGGCGGAAGACATTGGCAAATTGCATGTAACTGCCTTTGTTCCCTTCCGCATCGCGGTAGGTGTGATTGGATGAGCCGCCTTTTTCAATTGATAGGTTCATAACCTCACGGACGGCGTGATAAAGCTTCTCAAATTCCTGGTCAGTAATCGTATTCACCAGACGCCTCGGATGGATTTTCGCACCCCATAACGCCTCATCGGCATAGATATTTCCCACACCTGCGACGACCGTCTGGTCAAGCAAAGCGGCCTTGATATTGGTCCTCGCTCGGCGGGCAAATCGTTCCCGGAATGCCTCGGCAGTGAAATCATCTTCCAGCGGTTCCGGGCCGACACGTTTCATAAAGTCAATGTTTGGTACCTCAATTGTCGGATACAATTTCACCCAGCCGAATTTACGCTGGTCGTTGAAAAACAGCTTTGTCTTATCGTCAAACGTGAATTCCACCCGGGTTGATTTATCCGGTAAATCATTCACAAAACTATCACTCGGATGTCCCGCGCCCCACCGCTCCGAACCAACAAATACCAGTTGGCCGGTCATTTTCAGATGGATCACTAGCGTGTAGTTGCTATCTAAATCAACCAATAACACCTTGGCGCGGCGGCGCACGTCAATAATCCGGCCGCCGATCAGGAACTCCTGGACATCCGCTCCCGTATTCGGAAAGCTCTTCGATGTATCATGGGTAACTTCGGCAATTTGCTTACCAACAATCAGCCGCAACAGGCCACGCTTAACTGTCTCTACTTCAGGCAATTCAGGCATATATCCCTATTATACGGTTAAATCACGAACGTCAGCACAATCAGGATCAGGCCAAGGGCACGCAGACCGAATATAAGCCGTTTTTTGGTAAACCAGTGCTTTGAGGTGCTTCTCTCGCGCGTATAGACGACCGCACCCAGTCGGCGCCGGCGAAGCGAAAACAGCCAGCCGGCAATGTACGACGCCAGCAACGCCAGGCCAATGCCGGCGATCAGGAACGAAACACGGAACGGATTTTTCCAGGCCGCTTCGCTGCTGCGCTGATCAAAATCAAACGCACGGGCGAATGATTTCCAGGCATCATCAAAAATACTCAATCCGCCCGAATCCACGGGCGTGAGCGGTGTGACATTATTTCCTACCCCAACCCCGCCGCCAGGCGGATTATCCCCACCGTCATCAGGCGATTCAACCGGTGGCGAATACGTGATCACCAACGTATCCGTTGCATCCGCTACGTTACAGGCGTCAATTGCAGTCAACTCAATCGTCGACGTACCAGGTGCCAAGATAATTTGGGCCTGGAAACTGGTTGCGGCCGGATTCAGCGCAATCGTACCGTTGTACTGCCCATTCACCCGTTCTTCAATCTGACTGGCATTTGCCACCGTGCCGCTAATCGTCAACTGCGGTTGCGACACCACCGTATCGCTGGCAGGTGAATCAATTGATATGGCAGCACCGGTTACGCCATCACAAATTAAGGCATAGACATTGGTACCCTTTACCTTTTTAGGGTCAGCCGCAAGGGTGACTTGCGTCTGAACACCCGCTAAGATAAGCGCTGCGATCAAGCAACTGAGAACGACGCGAAACGCATTACGCTTTTTTGCGGCGGCGAGCGATACCATAGATAACTGCTCCGATTACGACAAGTGCAATAACGGCCAGTAACCAGCGCGGGACAAGCAGTACCAAACCACTATCCGTTTGCTTTTTATCAAGGAATTGGGATGTCACTTCAACGTTAAACAAACCAAACCAAGGCGAATTCGTCCATTCCAGTGGGATTGCCCGGGTGGTTGACGGTAGTACCGCATTCTCTTTTTTCTGCTGGTGCTTTGCGTTACCGAAGATATCCTTCACAGTTAACGTCGAGGTGACGACAAAATCCGCATTGCCAGTATTTTTCACTCGGGTAGTTGCGCTCAAGGGTGAGCGGTGTTGCAGGAACGGAATCGACGTCCCTAGCTTTTCCCCGCCGATTTGGTACGTACCGTTGACGGTCGCATACAGGATCATACCGACGCGTTTCTTGCGCACGACGGCTGATTGCCCGCCGTCTTTGGGTTGTGTTTCGACAAAAACAACGCCGAAATGTCCGCCTGGTGCTGCATTACTTGGAACACGCATCGTGTACGGGATCTCAATTGATTTGCCTGGTTCGAGCTGGTAACGTGCCTGGTCAAACGACACCCACTTGTATGCATCGGCATTGCCCTGCGTTTCGGTGAAGGATGGGTCGTATTTTTCGTTTGTCACGCTGTATGGTCGCGTGTATACAACAAAATCAAAGGCAATATTGCCATCATTGATGACAGTGAATTTATCTTCTCTCGCCTCGCCAGCATTAATCTCATACCGCTTATTAACCGGTGAGAGAGCGATGCTCTCCCGCTCATCCGTTGTCTCAGCGGCATTTACTGGCGCTACCGTGACAACAGCAAACAAGGCAATAAACAACCCCGCTAGAGTCACTTTTCCAAGCGTCTTCAATCCAACCATCGGGTCTGAGCCTAGTTAGTCGTTGCCGTGTAGGTGACGATGTCTGAATAGGTACCGTTTGGCTTGCTAGAGTCAACTTTCACGCCATACCACACCGTCGTTACATCATTCGTTGCAACGGCCGCGGTTGTTTTGAGGGTATTTGGTGCTGCAGAGCTTGGCACACCCGCCCATGTCGACGTACTTGAACCCGCGCTTGTTTCAGCCGAATAAGATGGGTCAAATCCACCAACGCCTGCAACCGCATAACCCCAAGTGTTCGTAGCGAGTGCCGTAGGTGCCGCTTGCGTACCTGCATGAGCAGCGATCGTGTCACTTCCCTTTACCAGAGTCGTCGTAGTGTCTTGGTCTGAGAAAGTGAGTGTATACCCAGCTGTGTTGTTCGTGTTGACCGTTACCGTATCGGAAGCGCTACTCACTACCCCGCCTGAGGTTGGCGTAAGGTTAATAGTGACGGTCCCGGAAGTCGTAATCGTAATAGTTGATCCGACGACAGCGTTAATCGTCGTGTTCGCGGTTGCGGCAGAGGTAATGACAGGAGATGCAACAGCGCCAACGACAGCAACCGCTACTGCGGCAGTGATGATTTGGCGTGATTTGGTTTTCATCTTATCCCTTGTTGTGTGTTTTACTTTACGTTAATGATAGAGAATCGTTGGCTTCATTTTCCCCCATCAAACTGCTTATGTCAACAGGTATTTCAGTTGGTTTTCAGGATTACGTGCAGTTGTTTCATGCACGCTTCATTGTTTTCAAACAGAATCCCCTTCATCCCGGCGATGTCCGCCCCCGCCACGTTATCAGCAATGTCATCAATCATGACGCAGTCCGTCGCGTCAACACCGAGCCTTTCGGCGCAGATCGCATAAATCTCCGGGCTCGGTTTCGTCACCCCTTCTTCGCCGGAAAGCACTACCACATCAAACAATTGCCTAATACCGTATTTCGCAAAAAAATCTTCCAGCCAGCCGCGGCCGACATTACTGAGCATGCCAATTTTGTACGCACCCTTCAGTTGTTTGACCTGCTCTATTAACCCCCCGTTGAGGTGGTGTTCACTATTAATAAAATCCTCGAGGGAGGTCGTGCTCTCACCGGTTATTTGGCTTAAGCCCGTGAGATACGTCGCTTTATCAATCCAGCCGTGATCAGATTGGCGGCCAAGATCACGTATTTCTTGCGATAATTCAGGATAGCGTTGCGCCAGCGAAAGATGACTGTCGATGTAGAGGACACCATAACAGTCAAATATGATCGCTTTTGTCATCGGTTGTCGCCTGAGCCGGTCAGCACACCGCGCTCTTTGCGGCTGGCTAGCTTCTCAATATTCGTTCGTGCCACGTCGTCGAAACTGATATCAAGATAGTTCGCGAGTACCGCCGCATACCACATCACATCGCCGATTTCTTTTTTCAAATCGTCTTTATCAAGCAAATCGAGATTGGTGCCATTGTCACGGACGAGCTTCTTTACTTTCTCGGCAATCTCACCCGACTCCCCGACAAGACCGAGTACAAGATGAACAAATTCATCCTGTGCATCTTTTGGGCGGGCTGTCCGCATCGCGGCTTTTTGGTATTCATCAAATGTCATACTTTGCTCCTTAGACTTCTCCCCAATTTTACCTTACGTCTAATACTTTAATGCTACAGGTTCTAGTCGGATATTGCGACGGACGCGATGATTTCATGAAGTGATCGGCCGAGCGCCGCAGTATTTTCAAACGAAAAGTTTGTGACGGTGCCGTACGTCTCTTCATCAATGCGCCACAACACTACCCTCACCCGCTCGTTATCGTGCCCGTTGACGACCACGCAATACCCAGCCAGATCTGCCGCGCCTGCTTGCTCTGTAGTCATTCGTCCTTCACGAACCAACTGTTTGAGTCGATAGTAGTACGACGAGTGAGTTTTGCAATCAATATTGATAGATTTACCGGTGAGTGGATCGGCAATAATCATATCGACGCCCTTGGCGTCCTCGGCCCGACTCGTCATCGTAGCACTGAAGCCCTCCTTTATTGCCCCGCGGAATACGGCAATTTCCCGACTCAAGCCATGAACAATCGCCTCGTACTGCTCATCACTAAATGCCCTCACCCCTAGTTGCTTGCAAAATACATCCATCGCTCGCTTCACTTCGTCCACAAAGCTCGGTAAATCAGCCTCAGGCATACTCAACACGGCTGAAACATACGTATCGTTGAAATCAATGAGCTCGTATAATCGCGCCTGTTTGTTGTGGTAGCCATGTGGGTGCTTATCCATCTGCTGCTGGGCAGCAACTGCGCGTGGTGATTGCAAAATCAGTGCTGCAATCCATAGCATCGGATCATTCTTAGCCCGTGCCCTGTCCCTAACTGATTGGATGATCGGAGAGATGAGGCGTTCCTTTAATCGACGCCCAGGGTACAGCTGATGGACATGGTCGGCAGCCTGCCGATACAGTGGCGCCAGGCTGCCAGGAACTATTTCAATATTGCCTGCCCGTTGTGGTCGAAATCTTCGCCACAATTGTTTGGGTTTTGCATCATACCAACTCATCTTGATTTTGAGATGCTCTTACAGTCTCTATGAGCCACTAGGCTTCGCCCCAGTTTTTACCACTACTGACGTCTACTTTAAGTTTAATGTCTAGCTCCGGATAGATGTGCTCCATGGTGTCTTGAAGCAGTTTACCCACTTTCTCGGCATTCTTAGCCGGACATTCGACAAGTATCGAGTCGTGGATTTGCAGAACTTGTTCACCGAGATCACCCAATTTCTTCTCCACTTCCAGCATCGCCATTTTCATGAGATCAGCTTCAGTGCCCTGGATCGGCATGTTGGCCGCTGCCCTCTCGGCAGCCTGGCGAACAACAAAGTTACTCGACTTCACATCTGGAGTAGGCCGCCTGCGACCAAAA